>Ga0247831_1006251_pt1 | contig 14240 bp, 6 predicted proteins | sample LaCruzMarch2015__9_FD_192406 | JGI IMG/M metagenome (GOLD analysis project Ga0247831, IMG submission 192406) | Freshwater microbial communities from meromictic Lake La Cruz, Castile-La Mancha, Spain - LaCruzMarch2015_1m | ecosystem: Environmental > Aquatic > Freshwater > Lake | place: Spain...
CCCCCCGGCATTCACACGTACCACCATCACCTCCAAAAGCCCTAGCGAAGCAGTTTTCATTGTTTCCTTGACCTCTTAGGCCAATCTTGGGACAATCATCGCCAAAGCTTCACCTTTTTACCTTCTCAGCGAAGTGGAGTATCCCTTGTGGGACTGATGGTGAGAACCACACAAGACTCGACGATGACGGAAGAATCTGTCAACGATGGTGACGTCATCGCCGCAAGCGTATCACTCGTAACTCCGTCTACTGAAGCAGGAAGCGAAGCAGCAACCGCCGTTGTGTCCTCAGCGCTAACGGCTGCGGATTCAATAGAAGATGAAAGAGGAGGAGGGGATGGAGAAATCGATGTATCCACGAAGCATCAGGCAGACAATATCAATAGCACGACGACATCCACTCCGATGGCCAGTGAACCAACATCACCCACTGACGATCGAAAATCGATCGACAATCATCAACAACAAATGCCATTCGATCATGCCAATCGCCGCGTAATAGTACACAATGTATTGCGCTACCTAAAAGAAAAACAAATCGATGCGCTCGTGTCATCCTGGCTCGTGGGGCACGAGAATGGTAATATAATTGTAGCAAAAGCCAAGAAACCGCCCAGGGATAATTGGCTCAAGGTCACGCTAGCACATGAAAGTATGGTCCAGCCGTTCATTGCTATTATTAATACTGGGGGTGTCGGTGGGACTGCACAGTTGAACAGCCGGGGGCAGCCCGTGAGAGCAGAACGTGATAATCATGGTGGAAATGATGATCGTGATCGTGGCAACAATGAGAATGGTGCTACCAAACGCAAGGAGCTTCATGACAATGACAACGACAGGAGGGATAATGATGAAGAGAGAAATAGTAACAACAATCATACAAATAATAATGAGAATAATAAACGATACAAATCATCGTCATCATCACAAGAATCGACAATATCATTAACACCGGGGATACTATCAGCCAATGAGGTACGTGATGCCATTACCCCGTACTGGTCACTCTCCTATCAAAAACAACTCGATACAAAGATGAAAGAGTTGATCAACAAATGTGCCAAGACCATAATAAAAGACATTAAAAGTAAGTTCAAATTAATGGAACGTGAATATTCACGTGATAAAAAGTGTAAAAGTGGCGGTGGTAGTTCTGGTAAATTAGTATTATATGATTGGGTGAATCAACTACGTGCTATTGATATTGACGAGATATTACCAAGTCCATTACAGTACGAATATAGGAATAAATGTGAATTTACATTTGGTTATCGATTAGTCCCATCAACCGAAACTACCATGATGGAGATGGTGAATGATACCGAGGCTGTGACTGTTGTTGATGATATCAATAGGAAGAAGCAGAGCGAAGAAAACAATGGTGTGGATTATACAACTGTGGGGGAAATGTGTGACAATGTTGACACTACTACACCTACGGCAGTCGTTGAAAGTACTACGGCATTATTATCATCATCGTCTACATCATCATCATCTTCAGTTCCGATTGCGTTTCATAAAGTCCCCGCCGCTGGTTTTCTACCCCAAGGATGGAATGGTGGGATCTATCTACCACATGCATTACAAAACATGCCCAACTGGTCCTGTGGCATAGCTGATATATTCAATAATATTTTTTTACCATCCAGCCCTTTACCTCCCTACGATTCCAAGGTCCACTGTGGTATATGGCGAACTGTTACTATACGATGCTCATTACGGACGAAGGAATGTATGATAATTGTTGGACATGCCAGCCCTAAAGCAGGTGAGGGTGGGGTGGGTGCTAGAAAAGAGGAGGAGGAGGGTGTAGATGCTAATTATTTGAAAGTGTTTGAGATTGAGAAGGCACGATTGGTAAAATTGTTAACTAGTGATCCAATCCCAACTCCGATACGTGACTTTCCCGATAGTCACTACAGCGATGATATGATTCTACCTGAACAAGTTGAGACGAAGAAAGTTGATTTTTATAATAGTGACAAAGAAGGAGACTTACGTGTAACATCAATTTACTTTCAAGAATTTGATGGAGTGTCAATGCCAGGACCTGATCATCCCGTACAACATGTGTATGGGAAGGAATATCTCGAAGAGTCACTTGGTAAATGTACCTTCCAAATATCACCAGGCGCGTTCTTCCAAACGAATACCGAAGGTGCAGAAGTTCTATACAATATAATCGTTGATCGGATACGTGAGGTAACCACCGATCCACAACGTACACTATTGCTTGATGTATGTTGTGGTACCGGGACTATTGGTCTAACATGTCTTAAGGAGGGTGTGGTGGGAAAATTGATTGGTATTGATATTGCCGAACCGGCAATTGCTGACGCAAAGATTAATGCGGAGAAGAATGGCTACCACGATGAGTCCAACAATGAAGGAGTTACAAGATTTGTGGCATCTGCGGCAGAAAAGATTATGCCAGAGATAATGAAAGAAATTACAACGAGTATAAGAGAAGGCACAACAACAACGCCACTTGTTGTTGCTGTTGTTGATCCTGCGAGGAATGGATTGCATGCCATCGTTGTACGGACACTACGTGCGAATGAACGTATCCAACGATTAATATATGTTAGTTGTAATCCCGTGGGCACGCTTACACGTGATGCGGCCATGTTGTGTGGCCCACCGACGAATAAGTATCCAGGACGACCATTCAAACCAACAAGGAGTCAACCAATGGATATGTTCCCAATGACAAAGCATTGTGAAATGGTCATGACATTTGATCGTATGAGTAAAGAGGAGTATGAGAAGTATCAAACATAGGAGGAGAGCATTTCATGCAAGAGTAGGGGGTAACTAACAAATATTTGTTAGCTTAAGGCTTATTGATCATCCATATCTTTTATCCTTACGACTTTTGCTTGAGGAGCCCACCAAGACTCCTCAATGCCTGACGGGGCATCCTGTGAAGAGATCTTAGCACACACCGATACGACAAATACACCACAATGGAAGAATACAATCCTAGCTACATGTGTTTTATCATCTTTGTCATCAGTCAGATTTACAGTTCTTTGGAGCTGACCACACCAAATGTACGGTGGCGCCCCGTCATCAAGCGCAGAGGAGCTATTATCGAGTTGCTTCTCGGCACAACAGAACTCCAACGTGAGTTTGCACTTGGCAACAACATCTGCAGGCACCCAATCTGTGTGAAAGGAGTATCAGCGGAAAGAAACAAATACAAGTTAGTGTGGACCCAGCGCGATCACTCACTTCCAGCGTCGCAAATCAAATATATATATACACTCACTCTGCATGACAACACCCGCATCAACTTGAACTGCTGAACCTACTGGCAAAGTTATTTCGGACAACTTCGGATCGCCACCTAAGCTTACCGTCAATGAGACTGGTGCCTTACATATGCGAACAGCAAATGACTTGTGTTCGTCAATAATCTCTCGCAAGCATCGGGAAGGGATCCTTACTCTACCATGTCGTTTCATCTTTTCAGTACCGTCTGCCCCCTCTACAGCCTCAGATTCCCATTGTAGCGCTGTGAGTGCAACGAGCTCTGCGGCTAGATCTGTCACATTTCCATTCTCGTCCATACGATCGATTCGAGGAATGACGACGGGAATTTTAACGCTCACACCTGACAATACACGTACTGTTGGCATGGGACTACCTTCAAAGCCACCAACCAATCCTTTTCTATTTGATAATATAATGGTAGAACTTGACTCGTTTGCGACTGCCAAAAGAAAAACAACCTCGTCTGAAGATACATGAATACCCTGGTCCATCCCAACTCTATTCACAATGGACTGTTCTACGTCATCATCCACAGAGTTGAGAGACATTTCTTCAACTTCTATATCACTAACAGGAGAGCTGCTATCCCATTCCGTTGCGTTGGTATCGAAAAGCCTACGCTGCTTCGCCAAAGACTGGCACAATTCAGTATACGCACTCCCCCAAATAAGATCAGATCGGAATGTCAACGATGATATTCGAGGCCCTTTGACACGAATAATTCGTAATGTAACCTCTCTCTTTCGCCATATCTCAGTTGCGGGGTTGGGTGAAGGTCCACGATAACGAAAGCGGATGCGTACATTGCCTCCTTTGCTAAGTTGATCGCCCATATCATGCGTCGCTGCCATTTGGAATTTAACAATGCTTCCTTCTCCTTTGTTCTTACTCTTGTCGTTGATGCTTTTGAGATTCAACCCTTCTGCAATCACTTTCATCTTAAGCGGAGGAAGTCCATCACACTCCATCATTTCGTCAAAGTCCTCATCCTCAACCTCTGAATCGGACTCTGTTAAGACATCCTCTTCCTCTTCGAGTTTAGCAGCAAGAGCATCGGTGTCAAACAGTGTTTCGTCGGGAATGCCTGGTAAACCCACTGCTAATATCTGTAGGCGCTCAATCTCACCCATCCCACTCCTGCCAAAGTCGTTTTCTAATCGAAATGGTGGAATGGTAAAGATCTCACCATCCGACAAGTGAACTGGCACACTCACATCTTCTTCCATTGGAGATTGGGATGTCGTAAATGATACTAGAAGGTTAGGCTGTGCAGGGACAGACTCCAAACGGACGACCAATTGTTGAGTATCCTTTTTTGGCTGCGTGTGCTTACTCCGTTGATAAACTGAGGCCGGCGGAGGGATTTGAGGAATATTGCATGTCTCGTTATTCTGCACATCTTGTTCCTCGGTTTTACAAAGATGGATTGAATATGTCCGATTGAGACAGGTAAAATGAATACCTACAACGTCGAAGAAATCTGGCTCTGGAATTGAGTCGGCCTCATTCGTCTCTACTTCGCTTTGCTTGGCTTCTTTTGGGTTTCCTCGCTCGTCTTTCGTCACTGCCACGATGAATGGAAAGTGCACTGCGAAGCTACTTGTTTTGGCAGGAACGGTGAACGATAGTGGAGGAGCCTCGATGCGATCCGCTCCCTTACCTTCGAATTCGAGTTGACAAGACGGCACTTCCAAAGGCACAGCAAGCCGATTGTAAAATTCAACCATAATATTCCGCTCTTCTCCCTCGGCAATCAAATATGTCATGATCTTATTCTTGTCTTTCTCCGCTTGTTTTTTCTTGGCATACGGATTGAAGAAAGTGGACATTGAATGCGTGGCAAATTTTGCACTATACCCTAGTGCTTTTGTTCGCTCTAATATCAGATGAGAACCTTCCTTGACAATCTTTGCTGAGGTGACTACGAGTGGTGACGGGAGCGTGGTATCGTCTGCGCTACACCAATCATTAACAATAGCAGATCCGACACTCTTCGCCGATGATGCACCCATTCGATGTCTCAGGTCTTTGAGATTCGCCTGGCAAATTTGTTGAACTTTTGCACACTTCACAAAATCAATTCTAGCAGTCACGCAACTCATAGATGCAACAGTCGATGACAGAGCTGATGCCCGTTCAGTCATATAATTCGTGGACGAACCGACAGTATTTATAAATGGCAGCTCAATAGGCGGAACAGGATCGTCCTCCAACCATTTTGATTGAGAAAGTGAGAGAGCTGACGGTGGAGACTGTCCAAACTTGGGGATTTTCGCCATTGAAGCCAACGGCTTTGATACCTGCTTGACCTTTCCATCGGACTGAATTCGTGTGCCATGCTGGGAACCGTGGAGGGAATCGTCTCCAAATACTGATTGTTGCTGGCGTTCAAATTCAGCACTATCAAAGGTATCTTGGTCGTCATTAAGCAGAGGGGCTCCATCACTAATGTGTATACGTGGCGTTTGATTTGCGGATATTTCACTAAATAGTGCCATTAAGAGCTCAGTTGCTAAGGAAGGAGCACCCAGGATAGATAAGGTAATTGATGAGCAATACTTTTGACTCAAGGCATGATGAACAAGCATGACAAATAATTCTCACCAGCCTCTGCAGTTTCTTTTTCAACTAGTTGAGAAGACAAACCCTGGAGCACCGAAATCCGAAGCGACGCCCAGCCATACCTCGTGATACAGTCTTCTCCATTTTCAAACATATTTCCTCGTCGCGAGTACAAGTGAGATGCAGCTAGGTATAAACTCGCCGCACTCTCAGCCTCAGCATTGCCTTGACACTTTGTCAAGGCTTCCGCGGCGACCAGAGTAAAAAATGCAGCTTTACGTGGAAAACGAAGTCGAGAGGGAGCAGCGCAAGACGCCGAATCGCCCCATCTTGTTTCCTTTGTCCCTATCAAGCAAGCACGTGCACATGCGGCAGCGACGTCAGACCGACTCCGATCATCAAGTCCACCAACAGACGCGGCCCTATGGAGCAGTTCTGTGAATTTCCGCCCCCTCTCTATTGAATCCTGTGCAAGTATCTCACGGACCTCCGGTCCCCGCAGTTCAAGTTTAAACACACTCGTCCGCTTCCATCGTGGTGGCTTTCCCGAGTTTGCATCTCCACCGTAGCAGTATTCACCCTCTCCCCAACGACATCGGAGATGTCCCTCTTCATCCTCCTTGACATACTCAGCAAGTTTCATTAACAGCCCAGCATGAAGAGGGGCCAGTGTGGCATGACGACAGAGTACGCTTAATGCCTCTTCTACGAGAGCTGTTACCGCCTGTGGAAGTGTCGTCTTCGTCCTGTCTACTGTCATTGTCTTCCCCTTGACATCTCCCAAGTCTGCACCTGATGCAACTCCCTGCGCTATGGCCAATGCCATGACTACATCGGGCAGTTGAAAATTATTCTCTAAATATTCATCGACGCCATGCCCACCACAGTCTGCCATTGCCACGAAGGCACAAGCACAACCCTCTAATGCACTGGCGTACCACAATGGATCATGAGAGTGTCGTGTCAGTTCCGCCGCACGTGTGTAGCGTTCATACGCATCTATTGGCGATCCCGCGAGTAATGATAGATCAGCTGAACGTTTCTCTCGTCGTCCTGCATCACGTCGACGTAGTGCCTCAATATCACGGGGTGTCACAGAAGCGAGGACATCATCGGCATCCGCATCAAGGTCGAGAGGCGTGACGAGCTTGGTAATGCCATCTTGTTCAACATTGATTTCAGGTCCCAATGACGACGACGATTGTGCTCGTCGATGGTCCGCCACTGCTGCCGCTGCCCCAACTCCCCGACGACGATTGTCAATAGCATCAAATGTTTTCTTTGCATTTGCTAGTAGTCCCAATCCCAATCCAGGATTAGTAGTTGTGGCAGTGCTTGTTGCCTTTGAAGTAGTAGTTGTGGAAGTAGTGGTCATTGTCGTTGTTGTGGAATGCAAAGATGCATCATCGACAATATCCGATGCACCACTACTCGGAGTGGTTGGTGCATTACTCTTAATACTAATACCCTTTGACAACATTTTGGACAATGCATCATTTACCTGTATACGACGTTCAACATTCCGAAACAATGCCACGGCGAGATCATTCACAACTACATTCCAATGCAATGCCATCATTTGTGAATTAGTTGAATTGCCTTCACTCACGCCCATATCTAGTGGTGGGAATGCAACTAGCTGATTACTCGCAAAACGAGTTTTACGTAAATCGACCTTTTGTTGGACCGATTCATCGAAGGAATCAAAGATAAATAGACGCATAATCGGTGCATTGACGAATAAATCATCTCCCACGCCGAGATATACATTCTCACGCTCACGTTCACCAGCATATACACGTGTCCATTCGAGTAATTTTTCTTCTGCACGTTTTAAATCTTTACTATCGTGACAGTCTCGTAGATTAAATACCCCAATAACTGCCGACGTTTGTCGATGCGGCTCCAGATCACCCCATGGGTCCAAAGTCGTTGATTTCTTCACACCATTCTTTTCTGATACTTTGATGCCCACACGATCAGTGGCCATACGACAGTTGTTCGTTCGACCGTCGAAGATGCGTATTCGTTGACATCCCGACTGCCAATCGTGTCCACGTAACGGAGTGGCATTGTATTTCCAATCGCCCGGAGGGGTTAGTTGAGAGTGTGGGAGTATTAATGTTACTGGATTTCCACTACCAAATTCGTCATCGTCCACCGAGGAGGAAGCATTTCGCTGATGCATCGCATGGCCATGATTTGCAAATTCACGAAGGGAGGAAAGGAGGCGACGGAACGATTTTTCGCTGTGCGTTGATGTTGACAACAATGACGCGCTGTTACTCCCGACAGCAGCACCGCTATTATTAACAGACAACGGAACAATCGCCACAGCGTGCATCGCTGAGTCGCGGAACGTTGGACGGCCTGGCACCTGGCTGTGCGCCATGGTTGGAGAGGATGATGCCATCGTGATAAGTCAGATCATCTCCACATCATCTTCTCCAATCCAACTCTGTTTCTCCAAATCCCCCAAAATATTGTTGGTCAAGCTCAAACACATATAGTACGTTTGGGGTCAAGATGTCGTAGATTGATGTTTGAAACTCGGAAAATTCGCTTTGACTACTAAACAAACATGATAGATGGGATCAAGTAAATGAGTTGTGTATGTTGGGATTTTGTTGCAAGTTGAATATTGGCAGAGATATTGAGTGTTAAAAATACAATGTATGTGTTGCTAATTGCAAACTAAAAAGCTAGACTGTGATTTCGTGCAAACGTATGATCGAATGTTTGTCTTGAGGGACCAAACTTTATTGTGCCCTTCTTACTGTTTGTCTTGCCCTCACTTCTTTACCTGATCCTGGCGTAATTCGATTGGTGGAGGGGTTCAGATCCCAGTGTGGTGAATCTTTTGACAATTCACTATTCTCCATTATTTGATTTGTTAATGTGTTTTATTCTAGCCTGGGTCTCTCGGAATCCATGGATTCACACATGCAAAATTTACCATCTGACCACAATTACTTCCTCACCACAGTTCTTCGACACCATACAAGATGGAATCAAGCACAGCATCAGTAAATTCCATGGACGTGGACAATGGAATGGATACTAGTGGCGATGAATCAATAGATGAGGAAACATGGCGAGAGGAGGAGGATTTTTACGTCAGGCATGATTTTATGAATTGTCATCAAAAGAAGAAGAACAAGAGAAATATCTACATCCGTCATCATCAGCACTATCGGCTGGAGGTAATCCCCCATAATCCTCCTCCGCCTCTTCAGCCCAATGTTTTGCTGTCAAAACCAATGATAATGCTAAATCAGCAGTTTTTTTATGAAGATAGAGCACAATTATACGTGACATCACTACTTGAGCCAGAGGGATATACAGTTTGAATTAGGTCCTTCTGTGACGTTGTCAGTACACCGTACTCTCGCATGATCCATTGACCGAAATGCATTGTAAGGGATTATTTACAGTGCTGGAAAATGCTGATAAAGCCACCAAGATTATAAATATCAGTGTTACCAAGATCCAAGATTGAAGTGACAAACAGTATTTTTGATCAGTTTATGAGATCCCTTTGGAGGCGAGCGAGTTATTTGTTTAGCATCACATTCAATCATACTATGTTGTGATGGAAGGGACTTCTATCACTATCAAAGCTACTGGTGAATTTATGTTCAGTTTTGCAAACACTCGACCTCTCTTATAATCCGATCGATGACGATATCAACGTGACTACATGTTTTTTGAGGGTATATGCCCTCGTATGAATTGCATTTGCATGGTGCACTGTAATCTGGGAAAGAATCCAGAAATCCTTTCAATTGTCCTTCAGTCGGAAGTCAAATATATTGATCTCGGCCACAACATCATTGATTCGTTGGGGGCAACCAAGAGTAGAGAACAGAGAACAACACACCCACAGAATATTTGAGCCTTGGCAATAACAACCTCAATGATGAAGATGCACTTGTCATTTCTCAGGCGCTGAAGTGGAACATCGGGCGTCTTTGACAACTCAAGTCTGAATGCTATCACACAGTCCAATCACAAATGTGTAATACATGTCGCCAATTGTCAATTCTACAGTCATAACAATTTTACAACAATCAATAATATCATATTTTCTATAACTAGCAAGACAATTCTACTGCCTTCAAATGCTGCTTGGATAAATTTCCATCAAAATTCATGCTAGAAAGATTAAAGTGTGTTTTTGTTTATGTATAGGTCAGATCATTATCACCAAGATGCTAAGAAACATTATATATGTATGAATTAGATCTGTTATGAGTATGAAGACAGTGGGGGGTCTCAATCATGATGAAATATAGGATACCCATGTCAAAAACCAAGAGAATCTCCTACTGCTGCCACAGAATGTGAGACCCAGCATATCAGGTTGGGGTTGCATTCATATGACCTGTAACCATAGTGGAATTGACTGAGGCCTTTTTAGAAATGAGGTAGAACTGCTTTGAGTATGATGTGGGTGGGTCACCTAGTCACAATCCAACAGCATATTCTACGTGAAATGAGGCCAAATCTTGGCATACATATGAGCCAGTAATAGTGGTGTAATTATCAGTTTACTGTGACATTCTTATGGCTAGGCTAGCTAATAATGGCATTAAAGGTTGTTTAAATACAGATTAGTGGGAACAATATGCACGACCATCATGGTGTTAAATTCAATTAAAAGATCTATTATTTGTCGTATTCTTCAGGATGAAATGGAAGAAAATTTAGCTAATCTCATCCTTCCATCCGTCATTACAACGACATCGGCCTTTTCCCCTTAACACATGCAGTTCTCGAGTTTTGTATTCGCGAGTTGATTGATGGGGATGTATATTATCATATCCATCCCCATCAAACCCAACCCGCTTATGAAGATCAGGACATGAATGCTGTACCACCTTTTCTTAACGATTCATCTGGAGCACGACGATAGTACTTTTCATTATCCTCAGCCGTACCTTCGCTGTATGGATCAAGGCACAATCTAAACAAGTCGTGTACGCCGGAATAGTCGCCACCATTACTCCCTGACTTACCAGAATCTGCCTTGGTGTACGCATCCACGAGCATCCATTCACGTAGTGTAAATTTGGGATTTGACAATCGCATTATTTCTTCTGGTGGCGTGATATCGCTATTTGACTGACCGATTGCATTTTGATAGCACGCTACCATCGTAAAATGCCACTTCTCGATCCAGGCTCGAATGCTACCCCGATTTTCATCCGTCAATTGGTCATAAAAGGGATTGGTAACACCTTCTCCCAGTAATATTGTTATCATATCATCGTAATCGAGAGGAACGTCGTCAGACTTTCTTGTTGCTGGCGAATATTTCGCAGCCACATAAGTGAGTTGCCTCCAGAACAAATTCCAATCGCCTCGCGCTAGTCGTAGCAGTGGTTCCATCTCTCCCCACAAATTGTCCACGGCGTCTGGTATATGATCTCCAATCAAGCCCATCTTGGCTCGCATGGCCTTATCAACGGCATCAGAGAAGACTGATTGAGCCTTCGTCAGCATATCTTTACGAAACTCTTCTACATCACCTCCATACACGTCAATGATTGGCATTAGACTTTCCAATAGTACTGCAAAATTGGCATACCCGGCATTCGGCTGGTTCATGAAGCCAAAGTGTTCACCGGAACCAGTCCACTTGGCCGCCAGGGGATGATAAACGTCCACAAAGCCAAAAGGACCGTAGTCCATTGTCCTACCACCAACTAAACAGTTATCAGCATTAAAATTGCCTTGCACGAATCCTACTCGCACCCAACCCGCGACCATTGCTGCGATTCGGACCATACTCCCCTCCATTAATGCGATGGAAGCCGAGATTGCATCTCGTTGTTCGTAGTGTGGTAAGTATGCCGTATCGTAATACTCACGGTAGCATGCATGCCACATCATATCCTCGAGCTCACGATATGTCGACGTTTCAGCAATTTTACGTTTCTTCTTTTTTAACTTGCCATCATTTTCCTTTGTTGGTAGGCCGAATGCCATCTTACGTCCAGAAGATGATCCTTCCACTGGTGCAATTGCGATTGACTCCTCCTCCTCGTCATCATCATCATCATTGTCACCAGCACGTTCTAACAATTCATCCACACGACGTGCAAACAAATCCAAATGTCCAATTCGAACAAAGCTTGGAGCCACTCGTGTTGTTATTGCACACTGCTCTTCTACCATCATATCTGGATCACTTCGTGTTGACGCTCTCAATTGATTTATTATCTCACGTCGACGTGTTGTATCAAATTTTGCCAACCTTGGATCGTCCATGGTTGGTATTTGTTGTTGATCGTCGTTTCCTCCCTGTCTTGTGGAATACCAAGGTCGTCGACTAACATTACCATTTGGTCCATCACTCACAATTAAACACAAGGCACGTGTTGTGGATATACCCAAATGATGCATAGCCTCACTTGCTAGAAATTCACGTATGGAACTACGTAGTACCGCTCGACCATCGGCGCCTCGACAGAAGGGTGTTTGTCCTGCACCCTTTAATTGTAATTCAAATCGACTATTCCCCAATTGTTGGTGACCATCTTGTTGCTGTTGCTGAGGAACAAGTATCTCACCAATACCCATGGCCCGTCCATCACCATACCCCTCTCCGGTACCATATGGACAATTACTTGTCATACGTTTGCCCATGATTGATAATGCATATGGCGTGGCCCATGTCCGTATATTAGCCAAATTAATAACAGTTGGATCGTTATTGTGATTGTTATAATTGGAAGTGAATGCACCCTCTACATCTCCTGAAAAATATTTGACAAATTCCTCACTTTTGTGCTCATCGGGACTAAAACACTTCAGTTCCGATAGTAATTGGGGTGAATGTATAACCAATTTAGGATTTAGTAGCGGTTGAGGTCGTACCTCGACATAATGTCCATTGTATACTGGCCTGCCTGGATGGCCTTGACGGGAGGCACGTTTCAAGCTTCTTTCATAATTTTGAGGCGTTTCTGGCGATAATTGATCTAGCCACGAGGGTGACAGGGCATTATAAAAGTTATACATTGGCGTATTACATGTCGTTGCTGCTTCACCATTAGCCGGCGCCGTGGTTGTGGCGCCAAGTAAAGACGAGGCAGATGACGATTCCATCGAATTAACGAGCGTACTGCCAGGGAATGAGGTAGTTCCTACTTTTGAAAAGGAGCGTTTCACAAATGCTTTTGCCGACGATGGATGAAGTTTCATCTGCTGCTGAGGCGCCGCTGTTGTTGTTTTTGTTGTTGATTGTGGGGAGGTACGAACGAACGCCGAGGACTTTAACGTCACGGTAGACGATGTGTCACTATTATTTCCCCCTACTCCGCCAGCACCACTGCCAAACGATGTTGGGGAGGCGCCGGTGATCTTCCGCGAGACTGCGATGATAAGAAGGAGGATGCTCGACGACGATCGGAACTTGAGGTGCGCCAGTCTCATCGTCGATGACGACTCACGGCTGGGGCGCCAGCTGGGCAAAGCCCCCTAATTTTTTAGGGTTAGGTTTCGCGGAAGTTTATCCTTGTTGAACATCTCCATTTAGGGTTAATCTTGACTTTCAGGTAGACTTTTGAAGGGTGCGGAAGCATATCAACCAGTTCAAAATGAACGTAGTGTAGTAGGAATGTTATGTCTTCCAACAATTGATTCATCACATTGAAGACCTTCCGATGAAGAAGTGCTAGTAAGCGGGAATGTGGTCACGTACAACATTGATGAACTGTCGGTGGATGATGCCGTAATTCTTGATATGTGGTCGAACAAGAGTCAGGATGACAAAGCGTTGGGAGAAATGGATCATATTTCAATCTAGTAAGTATGCAGGGGAGAATAAGCTATTGCCGAGAGGTGGAGTGTCATGACTGTTTGCAAATAATGTGACAGCCTCTCATTCCTCATTCCTTTACTTGTTTTTCGGAGCACACATATGAGATTATTGTTGTGCTACAACTTTTATCTAAAGAATATTATTTATTTGTCCTACATATGAGGCCAAGACTATTATCCCTATCTCTTAAGTTTGTACCAGTTAACCGGGCGAAGCTCCTTCGGCTTCGTTCCTGTTCCGGCGTTGAGAGTACAGCACGCAAAATCGGACTCAGATGTTTCCCTCTCTTTCCCTCTTTTACTCCGTCTTAAACTCGTAGCGGACGCCTCTCCCCACCATGGTGCTGGTACGACATTCCATACGCCGCCACCATCATGTTTGCGGGTGGACCCTAAGCACCTTACGGGGGATTACTGCCATCAAGGGAATAACAATGGGGGGAAAAGTGGCGGTGCGCGCTGGAACGACATGTTGTTAATAAAATTCCCCAGGGTTAAACCTAGACTTTTTCATTTGTATGTATTTACATACAAAATCGACCTATTTTCATTTTGCCGTATCTTCACGAATTCGT
>Ga0247831_1006254_pt1 | contig 14235 bp, 13 predicted proteins | sample LaCruzMarch2015__9_FD_192406 | JGI IMG/M metagenome (GOLD analysis project Ga0247831, IMG submission 192406) | Freshwater microbial communities from meromictic Lake La Cruz, Castile-La Mancha, Spain - LaCruzMarch2015_1m | ecosystem: Environmental > Aquatic > Freshwater > Lake | place: Spain...
CGTAAAAAACCCGGTCTGGACCCTTCCCTATATTTCCTGCGCCATGGTCTCCCTAGGCCTGCTGTGGGTTTTCTCCATGCATCTCCGGAAAGCTGTCGCCCGCCGCAAAGCCGTCGCCGCATGAGGACAGGCATCCGGCCGTCACCAATTGGTCATCACGGAAAAATAAAGCATGGGATCGCCATCCAGGTTTTTCGGATGTTCGATGGGGATTCCCAAATCGAGTTTGGCAGAAACCTTCTCATCATGGCGCCACCGCAGCCCCGCTCCTACGGAAGCGAGTTGTCCGGGATCGCCGGCGGCGTCACGACTCAGCGCCGCACCATCGATGAACGTGATTAGCTGGAAATCACCGTAGCGGGGTGTCGCCAGATTTTTGAACTGAAACTCAATCGTGCCGCACAGTCCCTTTGATGCGTATCCCACCGCTTCGTCAAATCCCCTGACACGGGACACTCCACCCGCGGAAATCTGGTCTGAAGACAGCAAGATGGAATCCGCCCACTGGCCTTGCAAACGGCCAACGAGAAAACCCAAATCAGCCACTTTCAGGGTTCGCTCCATTTCGAATTTGGCGATCAGGGACTCGGCTCCATCGGCACCCAAGGCGCTGTAATCCGCGTCCGTTGATCCGAGAATCCCCTGCCCCGGCGTGTAAACCAGCGAGGCGTCGAGGCGGGTCATGCCCAAGCGATCCAAGCGACGGCCTTTCCAACCGGATGCGATCTGGAACATGTTCACTCCTTGGAAAGTCCCATTGGATAGATCATAGTCGTTTCCACTGAATTCCATCCCGAAACGCCACTCCTGGACGATTTCCTGCCAGCGTGGAAGCGGCACACGGTAGCTGAGGGCTGCTCGGGAAAACTTACCGCTTTGGTCAAGCGGACCGACGGTATCGGATTCCGATTCTGTGTAACCCAGCGAGATGCCGAGAAGATGCCGGATCGGAAGCGGGATCTCATAAATCGCGCTGAATCCCTGCAGCCTACTGGGATCCACCGCCGAGGTGTATTGGCCGGTGATGCGGTGATCCATGGAGAACAGGTCACCATACTGATAGCCGAAGAACATCCGCTCATTGCCCAGTCCTTCGCTCAGCTGGCTATCGATTCCGGCGTAAGCCCGCCATGGTTTCGGGGAGCTTATCCGCAGGGTGAGATCAAGGGTTTCAGGCGAATAACCTTCACGATAGGAAATGGTGCCGCGCCGGAGCGGATTTTCGTTGATCCAATTCATGTCCTCAATGATCCGATCAGCTGAGACTTCCTCGCCGGGCAGCGTGCGAAATGAGTTTATAATGAATTTCCTCCCAAATGACGGCTTCCCTGACATTGAGATCCGGCCTGCGTGGGCCGGGCAAATCATAATCGCGATGACGCCCGAGGTGATCTCCTGTTCAGGAAACGAAACTTGCATGAACGGGCGACCCAAAGAGCGAAAGGCGACTTCAAGCTCCCTGCTCAGGCGGTTCAGTGATCGGAGGGAAACCGGTTTCCCAATCACGGCCTCTGCGATCCTACGAATCTCAGCAGATTCCTGATCGGAAAACCCCTCAAGACTCACTCCCGCAGCGAATTTCCGATGGAGCAGGAGCGCTTCTTCTGCGGTGGGAGTGATCGCGAGACCTTTGAGGGTAGGCAGAAGAATTTGATCCTGTTCCGCCATCGCAGCACCTGCGCTTGCGGCCTCATCCTGAACGACCCGCTCCGAAGGACGGGAGCCGGGAGGGGGAGTCGGACGGCTCGCATCATCCGCGCCGTATCCGAAAAGCGGTATCGTAAAGATGCCAAAAAAGAAGACCAGGATGACAAAATGCATCATCAATCAATCCGATAAAAAAAGGCCGCCAATATCACCCGGCGACCTTTTTGTATGAACATTTTTTTGCGATCAGCGCAGGAACACCCGTCCCTCTTTGACCAGGGCGACTGGCCCCTTCCTGTCACGGTTGGATTCGAAAGTGCCTGAGTTCACCTTGCCCTCGATTGTGGTAGCTCTGCTGTTGGGGCCGATTTGCCGGGCGATGGGCGATGTTTCTGGGCCTTGCAAGACGGTCGTTGGTGTCACCGCTGGACCGCCAAAGTTTGTAACGCTGTAATAAATCTGCGGATCATCACCACCGCCACGCCTGATCCAGTCGAACGGAATTACGAAATCTTTGTCATCATCCACGATTTCCGAACCAACTTCTTCGCCACCGTCAGTGACTTCACCATCTGTGACCTCCTCTTCTGTAAAGGCCTCCTCCTCGGTGAAGGTCTCCTCCTCGGTGAAGGTCTCCTCTTCAACGAAGGTTCCTTCCCCATTCTCGTCGGTGATAACCGGGTCAATGGAGACTCCCGGATCGATCTCGTAAGGGCCGGGACAGATAAGGATGATGGGTTCCTCAAAGACTTCTAAGGGACCCAAGCAGTCTTGCACAATGGAGGGCTCCACCGCCAGCTCATCGGCAGCAGCGATGGGCGCGCTGGAGAGAAGGGCTAGGGAACCAAGGACCGTGAACGTGCTACGCATTTTCATAAGAAGATTTTTTGTGGATTGGGTTGTTTATCCGTTAATATTCATTCGTTTGGGATCCAGTCAGTGACTACGTGTAGATAAAAATCGAAATGGATTAATGAATCAAGTGAAAAATTCGCACCCTGCGCGGCCTGTAGGGATAAATCCACATGGATCAGGAATACGAAAGCGTGAGCGGGCTGGTGGCGGAAAATGCGACGCCGTCGCGGTAAAATTCCATGATGTTGCCGAATCGCGTGGGTGCGCTCGCTTCGCTGGTGAAGCTGTTCCGATCCTCCTCCATCGAGGTGATCGGCATGAGTGTGCAGGATTCGCGCGTTGCCACGATCCCGATCTCGTGGAGTCGATTTTCTACGAGAAAGGCATCCCCCACACCACTTGCGAGCTGGTGGTTCTCGCCCTGAAAGAGACCGGGCCGGATCTGCCCAAGTGCCTCGAAATCCTGATGATTAAGGAGACGAACGTCGATTTCGCCTACGCGATGCTGCCCGGGCACGATGGTAAGGCGCTGCTTGCGATGCGCGTCGAGCATTACGATTTCGCAACAAGCATCCTCAACTACAGCGGCTTCAGGCTGCTATACGAAGAGGATATGGTGAGGTGAAACTCACTTCCTGAAGACGCCGACAAAGCAGATCAGGACGAAGAGGAAAATCCCGGTGAAAACCCAAAGCGGTGCCCCGAGGGAGGTTTTCATATTATGGTATTTCGAGCCTTTTACGTCGGTGGATTTGGTGGAAACGGCGGGCGGCTCCGGTTGGATGAGTTCTGCGGCGGTGAGCTGCGGCTTGCCCACTTCGCCACGCAAAGCGGCGACCTCGGCTGGTGCGACGGCGGGGGCGTTATTGCCGAAACTGGAGCGGACATGCGTCAGCACGGCGGCGATCTGTTCGTCGGTCTGGTAGGCCATGGCCATCATTCCGGCGGGGAAATTGTATTCCTGTCCCTTCACTTTGATCGGGCCAGTGAGGCCGCGGAGCTGGATGCGGATCAGGTTTTCGGCGGGGCCGGTTACCCACTCGGAACCGGCCAGCGGCGGCGCAGCAGCGGTGCCCTCTCCCTGCTGTCCGTGGCAGGCTCCACAGAGCATGTATTGCTGTTTTCCGATTTTCGAGGTGTCGGGCTCGACCTTGCTGTCTCCGGTGGCGATGGGGATCAGGGTCTGTTCGAAGGGGTTGTGGCTCGACTGGGCCTTCGCGCCGGGGAGCTGCGAGGGATCGACGATCTCCGTTTTTTTGGAGGGTGCTTTCTCCGGTTCTTTTTTGAGCGATGCCAGCCACGCCACAAGATCACGGATTTCATCGGGCTTGATGAGGTCACCCATCGGTGGCATAGCGGAAACGGGAGGAGTGAAGGACTTGATGTCGGCACGCTTGGCGCGGAGTAGCTTCTCGGGGGTGGCGATGTCGAGGTGATCCGGCGTTTCCGCCACAAGCATTCCGCCTAAGACTGCGCCGTTTTTGAAATTCACCGAGGTAATGCCGTAGCCCGGTGCGACCGCCGCCGCGGGATCCACAAGGGACTGCAGGAGATATCGGAGATCATGGATTTTACCGATACCCGTGAGGTTCGGGCCGGCTTCACCTCCCGCTGAGTGCCCCTTGTCCTCCGCCTTGTGGCAACGCATGCATTGGCCGGCAGGATGGGAGCCGAACAGCGACGCGCCTTTGGCGGGATCTCCGCCTTCGAGGGCGATGTTGTATTTTGCGAGTGGGTCGGGGCTTTCCGCCATCGCCTTGTCGAAGGCCGCGAGCGCAGCGACAACGGCAGGTTCCTTGCGGGATTTCGCGGCGGCGATGAGTTCGATGGCTTCCGGGGAAATGCCCTTTGCTTCCTTAAGTTTCCCGAGGCTGGAGGCGATGAACGCGGCCGCACTGTCCCCCGGAATACCGGCCAGCACGCCCCATGCTTTCTGTGCGCGCGAGGGGCTGTCGGAGTTGACCGCCGCTTCGACCGCCGTGAGGGAGGCCTGCGGATCGCGTTTCGCCAGTTCGTCGAGCGCAATAACGGCGAGTTCGTTGGAGGCATCATTCGCGGCCTGCGCGAGGAGCTTGTTGAGGCCTTTGCCGTCGCGCTGGACGTAAAGCGTGAGCGCTTTCGCGCGGGCATCGCTAGGAAGCGCGGTGTTGGTGATGATGGATGCGAGAGCTTCGTCATCGAGCGAAGCGACGTTGACCTCGTGTTTGTCGATGAGTTCGAGCGCATCTGCGAGAACGAAGGCATCCGTTCTGATGAGGACGGGCAGCGCTTTCTCAAGGGCAGGTTTGAGGGTCTCAAGAGGGCGCGCTTCTAGCGGACGCCAGTGGCCGCTGAGTTGGTCGGCAGGGAAAGGTTTTTCCCAGTTGCCGATCAGGCGCATGGCTTCCTCGCGGACTTCGATGGGCAGGGACTTGTTCGCAGCGACCGCAAGAATGCGGGCAGCGTTCTCCACCGTGCCGACGCGGTAGGCGTTGTGTATCAGGCGGCGAAGCATGAAGGGCGTCCACTTGCGTTTCCCCCAATCATCCAGCAGCGCGGCGGCCAGCGGGCGCATGGTAACCATATCCAGATCGGTGATCGCGCGGATCGCCTCGTCCTGAACCTTGGGATCGGGATCATTGATGAAACGAGCGACCTCCTCGCTTTTGAGGCGGCGCAGGGCGACGACGGCAGCGAGTCGTAACGAGGGCGACGGATCCGCGGCCAGCGGACTAATCTGACGAGGGTTACTGACCATTTTCTCCAGAGCGTAGATCCCGGCGTGGCGCTGGTAGAGGTCGCGGTTGTTGTTTTTCTTTATGAAATCGAGAACGGCGGAATATTGACCGATCGCTTGCATCTTACCGATCGCGATTCCAGCGGCGAAGCGGACGCGGGGCGAATCATCGGAGAGCAAAGCGCCCAGCGGGAGCGAGTCGCCCGCCAGCGGTCCGCCCGATACGGAGCGCAGAGCTTGGACGCAGATCTCGGGATCTGGATCCTTCAAGAGCGCGGCTATGATGAGGGCCGCCTCCTCACGGAGACCTTTTTTCGGAAGCACGGCGAATTGACCGTCCGGTGAGGGGGCGGAGCCGCGGCGTGCCACAATGCCCAGCCCCCAGATACCGTGGATACGCTCGATCTGGTTTTCGGATTCCGTGGCTTTTTTGAAAACGGTGATGGCATCGGGTTTGCGGGTCAGTGCGATCTGGGCGCGGAGGCGCACGCGGGAATCGGCATGCGCGAGGAGCTTGGCGAGTTCGGCGGACCCTCGTTCGGCGAAGCCCGCGGCAATGAGTTTTGCGGCGTCCTTTACCTCGTTGGGCAGATACATCTTTACGCCTGCATCGAGTGCGAGCAGCCGTCCATTATCATGAGATTGCCAACCGGTTACGAAGTCTGTGATGAACACGCGGCCATCGAAGGAATACTCGACATCGGTGGCGGCGACGCCCCAAGTGAATTGGCGGGCATCCGCCATTTTCATCCCCGCGCCATCCTTTTCCATTTTAAAAGACCAGATACCGGAGTTTGCCGCGCCACCCTTGTAATCGCAGATGAGGAAACGACCTGTTTCGCTTTCTAGGAAGCCGGCACCCGGGTGGTAAGTGAGGCCGGAAGGGCCGGAGCTAAGGTGGGCGGCGGGCGGCAGGATGTAGGCGGGCTGCTCATCATTACGCAGTTCCCACATTTTCTCGTCCATCCAGCGGCTCGGCGGGCGTTTCTCAAGGCCGATGCTGCGGTGGAAGGTGTGCATGGTCTGATGCTCCATCTGCCAACCGCTATCGCCGCCTTCAACGAGATAAACGATGCGAGCCTTGTCGCCTTGGTCGGAGTTGTTATCCACGCTGAAAGCATCGCCGAACTCATCGAACGAAATCTCCTTCGGATTGCGCAGGCCGGTGTGGAAAACCTCGAAGCCCGTTCCATCCGGCTCGAACCGGAACGCAGCGCCCTCGTTCGGGTATTTGTATTCCTTTCCTTCCTTGGAGATCAGAGAAAAGCCACGGTCACCGATCGTCCCGTAGATACGGCCGTCTGGACCGAGGGTGAAGCCATTGAGATCATGGCCTGAAAGGGAAATCCTCACGCCTAAGCCCTCCTCGACGACTTTTTTCTCATCGGCGACACCGTCGTTGTTCGTGTCACGCAGCTTGTAGATTTTCGGGATACAGGCGAAATAGAGTGAACCATCGTAGTGAAAAACCCCCGCAGCTGTGCCGTCGAGTACATCGTTGTAGCCGTCGGAAAAGACAGTTGCCTTGTCAATCGATCCGTCTCCGTCGCTATCGGAAAAGCGGCGTATCATCTCACTCTTGGAAGTCATGTGCTCCATGGAAACCTTCCCTTTCCATTTCTCATGGAGCTTGCGCCGATCATCGACCGTCTGCGCCGCGAGGTCGTCCAGATACCAGAAGAGGTTGTTGCGGTCGTCCTCGATGCCGAAGCGGAAACGATGTGTCTCCGAGACATAGATGTTGCCTTGTTCGTCAAAAGTAAGAGCCGTGGGAGACTGGATGCCCAGTCCCTCGTAATCCGCCTCCACCTTCAGTGTGCTGCCTTCCGGAATCGTCGCGCCGGGTAATGCGGCGGTGGAAACTAAACCCGCGACATGCGGTTTACCGCCTTTCGTGGAGGAGGGAAATTTTTCGTTGGCGTAGCCGGTGAATAGGATGTGATCGACTGCGATGACACCCCATTTTCCCGTTTCTCCATCAACCGCTCTCAGACGTGCCTTACTTCCCTTGAGTTTTTTGACATCGAAGACGGCTGGCTCGAAGAGCAAACTATTTTTTCCCGTAGCCTCCATGGCGGTTTTGCCATCGACGACAAGTTGGAGGGCGGTTTTTCCCGCATTGTCACCCCCGGCGATGAGGAAAGCGATGTAATCTTCCTCGATGGTGAACTCCGGTGAGACTAGGGTGCCGACCGCTTCGTCGCCGCCATGAGCAGAGAGAGCGAAGGCCTCGTTCGCATGGGCAGCGGGCCCGTCCTGCATTCCATCGAGTTGGCCATGCACGGGCGAGAGCCCGAAGGCGGAGCCGGTGGTTTGCCATTCGCCGAAGCCATCGCCCTCGAAGGATTCGAAGGTGGCAGCAGGCGCGGTGAGGGTTCCAGCCAACAACAAGGCAGCTAGGATTGTGGGGCGTGGATGTTTCATTGATTAAGGAAAAAATCTCAAACGATTTGACAGACTTGCTAATCTGTAAACTCGCTTCAGCGCCCTGCCAAACGGAAAAGGGCTAGAGATCGGGAAACACAAGACGAAGCTTATTTCGGAATCGTGAGCAGCTGTCCGGGACGGATGAGGTCGCCCGAAATTCCATTGGCGCGGCGCAGGGAACTAAGTCCGACGCCGTGCCTAGAGGCGATGCGGCTCAGGCTATCGCCCTTTTTCACGGTGTATCTCACCGGCTTGGGCTTGAGTTTTACGACCACAGGCTTGGGCTTCGGTTTGGGTGCGGAAACGGTCGGTGATGGACGTCGCTCGACGGAGGCGATCTGGGGAGGTGCGGGATCCCGTCGCTCGTAAGTAGGCCTTGGCCGGCTCGATGGACTGGATGGGGTGGACGGCCGATACCATTTTTCTGGGCTGTCCGCCCATTCCTCGACGTAGTTGCCGCGGCTGTCGAACGGACCGGTGACGGCTCCCGCGGAGGGGGCGGGTCCTGTGCCGCAATGCGTCAAAAACGGGATCGAAACGAATGGCAGCGTAATCCAGGCTCGAAATGTCATCACCACGATGATGCATGGATTCATACGGGTATGCAAAGGAATGTTGGCATTCAGGGAAAATTTCATGGTATGCGGCGCATGGCAGGCTAGGGGTAGTCATGTTTGCAATCGTGTTAGGGTCGGGGTTGGGCGTTTTGGCAGATGAGGTGGAGGTCACGCGCGAGGTCGGCTTTGCGGAGGCCGGACTCGCCGTTTCCACCGTGCCCGGACATGCGGGGAAATTCCTTTTTGGGAAAGTCGGCGGCACGGATGTCGTCCTTATGAAAGGTCGCGTGCATCTTTACGAAGGGCATGACGCGGAGTCGGTAACGGCCGGGGTGCGCTGGATGGCGGAGCAAGGCGCAAACTCGCTCGTCCTTACAAACGCCGCTGGCAGCGTGAACCGGGATTTCGCTCCCGGCGGGTGGATGATGCTTACCGACCACCTCAATCTCACCGGCACAAGCCCGCTTTCGGGAGCGCAGTTCATCGACATGAGCGTGGCTTATGACGCGGCTTGGAGGAAGGATTTCAGGAAGGCGGCGGTGGCTCGTGGCATGAAACTCAACGAGGGGGTCTATGCCGGTTTACGCGGTCCTCAGTATGAGACTCCGGCGGAAATTCGTATGCTGCGTGCCATCGGCGCAGATGCCGTCGGCATGAGCACTGTTCTGGAAACCATACAAGCACGCGCTCTCGGGCTGCGTGTCGTCGGCTTTTCCTGCCTCACCAATTGGGCGGCTGGGATGCAGGAAAACCTCAACCATGAGGAAGTCCTAGAAACCGGCAGAGGCGCCGCACACGCGATGGCCGGATTACTCAAGGAAGTCATCTCGGCGAATCCAGAAGGCACCTGAACTTTCCTCTGGCACTTCGAGAATTTTTGTGATACGGATAATGAACTATGAAAACCATCATTGTATTTACTACCTTGACTTTTTCTGGCCAAATTGCACACGCGCAAACCGCCGCCGAGAAGGCTGACATTTATTTCCGGAAAGGACTCGCCGCAGAGAAAGCGGGAGACCCTGCCACCGCGAGCGCGGCCTACAACGCTGCCCTCCAAGTGTTCCCTAGACATGTTAATGCCCGCTACCGTGCCGGACAAGTCAGGATCGAGGCAGACGCCATAAGGTCCTCTGCGACCGCGGCGAAAATCGGCGGCGTCTATATCCCGGTATATCGCATCGAGAAAGCCAGCGTTTCCGAAGCCATCGCTGCGTTAGGGATTGCCATCAAGAAGGCCAGCGATGAGAAAATCACGCCTAATTTCATCATTCAAGATCCTAAGGGCAAGCTCGCTGACACCGAAATCTCCATGCAATTGAAGAACGTTCCTGCGAAGGCAATCCTCGACTACATTCATAGCCAAGCAAATACGCAGGCGCGTTTCGACGAGCATGCGGTGGTCATCATTGCCAGATGAATCAGCAAAATCCGATCATTTCGCTTTCACGGTCATGATGCCTTGCATGATCGCGAAGTGTCCGGGAAAACTGCAGATAAAGGGATAATTCCCCGCTGCCGGTGCGGTGAAACTAATTTCGTCGGACTCACCACCACCCAGCATTTTAGTGTACGCCACTATTTCTTTTTTCGATTCTCCGTCCTGCGGGATGTATCCCGTATCCTTGGCTGGCCCGCACTTGGTGGCAAATGCCGGCACAGCTGTGCCGGATTTTAGGATCACAACGTTGTGTCCCATGGCGGTGGCCGGGATCTGACCGATGTGTTTGAAAGAGAGAACCACTTTCTGGCCTTCAGTCACTTCGAAGGCCTTGATATTATACTGCATTTGATCGTTGCCGGTGATCTCGATTTTCGCGTCTTGGGCGGATGCGTTTGAGGCGAAAGCGGCAAGTAGTAGCGTGAGGATTTGTTTCTTCATATTGATGTAAATACGCTCCTAATTGAGCTGCTTTTCAACGAATCGCAACCTCGGCGGATGAAATTTTCGGGTGCGGAGGGATTTCTGCTCGCAAACCATCGCATGCGCAGATAGAGTAACGCTAGACGGAAAGCAGATGTTCTCGTATTTGGCATGCCATTTGCTTATCCTATCTTACCAACGCCGCAAATATGAAAAAAATCGAAGCCATTATCAAACCATTCAAGCTTGAAGAAGTGAAAGAAGCCCTCGCAGAGGTCGGAGTCCAAGGCATGACCGTGACCGAAGTGAAGGGTTTCGGACGTCAGAAAGGACATACCGAGATCTACCGCGGTTCCGAATACACCGTAGATTTCCTCCCGAAAGTGAAGATCGAGATCGTCGTCGATGACGCACAGGCCGAAGGCGTAGCCCAGTCTATCGTTAAAAGCGCGAACACCGGCAAGATCGGTGATGGCAAAGTCTTCATCTCAGCGATCGAGGATGCCATCCGCATTCGAACCGGAGAAACTGGTTCATCTGCTGTGGCTGTCAACTAATCCCTGTTTAGCCATTCACCCTCCCCTTCGGAAGTTCTGAACGCCATCTGCGATGCCACGCGCAATCGCGTCCCGAAACCAAGCTGTTTTCATACGACTGCGCTCGTTGGAGTTACTCACAAACCCTCCCTCAACCAAGATTGATGGAATGTTCGTGTTTCGAATCACGTAGTAGCGGGCGTATTTGACACCGCGATCCACCACTTTCACCCGGCTCATCACGCCGCGATGTACATCCTTCGCGAGCTGATGGCTTTGCTTACTGTGATAAAAGGTTTCGATACCACTCACATGCTGCTTCCAAGTGTAGTTGTAGTGGATGCTGATGAAAATTGCGCTCCTGTATCTGTTCGCCATCGTCATCCGGGCTGGGAGCGATACGAAGTAATCGCTGCGCCGCGAAAGCACCGTGTTGTATCCCATTTTCTTGAGATGCGACTCAAGACGGATCGACGTGTCCAGCGCCAGATGCTTCTCGTAAACGCGCCCCCATTGCCCTCCTTTGTCATGACCGCCATGGCCAGGATCGATGATTACTGTCCGGAAACTGTAGGCGTTGGCCGCTGCGGAAAAACCAAGGCAAAGCAGCAGGTTTAGCATCAAATTTTTCATGATTTTATTAAGCTGAATGCTTTATCAACATATCTTGACAAACTCCCAAAAATTGTAAAGCGAAATCGTCCAATTTGTTAGATTTCGGAGTATGGTGACTATTCCAGTTGAATTTCAGGGCGATCAGTGGCTTTACGTATCTTGGACCTCTCAGCTGCCGCAGCCTTCTGATCATAGAGAATGCTGTTCATCACCCGAACGGAGCCATCACCGTAGGCCATTAGAATGGGCTCCCCTTGCGCGGCGCGCTGGTGGATGTCCCTCCCGACCAGTTTTCCGTCGGCACTGACCTGGCAATGCACCCAAATGGAAGGGGTTCCTAGATACATCACATGCATGCGCTGTTTCCCATCTAGAGTGACCATGGGCTTCCTGAGCATCAACGCGTCGCCCAGCGAAAAAGTGGAGATCGATGTACCGGTGCGACCGTCCACCACCTGGGCGTAAAGCTGGGTTTTCTGGCCGTCGGAAAAAGTCATGAGCTTAAGTTCCCGGGTGTGGCTGGCGCTGCCTTTGCCAACACCGATTTTCTGAGACCAATACAATCTTCCCGGATTCAGGTTAAAGAGCATGCGGTTGGTTGAAGCACCTTGGACGGTTCCATTGGGATCCCTGACGACCGCCGAAGCAGCGAAATTTCCTTGGCTGTCGAGGTGGAAGAACTCTGTAAGATCGACTCGTTTTGCGAGAGACTCACCGGCTTTGATTTTCATGGCGCCGAATACGTTGAGTTTGCGCGTGGGCACCGGATTGCCCTTGCTGTTGGTGACCACGAACGACAGCCAGGGCAGCGCGCGGGTGGAGGCGAGGGTCAATTCCCGCCCGCTGTGATTGGTGACAATGATTTCCGCGATCACCGACTCACCCGCTATATAGGTTTTCTTGTTCATGCTCAGCGATGTGGCGAGCTGCGCCCGCAATTCCGACATCGGGGCGAGGGAAATCGCGAGTAGCAAAAGGAATCGTGTCATGCAACCCAAGCCTAGCGTCACCGGACGGCCAGTCAATCTAACGAAACGGTATTTCCGCGCGCCGCTCGCAAAATCATTTTTCCCGATCCCGCCCGCCGAGCGGACGAACCCAGATGTTGCGGAATTCCACGGGGTCGCCGTGGAACTGCAGGCGCAGCGGGCCGGTCTCCGGATGTTTGGCGGGATACGCAGCGAGGTTCTTGTGGGTGGTGGTGCCTAGGAAGGACTCGCCGTTCTGAACAACCACGCCGTTGTGGATCACCGTCACCTTGGCCGGTGTGATCACTTTTTCCCCTTCGTAAACGGGCGGCGTGAAGGTGATGTCATAGCTGTTCCATTCGCCTTGGGGAGAGGTGGCGTTCACAAGCGGCGGCAGCTGGCCGTAAAGGGCGGTGGCCTGACCATCAGGGTAAGTCGGGTTCGTGTGGCTCTGGAGAACCTGAATCTCATAGCGTCCCATCACGAAAATTCCGCTATTCCCCCCGCCTTGTCCGCTCACTTTCCTGCCGGCCGGAAGCCTCCATTCGAAATGGATTTGGACGGCTCCGAATTCGTTTTTTGTGCGGATATCGGTGCCCTTGGCGACCATAACTCCATCCCGCACCTCCCATGGGGATGCCTCGCCGTTGACCGCAACCCAAGCGTCGGTGTCGCTTCCGTCGAAAAGAACGACCGCATCGGAAGGCGGTTTCACCACAACCGCACCCCCGCTCTCGATCACCCTTGGCTGGGGGCGCTTGCCGTCGTGGACGTGAAACGTCGTCCCGGGGATGATGGGGGTATCCTGATAACCGGCAACCTGCGCCGAGAGGCTTCCTGCTCCGATCATTGATCCGCCTGCGATGAGGATAATCCGTTTTTTCATGTGCGGATAGAAACGCTTCTGCATCCTAGGTCTTTCAAGCCATTTCGCGAAGGTGCGCCGAATGCGGGTTGCCGCTGCGCCCGATCCGTGGATATTCTCGCCAGCCATGGCCACATTCACCGCCACCTCACCGAACAACAGCCAGTTTCCCTTCGAACTCGTCCGACCGGATCTGGAGAAAGTCGAGATCGCGATACGCGGCCAAGTACGGGATTTCGATTCCGCTGTGGAGCCCTACATCGCCTACATTTGCAATACTTCCGGGAAAAGGATACGCCCTGCGCTGGCCATCCTCATCGGCGGTGCGGCGGGCGGTGTGAACGAAGACCACCGCAAAATCGGCGTGATCCTAGAGCTGATCCACATGGCCACGCTCGTCCATGACGACATCATCGACGGCGCGACCGCCCGCCGCTCGATGCCGACGGCAAACGCGAAATGGGGCAATGCCCTCGCCGTGCTGTTAGGCGACGCGCTTTTCTCCCACTCCCTCACGCTCGCCACCGATTTCAACTCCATCGACATCTGCCGCAAGGTGGGCAACGCCGCCCGCGAGGTTTGCCAGGGGGAGATCCTGCAAACGCAGCGGCGCTTTGACCTTACGCTTTCGAAAGAAGATTATTTCCGCGTGATCGAGATGAAGACCGGGGCGCTCTTCGCCGCCGCTACGGGCTTGGCGGCCGCCGTTTCAGGACTCAGCGAAAGCGAGCAAGCATCCCTGGCCGCCTACGGGATGAAGCTCGGCACTGCTTACCAAATCTACGATGATTGCCTTGATCTCGTAGGCTTGGAAGAGGTCGTCGGCAAAACGCTCGGGACGGATCTCGCCAAGGGCAAGCTCACCCTGCCTATCCTCAACCTTTTGGAATTTGCTTCGGAAAGCCAGCGCGAGCTGATCAACAAACGCATCCTTGAGCAGGAGGAAATCGATCTTCCCCAACTCGTTGGGACCGCCCAATACGAAAACGCGCTGGAAAGCTCGGTGGGCACCGCGTTGGATCTCCTCGAAGGCTGCCGCGCGGATCTCGGCGTGCTCTCTGCGTCCGAATACAAGGATGCACTCGTGCAGATCACCCGTTTCCTGGAGACGCTGCTCAGAAAATGCCGCAACTGATCAGGCGGATTTCAGCGTGTCCTTTTTCTCGTGGTGGAGGAAATGATCCC
>Ga0247831_1006255_pt1 | contig 14235 bp, 12 predicted proteins | sample LaCruzMarch2015__9_FD_192406 | JGI IMG/M metagenome (GOLD analysis project Ga0247831, IMG submission 192406) | Freshwater microbial communities from meromictic Lake La Cruz, Castile-La Mancha, Spain - LaCruzMarch2015_1m | ecosystem: Environmental > Aquatic > Freshwater > Lake | place: Spain...
ATACGCCCAGCCGAGCACCGAGTGCCGGGCAAAGCCCTGCGCATACTTTTTCAGACGCGCCAGCGGCATGCCCCACAGATAGCCCATGAAGGCCCGCTTCGCCCTCAGGGTGCTGCATAGGCCTAAGGCCTTGGCGACGGCAAAGGGAATGAAGAGGCCGTGCAGCAGCGTGCGCCAGCGTTCACGCCTTAGCACGTAGTTACAGAACAACGCCTGCGTGTCGTGTGGCAGTAGCGTGTGGTCGAGGTCAAAGAAGGCGTAACCTTTCGTTCGCGGCATGAGTGCTACAAGCAAAGAGTGTGCACCAGTGCAAGCCATTCGATGCGGGCACAAAAAAGGCGAGCCTCATGGCTCGCCTTGATTGTTGAACTATCGCTGGGCCGAGTCTCACTCGTAGCTGGCCTGGGCGCTCTTGATATCGCGCTTCTTGATCCAAGGCATCAGGCTGCGGAGACGAGCACCGGTCTTCTCGATCGGGTGCTTCTCGCCGTCCTTGAGCAGCTTGTTGTATTTCTTGTAGCCGGTCTTGTATTCCTTCACCCACTCCTTGGCAAACTTGCCGGATTGAATGTCCTTCAGCGCTTCCTTCATGCGCTTCTTGACGGACTTGTCGATGATCTTCGGTCCAACCTTCACGTCACCCCACTTGGCGGTTTCGGAGATGGAGAAGCGCATGCCGGCGATGCCGGACTCGTTCATGAGGTCGACGATGAGTTTCAGCTCATGCAAGCACTCGAAGTAAGCCATCTCAGGGCTGTAGCCAGCCTCGGTCAGCACTTCGAAGCCGGCCTGCACCAGCGCGCTTGCGCCACCGCAGAGGACGGTTTGCTCGCCGAACAAGTCGGTTTCTGTTTCTTCCTTGAAGGTGGTCTCGATCACGCCGCCGCGGGTGCCGCCGACGCCGTGTGCCCAGGAGAGGGCGATTTTCTTCGCGTCCTTGCCGGGGTTCTGGTAGATGGCGATCAGCGCAGGCACGCCCTTGCCTTCCAGGAACTGGCGGCGGACGATGTGGCCTGGGCCCTTCGGAGCGACCATGATGACGTTCACGTCCTCCTGAACCGTGATGGTCTTGAAGTGCACGGCGAAACCATGGCTGAACAGCAGGGTCTTGCCCTTGGTCAGGTTCGGCTTGATGTCTTTGTTGAAGCAATCAGGAATCTTGGTGTCGGGCACGGCGACGAAGATCACGTCAGCGAGCTTCACTGCTTCAGCGGTATCATAGACCTTGAGGCCCTTTTCCTTGGCCACCTTGCGGCTTGGGCTGCCTGGATACAGGCCGATGATAACATTGACGCCGCTGTCGCGCAGGTTGAGGGCGTGGGCGTGGCCTTGGGAGCCGAAGCCGATCACAGCGCAGGTCTTGCCTTTCAGAGGGGCGAGGCTGGCGTCTTTTTCAGTGTAGATTTTAGCGGGCATGTATTTGGGTTGCTGGTTTAACAGAAAAGGGCGGTCATATTGCTGCACAGGGCGGGTGGGGTCAAATGCAAATAAACAGCCCGAGGATCCGCCTGTTCCCACTGCTCCAAACGCTTCAGTGCTACTCGTGCTCGTCCTCGAAATGCCGGACGAGTTGTGGAGAGGTTGAGAAGCGGAGAAGTCATGCCGACGCACTTGCCAGCCTCTCATATTCCAATGACTAATGACTCATGACCGATGACTCCACCCACTCCCGCCGCTGGCTCTGGCTCAGCATCGCGGCGCTCGTGCTGCCCCCTCTGGCCTTGCTGCTGGTGCATTCGTGGCTCGGCTGGGAAGGGGAGCGCCTCTGGCAGCAGGCTCAAGCCCGACTGAAAGCCGAAGGCGAAACCCTAGACTTCATGGCCCTTGTCCCCAAGCCCGTGCCCGATGAAGACAACTTCTTCGCTGTCGAGCCGCTGAAGGACATCGCGCTGGTGATTGATGGGGATGAGACGAAAGGCGATCCGGGGTCGCGGCGAAAGCAGCTGGAAAACTTGTGCTTTATTGAGGGCACTCAGAATCCTGATCGACCCAGCGATGACTGTGTTGCCTATGGAATAAAGTGGGATGCCAAGGCTTGGGCCAGTTACTATCGGACAAGCGGCAAACTCGTGATGCCAGTCGATTCTGGGAATCCTGGGCGCGACCTTCTCGCGGCTCTCAAAGAAGGCGATCCACTGGTTGCTAAACTGCAGTCAGGGCTGGACCGGCCCTTTGCGCTCATCACCCCTGCGTGGGAAGATCGCAAGATTCCTCGGATGTTGGCCGCCATTCCAATGACGCACTTTAGTGCGTTTCAAAAATTGATGCGCCTGCTGACTCTTCGAGCAGAATCTGAGGTGGCTTCTGGCGAGTTCGCCCAAGCAACAATGGATGTTCGTGTGCGGCTTCGGTTGGCAGAAGGGATGGGGCGTGAACCAACTTTGATCAATGGGGTGATGGCCACCGCGATGGTCGGTGTTTCAATGGACAATATCTGGTCTTTACTGGAGAGCCATGGCACATCGGCTAGCGACCTCCTGGCGCTGGAACGCGACTTGGCTCGCTTGGACATGTCCACTGTCATATCAACTGCGATGCGCTGCGAGATGGCCATCTTTGCTAACTCAATGGGCTTCTTTAGTGAGCCGCAAAACAGTGCTGAGACGGCCTATTTGATGCAGGCCGCAAAGACGACGGGCGGACTCCGAGAGCAAATCAAAATGATGACGATGCTTGCATTGTGGCACCTAAATCCAAGAGCAGTCGTGCAAGGAAACAAGGGGCGAGGCATCAACTATCTCCTCGACAGCCAACTGCTGCCGATTCGCCAAGGAGGATTGAAAGGATTGGCGGAAGCGGAGATAAAGTTTGAGAAAACCGAGCGCCAACTCTTGGTGGATTTGGACATCATGTCCATGCTGATGAACGTGGCGTTGCCTTCGGTCGGCAGTATTGGAAGCAAAGCTCTCCGCACCGAAACCCTGGTTCACCAAGCCCGTCTCGCCTGTGCCTTGGAGCGTTACTTCCTCCAGCATCAACGCTACCCCGAAACGCTCAACGAACTGGTGCCCACCTTCATCGACAAGGTGTTGCTTGATCCTTGCGACGACAAACCCATGCGCTATGCCCGCACGCCAGCCGGTCGCTACAAGCTCTGGAGCCTCGGCTTCGATGGGGAGGATGATGGAGGCAAGGTGATCGCGAGTCCGCAAGACGCGCCAAGTCACCCTAAGCCCAGTGCACGCGATTACCCCGGCGACTGGGTCTGGAGCTACGAGCGGCTGGTGCCGTTGGCAGAGGAGTGAGTCTTCGGGGAGCACACGCGGCCCGCGTGTAGGTTTCGGCGGCTCGCCGAAAGAGGTGGGGCGAGGGAGATACGAAAGCAGCAGGCACACGGCTGAGCGACGAGGCATCTGGCGGGCCGCCAGATGCAGCACGCGGACCGCGTGCGCTCCCCAAGTCCTTCGCAAGGTCTGCGCCTCTTGCACGTTCACACGCCCCATGCTTTGCCTCCGCTATTGTCTTTGTCTGCTGGCTCTTGTCTCCCTCTCCACTTTCGCAGCGGAGAAGAAGAACGTTCTGTTCATCATGGCCGATGACTACCGGCCCGAACTCGCGAGCTACGGCTCCTCGGCGATCACGCCGAACCTGGACCGGCTTGCGAAGATGAGCGTGCAGTTCACGCGGGCTTACTGCCAGCAGGCGGTGTGCAATCCCTCGCGCTCGTCCATGCTGACGGGCAAGCGGCCCGACACGCTGCGCCTCTGGCACAATGGCACCGGCTTCCGCGAGCTGAACCCAGACGTGACGACGATCCCGCTGTGGTTCAAGGAGCACGGCTACACCAGCCGCTGCGTGGGCAAGATCTTCCACAACTGGCATACGAAGGATCATGGCGATCCGCGTTCCTGGAGCGCGCCGGAGTTCCTGCACTACGCGAACCATGGCCACGATGCGCCAGAGGTCGCGGGCGTGCTGCCGCCGAATCTGGTCGAGGTCTCCTCGCTGCGTGAATACACCAAGGTCCCCATGTGCGAGTGCCGGGACGTGCCCGACGAAGCCTACTACGATGGGCGAGTCGCGGCCGAGGCAGTGAAGGTGATGCGCGAGGTGAAGGACGCGCCCTTCTTCCTGGCCGTCGGCTTCTGGAAACCGCACGCGCCGTTCAACGCGCCGAAGAAGTATTGGGACCTCTATGACCGCACCGCGCTGCCCACGCTGAACCCCGCGCGGCCTGAGGGTGCGCCGGAGCTGGCCTTTCATCAGAGCACGGAGATCCTCGGCCCGGCGAAGGATCAAAAGCAGCCCACGCCCGAGCAGGTCGCGACCATGCGGCACGGCTACTTTGCCAACATCAGCTACCTGGATGCCCAGCTCGGCAAGGTGCTAGATGCGCTGGAGCAAAACGGCCTGATGGACAAGACAGTCATCACCTTCGCAGGCGATCATGGCTACCATATCGGCGAGCACGGCCAGTGGGGGAAGACCTCCAACTTCGAATACGATGCGCGGGTGCCCTTCTTCATCCGCGATCCGGGGAGCGCCAACAACGGAAAACAGACTGCCGCGCTGGCAGAGCTGGTCGATTTCTTCCCCACGCTGGTCGATCTCTGCGCGCTGCCGAAGCCCGAGGGGCTAGAGGGCAGCAGTCTGGTGCCAGTGCTCCGAGACACCGCCGCCATCGTGGACCGCGCGGCCTACACCCAGCATCCGCGCCCGGCGTATTTTGATCGCGAACCCGGCGGCGTGCCCAAGGCCATGGGCTACAGCGTGCGCACGTCACTGGCCCGCTACACCGAATGGCGGGATTGGAAGACGAAGGAAGTCGTTGCGCGTGAGTTGTATGATAACGACCAGCAACCCGCCGAGCTGAAGAACCGCATCGACGATCCCGCGCTGAGCGAGGTGCAGGCGGAAGCCGTGAAGCTGCTGCGCGTGCAGTTTCCGTGAGTGGACAAGGAGAGGGGACATTTCTGTCCCAAAGGTTTCGGGACATTCTTGTCCCGGCCTTGGGGACAAGAATGTCCCGGCTCCCTGATTATCCCTCCACCTTCGGCAAGTGCGGCACCAGCGTGTCGGGTGTCTGCGAGTGCTGCTTGGCACGCTTGGCGGCTTCCTTGGCAAACACCTCCTGCGCACGGATGAGCTTGTTCGACTCCTGGGGGACGGGCGTGTAGTGACCGTCGGGGCCGAGCACGCGGGCTTGCACGTTGTCGGTGAAGAAGGTCTCCAGGATGCTGATCAGGCGCTTGCGGGCAGCTCCGTCGTCGATGGGGATGAGTAGTTCCACGCGCTTCGACAGGTTGCGATTCATGAAGTCCGCGCTCGCGATGAAGACCACGGGCGAGCCGCCTTGGCGGAAGCAGAAGATGCGCGCGTGCTCCAGGTAGCGGTCGATGATGCTGACCACGCGGATGTTCTCGCTGATGCCCTTGATACCCGGCTTCAGACAGCACAGGCCACGGATGTTGAGACGGATGCTCACGCCCGCTTGCGACGCGGCGTAGAGCGCCTCGATCATCTCGCGATCCTCCAGGGAATTCATCTTCAGCGTGATCTCGGCAGGCTCGCCCTGCTTCGCGCGATCTGCCTCGCTAGCGATCATAGTCAGCAGGCGCTCCCGCAGGCCGAAGGGAGCCATGCTGAGTTTCTCGAAGTGCTGGAAGCGCGAGCGACCCGTGACCGTGTTGAAGAAGGTGCTGGCATCGCTGCCGTAATCGGGGCGGCAGGTCAGGTAGCTGATGTCGGTATAAAGCTTCGCCGTGGCCTCGTTGTAGTTCCCCGTGCCGAAGTGCATGTAGCGCAGCATGTGCCCGGCCTCGCGCCGCATGATCAGGCAAATCTTCGCGTGGGTCTTCAGCCCGCGCACGCCGTAGATGATCTGGGCCCCCACGGCCAGCAGGTCCTCGGCACGCTCCAGGTTGCGCGCCTCGTCGAAGCGCGCCTTTAGCTCGACCAGCACGGTCACATGCTTGCCCGCCTCCGCTGCTTTGATCAGGGCGCTGATGAGGCGGCTGTTCTTCGCGGTGCGGTAGAGGATTTGTTTGATCGCGACGACATCGGGATCGCTCGCGGCTTCTTCCAGCAGCTGGACCACCGGATCGAACGACTCATACGGATGATGCAGCAGGATGTCCTTGCGACGGATGGCCGTGAACAAACTCTCGCCTGGCTCAATGGCGGTGCTGCTCTGGCTTTCCCAAGGCCGCACTTTTAGCTCGTCAAAGCCGGACAGGCCCGAGATGGCAAAGTAGGCGCGCAGGTCCAGCTCGCCTGGAATGGTGAAGACGTGGGCGCTCTTCTGCGCGGCCAGCGCGCGGATCGTGCGCTCCAGGGCACGGGGCGCTCCCTTCTCAATTTCGACCCGGATCGTCGCTCCCAGGCGGCGCGCATCCAGGATGTCTTCCATCTCGCTCGCCAGATCGAGCGCCGCCTTGTCATCGACGGCGATGTCCGAGTTCCGGCTCAGGCGGAAGCGCGCGGTGCCTTTAACCTGCTCGCCGGTGAAAAAGAGGTTCAGAAAGGCCTCCAGCAGATCCTCCAAATTCAGGTAAGCATGCTGGCCCGCCTCGGCATCTGCGACCGCGATATGGCGAGGCAGGTTCGCAGGCAGCACGAACATGACCTGCCGGTCCTCATTTCCCTCCGACGTGACGAGGCACAGCAGCACCAGATTCAACGCAGGCAGGCTGGGCAGCTTCTTCGGGTCGATCTCGATCGGCGAGAGCACGGGGTGGATGTGCTCCATGAAGTAGTCGTGCAGCAGCGTGCGTTGCAGCGGCGTCAACTCCCACGCATTCAGCCGACGAATGCCGTGATCGCGCAGCTCTGGCACCACTTGCTCATTCAAGATCGCATACTGCCGTTGGATGAAGGTCGTGGTGCGCTCTTTGATCTGATCTAGCTGCTGCGTGACAGTCAGGCCGGAAATGTCCTTCCCGCGCAGTCCTTGATCGCGCAGCAACTGCAGGCCGCCCACTCGCACCATGTAGAACTCATCCAGGTTCGACGCCGTGATGGCCAGGAACTTGGCCCGCTCCAGCACTGGCAACCCAGGCCGCGCCGCTTCCTCCAGCACCCGCTCATTGAAGGCGAGCCAGGACAGCTCACGGTTGATGAAATGATTAGCGGTGAAGGGCGACTCGGTAGGCATAGCAGGCAAGCCTAGTTTTGCCCCCGTTTCCCCGCCTCGCCAAGTGCATTCAGCGAGGGAGGGGAAAGTGTCACATGCGAGGCTCACGGTGCCGCAGTGTTTGTCGGTTTCGAGTCCACCGCCGCCGCCAGTCCCGTGCCCTCGATCTTCACGTCAGGGAGGCGTTTCCGGAAGTCGGCGAGGCCTTGCTTCGTCATCCGGTGCTGGAGGGTTTCTATCTTGATGAACTTCAGGGAGACCACGCCTTCTAGGTTCAACAGTGCAGCGTCATCAAACTGATTGATGCCCGTGTGGTTTCCCAGCGTCACCGCCGCCAGCTTGGGCAATGACGCCAGTTCACTGAGTGGTGCGCGGCCCGTCAGTGGCTGGTCCAGCGTCAGAGAGAGGCTGGTGAGGCCCCTCAGCGACTTGGCAATCTGGCTGATGACCGCTGGGTCCACCTTCCCTGGGACATTGATGGTCAGGCTCTCCAGTCCCTTCAGCGCAGCCAAACTCTCCACCATCCCAACCGTGATCCCTTCATTCAACAGCCCCACACGTTTGAGCTTGGGGAAGCTGGAGAAATCCACCCGCCCGCCACTCTGCGGCAGGGTGAACCGCAGCTCAGGCAGTTGGCGGAGCTGCTCCAGCATGGCTGCATCCATCGGCGTGCCTCCCACGGCTAGAAATTCGGGCTTCCTGAGCGGTAGCAGGGGACGGAAGTCCCCGGGGCGCAGCGAGAAGTCCAGTTTGATTAGCTCCGTAAGGTGCGAGACGTGCTCCAGCGCGGCTGGGGTAAACATCTCAGGATGCCTGAGTGCAAATACTTTCAGCAGCGGGCATTGGCAGAGCAGCGTCAAATCCGCGTCCTTGAGTCTCATGTTCCAGTCGAGACTGAGAGTCCGCAAAGCATGCAGGGGCGGCACCGCCGATCTCGAGCGCCACGCCTCGCACAAGACGCCCGAGCACTTCTACGACTGCCGCTGGGCTGCCGAACTCATTGAGCACGTCTGTAGCCGCTTGAGGGAGCCGTACGAGCAACGTGGAAAGCTGGAGTCGCATGATGCACTGGCCGCAGTGATCGGCAGTGAGGAACAGGATGCGGAGGCGTTCCTGGCCATTGCCGCCCGTTTCGCCATGACCAAAAACGCCCTGCGAGTGGCCCTCAGCCGTCTCCACAAGGAATTCCGCGATGTGTTGCTAAAGGAGTTGAAGGTGAAAAATGAAAAATGAAAAATGAGGAATGGAGAATGAGGAATGAGGAATGAAAAATGAGGAATGGAGAATGAGGAATCCTAGCACTGGGGGCATCATCGGGGCAGCTTGATCCAGAACGTAGCTCCCGTGCCGGGCACGTTGTTGCTGCATCCAGCCTTGCCGCCATGGGCATTGGCCACGGCTTGCACGAGGCTGAGCCCCAGCCCCATACCGGGTGTTTTCGCACTTGCAGCGGTGCCTCTAATGAAGCGCATCCAGATGCGATCTATCTCTTCAGGGCGGATGCCTGGGCCACTGTCGATGACCTGCACCGTGCAGGACTCGGCTTCGACGATTAGCTGCACCATGATGTCGCCGCCTTCGGGCGTGTAGGCCATGGCGTTGTCCAGCAGATTGGCCAGTGCCTGCGTCATGCGCTGCTGGTCCAGAGACAAGGTGACGTCCTCGCCTTTTTCGAAGTGCAGGCTCTGCTTTTTGTCTTCCGCCGACACGCTGTAAAGCTCCACGATGTCTTCGATGATCGTGTTCAGCGAGAGCGGTTCCATGTGTAGCTTGAGTGCGTTGTGCTCCCCCGCACGCACAGTGAGAATGGTCTGCACTAGCGAGCTAGCGCGATCGATCTCATCCATGCCGCGTGCCGCTGTTTCTTGGATCGCTGGGTCCAAAATGCTGTCATGCAGGTGCTCCAAGTTGCCGCGAATGCGTGCAATGGGAGTGCGCAGTTCATGCGCGAGATGATCGTTGGCTTCCTGTAGTTCCGACGTCAGAGCCTCATTGCGATCTAGCACCACGTTGAAGGCATCGGCAAACTCTTGCAGCTCGGGAATCGCCTTCTCTGCGATGAGGCGTGAGCGGGTGACGCCATGCGCGAGAGCCTGCGCGCTGTCGATCATGCGTCGCAGCGGCCCCATCACTCGCCATGCATACCAGAGCACGGGAAGCAGGGCGATGATGGAGGCGGCGAGACCGGCGATGCCGAGCTGGCGATTGATGTTCTCAATGGCCGCCAAGTCCGCATCATTGGTGCGGCCGTGCCAGAGGACGGCTCCGTCATTGAGCAGCACTCGCCCGATGAACACGTTGTCGTTTCCTTTGGGGTGCCCAAAGGTTTTGCTCCCAGCCACTCCTGTCAGCAGCTTCATCTCCTGCTCCGCTGGCCATGGGAAGTCACCGCCTTGCAGGGCGCGGTGCACTTGCTCGATCACCTTACCATTCTGGGTGACCCGGATCGCCTCATGGCTGTCATGTTGGCCGGTCTTGAACATCTGTTCCAGCCCTTCGACGCCGTAGCGATTATAGACGACGGAGTATTCGCCCAGGTCATCTTGCAGCACTTGCCGCGCGACGTTCTGGAGATCGCGTTTCATCGCGATACTGGTGAAGAACAAGCACAGACCAATACTGGCAGCGATGGTGAGCGCCTGCATGGCGGCCAAGCGCCATGTGGAAGGCGTGGCCTCAGGCAGTAACTTTGAGAGCATAGCCTTTTCCTCTCACGGTTTGAATGCTGGCGTTGTGGCCTTGCACTTCGAGCTTCTTGCGCAGTCGGCAGATCATCGCGTCGACCACATTGGTGCCGGGGTCGAAACGGACGTTCCAGACCTTGTCGAGGAGGAACTTCTTGGTCAGCGTGCGGCCGCTGTGATCGAGTAACAATTCGAGCAAGGCGCTCTCGCGGGGTTGGAGATCGATGCCTTCACCATTGTTATGGCGGAGCCTGCGCTGGCGCGTGTCTAGCAGCCACTCGCCGAGGCGGCGCTGGCCCGTGCCGCTCTGCTGGTAGCGGCGGTGTAGGGCCTCGATCCTTGCGTAGAGTTCTGCCATGGCGAAGGGCTTCGTCAGGTAGTCGTCGCCACCTGCTGACAGTCCCCGCACACGATCCGTGACACTGTCGCGAGCGGTGAGAAAGAGCACTGGCACCCGTTCTTCGTCAGCGCGCATCCGCTCGACGATTTCAAAGCCACCGATGCCAGGCAAATTCACGTCCAGAATGACCACGTCGTAAGGCGTGATCAAAGCGGCACTGAGTGCGGCTTCACCATGATCCTTCCAGTCCACGTGATGGCCTGCCTTCTTCAGCCAATCATTCACCTGGCGGGCAAGCTCAGGATCGTCTTCAGCGAGCAAAATATTCATGAGTAACGATAGCCTCGGGCGCTGGTGCAACGCAAGGTTCGCGTGCGAATCCGCTATGGCCGCAGGGTGCGCCCGCTTGCCTTGCTGGCTGGAAATAGGGAATTCTTTAGACCTGATAAGGGAGAACTAGGGGCACATTACCGCACTGTAATGTGACTCGCTCACGCTAGGTGCGACTGTGGCAGCACTGTCGAGCCAAAGTAGAGGTGAGTGATCTCCGCTAGCTACCCGGCAGCATACCCAGAGTAGCAATCCATTCATGAAATCCACACGCATTCTGTTTCTGATGCTCACCGCCGTCATCGGCAGTGCGGGACTCTCCGAGGCTGCGGTCATCCGCCGCCCGACAGATTCCGCACAGGTGTTCATCCCCAATCCAAGTCAGACTGACATCGCCTCCGGTTCGACCGGTGATGACCAGCTGAACGCTTCCTCCATGGAGGAGATGGCCAAGAAAAAGAAAAAGAAGAAAAAGAAGAAGACTAGCGCCTCCTAAAAAGGCAACTCAGCCGAGCGTCGGGGCCTCTTATGCTCCGGCGCTCGGACACTTTCTTCAGCGCTCCACCTCTACTTTCATGACTACTTCAGCCTTCCTATCACAATGCCGTCTCTGGGTCATTGTTGGCCTTCTTCACCTTTACCTGGACACTGCCGCCCTTGCGGAATCCAAGTTCGAGACCCGCTACCAATACTACCAGGAGCAAGATGGCCGCATGAGGGTGGACTCTGATTACTCGCTGTTCAGCGTTGATCTCAGCGACACATTGGTGCTGGACGGCACGCTGCTCTACAGCGCGCTCTCGGGCGCATCGCCGACGGGGCTGCCGGCTTATAACAAGGGCGACGACGTGCCTACTGTGTTTCTGGAAGATGAACGCTACGCTGCCACCATGGGGCTCACTTATCAGCTGGGTGATCACTCGATCAAGACGGGGCTGTCCTACAGCTATGAAGGCGACTATCTCTCCATTGGCGGATCCTTGCAGGACACGATCTCGTTGAATGACAAGAATACGGAGTTGGTGATGGGCCTGGCCTACACGAACGACACGGTGGGCGCGAATGGTTCGAACTTCGAGGGCACCAAGCGCAGCTATGACGCACTGGTCGGCGTGAACCAACTGCTCGGACCGAACACGGTGCTCAGCATGAACGTGGGCCTGGGCTGGAAGCAGGGCTACCTGAGCGATCCTTATAAGCGCGTCTTGATCGACGATGAAGTGTATTTCGACGAGCGTCCGGACAAGAAGTTTGAGCAACTCATCTTCCTGCAACTGACTCAGTATCTGCCCAGCTGGGATGCGAGCGTGGAGCTGTCGTATCGCTTCGGTCACAATGACTTCGGCAGCATCTCGCACACCGCCATGCTGGCGCTCTACAAGAACCTGTTCAACAAGCGCATCGTCGTGCGCCCAAGCATTCGCTTCTACGACCAGTCAGCAGCGGACTTCTATGACATTTCGTTCACGGGCAGTCCCACGTATGCATCTTCCGACTATCGTCTAGCGGCTGAGCAAACGCTGAACCTCGGCATGCAAGTGCGATGGAACCTTGTCCCTGACAAGTTCGCCCTCGACTTCGGTTATGAATATTACCGCACCTGGGGCACCGACGGTAAGACATCGCAATCGGCCTTCCCCGACGCGCAATCCGTCAGCGTTGGATTTCATTACCAATTCTAAGCCGACATGAATCTGACCACAGAGCATAGGCTGCGCGCTGAGCTGGAAGCCTCGCCACTGACGGATGTCGGCGACGGCTTCTGGGAGTGCGAGTTCCGCGCTTTGGGTTCGGCATGTGAGCTGTTTTATGCCGCCAAGGGTCAAGCGGCTGCCGAGCACTTCCGTCGGGTGGCGTTTGATTGGCTGGCAGAGTTTGAGGCGCGCTGCTCTCGCTTCCTGGCGGATAGCGAGGTCAGCTCGATCAATGCGCAAGCTGGCCGCGACTGGGTTTCGATTCATGCGCAGACGGAGATGCTGCTGGATCTGTGTGATCACTATCACTTCGTCACCGAGGGTGCGTTCGATGCGACCTCACTACCACTCAGCCGGTTGTGGGATTGGAAGCAGCAGCATGACAGTCTGCCCTCCCTTGAAGAGATTGCGTCCGCGAAGAAGGTGATTGGCTGGAAGCGCATTCAGCGCGCTCCGGGTCGCATCTTCCTGCCCGAGCCCGGGATGATGCTGGACTTCGGCGGTGTGGGCAAAGAGTTTGCCGTGGATTGCCTAAAGGCCCTGGCGCTGAGTTGCGGTATTGAGCATGTCATGGTCGATCTTGGCGGTGACATTGCCGTGCAGGGCGAGCCGCCGGAGGGCGGCGGTTGGTATATCGGCTTGGAAGATCCGGCGAACACTGAGCAAGCCTACTGTGGTATTCGTCTGCGCAGTGGCGGGGCGGTGGCGACCAGTGGTGATTACCGGCGCTGCTTCCAGTTTGAAGGTCGGACTTATGGCCACATTCTTGATTGCCGAACTGGCTGGCCGGTGGCGAATGGCACGCGCAGCGCGACCGTTATCGCCCCCCGCTGCACCACGGCGGGCGTGCTTTCCACCAGTGCCATGATCGTCGGTGGCCAAGACGCTATCATCATGCTGGAGCGCAGCCCTGGTGTGCAGGGTTGTTTGTGGCGCAACAAGCTACTGCATGAGACGCGCGGCTTCCGCCGCAATGTCCTACCGAAGGGCTGGGATGAAGACTGAATTTCACAACCACTGATTAGCAAACCAAAGACAAACACTGCATTTATGACACGTCGCAATCTCATTCTCTCGGCCGCTGCATTGATGGCCGCACCCTTGTATGCCGCGAGCGGCTGGCGCGCAGGTGATGCCCTTCCAGACCTTAAGCAGTTCGGGCTCAGCGGGAGCCTGCCAAATCTGAAGGGCAAGGTCGTCTACCTGGACTTCTGGGCTTCCTGGTGTGGCCCGTGCAAGGCCTCGTTCCCGGTGCTCAACGGCTGGCATCAGGAACTCTCGTCCAAGGGCTTCGTTTTGCTCGGGGTCAATGTGGATGAGGATGACGCCACCATGAACGCCTTCCTGAAGAAGACAGCGGTCTCTTTCCCCTCGGTGCGAGATGCTGCGCAGTCCCTGGTCGCAGCCGCGAACGTCAGCACCATGCCGACCTCGTTCATCATCGACCGTCAAGGCATCATCCGTCATGTGCATAATGGCTTCCACAAGCAGGATGCCACCAGCGTGCTCGCCCAGATCCAAGCCTTGCTCTAAGCCCCCTATGAATATGCTGCGTTTTCTTTTCCTCGCGGTGGCCCTTGCCACCAGTTGCTCGTCCTGCTCGAATGTGAAGCCCTGGCAACGCGGTCACTTGGCCGACTATGTCATGCGCCCAGGGCGCGATCCATTGACCGACTCGATCTCCGATCACGTGTGGTTCACACGGGAAGCCTTCGCTGGTGGTCGTGGCATTGGAGGCGGCGGCTGCGGATGCAATTGAGTCGGCTGTCCTTGCTCGCTGTGACTGCTATGGCGTGCTTCGCAGCGAGTGGTGCGCTGGGCTCTGACAGCGTGCGACATCCGCACCAGGCAGGGCTCAGTGGTAGCCTCGGCTTCGACTATGATGGCAGCCGCTATCGCACCTCGGCCTTCGGATTGAATGCTGAGGTCGAGTGGGGCAGCTCCGAAACGTGGGTCTCGCTATCCGCGGATGCATACTCAGACTTCAGCAGTCAGTGGCGCTTCCGCAGTGAGACGTATGCCACGCTGGAGCTTGGCCACGCGCTGTATCGCAATAAGGACTCCCGTTTGTATGTGAATGCCACGTTAGAACTCGATGCGCACTCGCGGCTGGCC
>Ga0247831_1006262_pt1 | contig 14223 bp, 9 predicted proteins | sample LaCruzMarch2015__9_FD_192406 | JGI IMG/M metagenome (GOLD analysis project Ga0247831, IMG submission 192406) | Freshwater microbial communities from meromictic Lake La Cruz, Castile-La Mancha, Spain - LaCruzMarch2015_1m | ecosystem: Environmental > Aquatic > Freshwater > Lake | place: Spain...
TATCGATAAATGCTTTGTCGTGTGAAATAACCAATACCGCATTGGCTTTATTCACCAAGAAATCTTCCAGCCACATTACAGATTCTATGTCAATATGGTTAGTAGGCTCATCCAGTAAAATTAAATCAGGTTTTTGAAGTAGAATTTTTGCCAGTTCAATACGCATGCGCCAACCACCGCTGAATTCACTAGTTGGTCGGTATAAATCTTCCTGTTTAAATCCTAAGCCTTTTAGTGCTTTTTCTACTTCTGCATCGTAATTTACCTCTTCTAACGCGTAGTATTTTTCGGACAAATCAGAAACCCGCTCAATAATGTTCATGTATTCCTTACTCTCGTAATCGGTGCGCGTTTCAAGCTCTTTATTAAGACTTTCCATTTCTTTGCGCATATCAAAGACTTGCTTAAATGCCTTTGCTGCTTCTTCAAACACAGTAGCATTATCTTCGGTTAACAAATGTTGCGGCAAATAAGCAATTATTGCCTCTTTGGGCGCACGTACAGAACCATGACTTGCTTTTTCTTCACCTGCAATTATTTTCATGATGGTAGACTTTCCAGCCCCATTTTTTCCCATCAAAGCAATTTTGTCGGTTGGGTTAATGGCAAAGGATATTCCGCTAAATAAAGTTTTACCGCTAAATTCTACGGCAAGGTTGTCTACTGTAATCATAATTGTGCAATTGGGCGGCAAAAGTAGGAATTATAACTTAAGCATTTATCAAAAGCATTAGTTAAAGAATTCAAGAATGTTGTTTCTTTTTTGAATTTAATGCTGATCGCTCATAAGGTTTCAATTTGTTAGCAGCTCTTACCTTCTCAGTTTGATTTTTATAGTCTGTTTTGAAATATCTTATTCTTTCTAAATTTTGAAATTTACTAATTCGTAATTAGCATTTCTCCCGCCTTCATTCGTTTGTCTTAAAATTCTCTTATCGATTAAATCCTTAATATCTCGCAATGCTGTTTCAGTTGAAATTTTATTGATTTTTGCCCATTTAGAAGTTTGTAATTTACCTTCAAAGTTGTCAAATAAGATATTCAATATTTTTCTTTGACGTTCGTTAATGGCAGTTGCTTCATGAAGTTTCCAAAATTCAGCTTTTAGCATAATTTTCTGCATGGTATTTTCGGTAGCAGACATTGCATTTTTTAAGCAATGCAAAAACCAGCTTAGCCATTCAGTGATATCATTTGAGCTGTGTTGCACCTTTTGTAAAACTTCATAGTACTTTTTACGCTCTTCTAAAATTTGGCTAGACATACTATAAAATCGCTCACCGCTTCCTTCAGCGCGCGCAAGTAGCATGTCTGTTAACGCTCGACCAATTCGGCCGTTTCCATCGTCAAATGGGTGAATGATTATGAACCAGAAATGTGCTATCGCTGCTTTAATTACTAAATCAAGAGAATTGTCATTGTTAAACCAATCAAGAAATTTATCCATTTCAGGTTTAACAAATTCGGGTTTTACAGCTTCATAATGAATCTTTTCTTTGCCTATAGCTCCTGAAACTATTTGCATTTCTCCTGTTCGATATTGTCCAACTTCAATTTTATAAAGCCCGCTAAATCCTGTAGGGAAAAGCGCGGCATGCCAACCAAATATTCTCTTTTCAGTCAATGGTAATTCAAATCGTTGTGTAGCATCAAGCATCATTGAAACCACTCCATCTAAATGTCGACTGCTTTTTACAAGTCCGGCAGTATTAATTCCTAGCTTTCTTGCAATGGATGAACGGACTTGTTCAAAATTGAGCAGTTCACCTTCTATTTCTGATGATTTTACAATATCTAATGTTAAAGCTGTTAGTGTTGCTTCTTCTTTGGCAGAAAATCCTAAAGCATTCATCTGTCCTATGATTTTACCTTGCATTAGTCGCACTTCTCCGAATACAACATTAATAGACTTTTCTTGCCAAGTAAAATCTGTCCAGTTTTTATGTTCGTAAATATATTTTGCCACTGAATCAAATGTTTGTGACAAATATAGTAATTATTCGCCGCAAATATGCGACGAATATTTTGTGTTTTCATCGCAATATTTGTTAATTTTTTCAATTAGGCGATGTGATAGAAGCAGCCCAAGTGAAACGTTTGGATGCAGGCTATCAGTTTAAGGAGACTTTCTAATCGTAAATTTAGCACTAGCGGTTGAGCCACCTGTCCCGATGGGAAATAACGCCTGAGGAACAAAGGCAGTATTCCATAAGAACAAGTAGGCGAAAACGGGACCCGCCCGAAATGTAATTTTTGAAAATGAATGCAAACGCGGGGAGTGCCCAAATCAAAAAGAAATGTATTTATTTATTTGAATTTTCTTGCTCGAAATATTCTAAAGTAATTTTCCCATCACTCAATTTCGCATACGAGCACCAGTTAAACCAATCGCCTAAATTGATGTAGTTTGCTTTGTTATTTACCGGTAGATTTAAAGGTAAATGCCGATGTCCGAAAATGAAATAATCGAGTTCAGGATGCAAAATAATTTGCTCGCGAGCGTAGGTGAGGAGCCACTCGTTTTGTTCGTTCGTAAATATTTCTTTTTCTGGATTTTGTGCGCGACTTTTTCGTGACCAAAAATTGGCCATTCCAATTCCGAAATTGGGGTGAAGTCGTGCAAATAACCATTGGCAAAATTTATTGGCAAATACTTTTTTGATGAATTTGTATCCATAATCGCCGGGACCTAAACCGTCGCCATGACCAATCATGAGTTGCTTGCCTTGATGCGTGCGAATAATAGGTGCGCGGTGCACGGGAATGTTCAACTCTTTGGTAAGATAATCGAAAGCCCACATATCATGATTTCCGGTAAAAAATTCAATTTGAATGCCTTTATCGGTAAGTTCTGCAAGTTTGCCCAAAAGACGTACATAATTTTTAGGAACCACATGCTTGTATTCGAACCAAAAATCGAACACATCGCCCACCAAGTAAATAATTGCTGCATCTTTTTCTATGCTTTCTAACCAGCGAATAATCTTCTTCTCACGGGCGAGGCTTTTCTCATAATTGGGAATGCCTAAATGAAAATCGCTGGCGAAATAAATGTTTTTTCCTGCACTCATTAAATAGAAAATGTTCGGATTAACTTCACTGGATTGAGCAATTTAATATTTAATGTAAACCTGATGCGTTCTCCGAAGTTAACGTTGTTTAATTCCAAAGTTTTCTTTATTTGTTTTGATATAATAAATGGGAAATAAACCTCCAGAAAGTTATTAGCAATAGATACTACAGCGCCCGCATTGTAGTTGAGTTTGTCGTTATCGGTTTCGGCATTTTTATAAAAACCTAAATCTGCGAACAATTTAACTGGAATTTTACCAGGCAAAGATGACTTTAAATTGAGAGTAGTTAGGTAATTGGTGGTTTGTCCTCGGTTGGTGAACACTTTAAATGCACCATCTGTTTCTGTAAATTGACGGGCAAATACACCTGAATTTTCATTTCTTCCCAGAAATATATCTTCGAAAATATAATCTTGAGAACCGTTTTGACCACTTAAACGGAAACGAACATCTTGGGTAAAACTGGCGTTGGGAGCTTGCAAAAATGTTCCTGCAAAAAGTCTAATATCGAGCCCTTTATTTTTTCCTTTGTAGGTAAGTCGGTAATTAAAGGTGAAACTTAATTTAGAAAATTGTGCTGCATTGCTCGCATCAAAACCTTGCTGTAAGTTTAATTTGGCGCTGAAAGGATTTATTGTACGCAGATTACTATAAATATAAGCGGCTTCTAAAAATTGTGTATTTACTGTTTTGTTTAATTCTGAAAATACTCTGTTATTTAAGTGAATGTAGCGTAAAATAAAATCAGACTTTCTTTTTTCGCTTGTTTCATCATGCATTATATGGTATTTATTTCCAATTACAATGCGTTGCTGTTTAGATAAATAGGCTGTTGAAAATTGCTCTCCTGAAAACCAAAATTCTACACTTCTAAAAATGCTTTTGATTGGTCTGATGAAATAATCTATTTGGAAATTTCCTGCTAATTCATTGTTTTTAGTGCTGTACAAAGGAGTAATGGTATATTCTATTTTCTTTCTTAAAGGTGAAATATTGTGTAATACCAAACCAGGCATCCAGCCATTGTAAAAGTTATAACCAAGGGCAGGAACAACAAATAATTGATTGGTTCTTCCGTTTTCAAAACCTGTAAATAACTTAACTACGGGCTTTCTAAACTTGCCTAAAAATCCAGTTTTTTGAATGTCGTTTTTTGAATTAATGTCTAAAATGTTTCCGGTGAAATTCACAGAATATTTATCGAAATCACCAACCGGGAAACTTAGTTTTTGTGTTCCTTTAAAACCATCATACCAAATGGTGAGTGTAGAATCTTTTTTAATGCCTGTTACACTTACTGGGCTTTCTATTCCGCCACGGTTATGCACTTTTACATAAGAAGCCACTCCTGGTTTAGAAACATCTTTTATGGCATAATCAATTCTATTGCGGGAAGCCAGTAAATCATTGAACAACCAAGGTAATTTACGCCCATTAAATTCTTCTACATGCTTTTGAAAATCTTCGGGTTGCGGATGTTTAAATTTCCAGTTTTGATAATATGCTTGCATCATTTTATCAAATCTTTCTCTTCCCATCCAAGATTCTAAATACTGAAAAATATTAGAAGTCTTGGTGTAAACTCCTACACCATAATTGAAGTCAGAATATTTAGAGGAAGTTAAATTTAAAGGTTGATCTGTATTTCGTCGAGCAGTAAATGAGTAAGCAATATTATTTAAATCGTTTGGTGCGGCATCTTTTAAATGCACCATGCGGGCTAAAAATTTTGGCAAATTGGAACCGATTAAATTGAAGCCAGGATATTTTTGCTTCATATACCTGCTCTCGTAAAATGAGTTGGTACCTTCATCCATCCAAGCATAATCGCGTTCGTTGCTGGCTAAAATACCATAGAACCAATTATGTCCTACTTCATGCGCGATAACTTCATCTAAACCAATTGTGTCGTTAGATGCAGCTACTACGGTTATGGTTGGGTATTCCATACCGGCACCTGCAGAAAGCGCGCCGTCTACAGCTGTGCAAACCCCATAAGGATAATCGCCCAACCATTTTGAATAGCTGTAAACAGCATCGTTTACATAATTAGCTGCGTTTTTCCAGTACTTAGCATCTTTCATATTGAAATAAGCGAAGGTTTTAACAATTCTACCGTTTGGTATTTTTACTTCACTTTGTTTGATGAGGTATCTTTTATCGGCAAACCAGGCAAAATCGTGCACATTGTCTAACTTATACCTTACAGTTTTAAGTTCTATACTGCTTTTAGGAAATGTGTCTTTTAATACAGGCGTTCCTTTTAAGTATTCATTAGTGTAAGCTATTTTATCGTTAATAAATGAAGTTTCTTTTTCATCAGTCATTAAATCTCCAGCTGGAGAAACTAAATCACCAGAAGCAGCAACTACATAATTTTCAGGAACAGTTATGCTTACGTCAAAAGAGCCAAATTCAGAATAAAATTCGCCCATATTTAAATATGGAATTGGATGCCAGCCTTTTTGGTCAAAAACTGCTGGTTTCGGATACCACTGACAAACTTGGTATTGTTGTTTTGTATGGCCTAATCTTGAAAAATCGCTGGATGGAATTTTTACACGAAATGGAGTTTCTATTTCTATTGATTTACCTGGTAACAATGGTTCATTCAACTTTAATAGACCAATGTCGATGAAAGTGTCATTTATTGAAAAAGTTGCTTTTGTTCCATTAATAGTGAAACTAAGGCTATCTATGTATCCACGTTCTTCATCATTGGCCCAATAGAACTTTTTATTGCCATGTTTTAATTCGGCTTTGGCAAATGCTGTTTCATTGTTTTTGTAGGCATTGGGCCACAAATGAAAGTAAATTTCTTTAAGTGTTGAGGGTGAATTGTTGTGGTAAATTAATTTTTCTTGCCCGTGTAAAAAATGATTTTCATCGTCTAGTTTTACAGCAATTGTATAGTTAACTTCTTGTTGAAAATACTGTTGCGCATGAGTATTAAGTTGAATGAAAATACAAAAAGTGAGAATACAAATTCTAACCATTTTAATTCAATAGTTTTTCAACGGCAGCTTCTAACTCAGGTCCGCGAAGGCCTTTGGCAACAATTTTTCCTTCCTTATCTAACAATACAGTAAATGGTATTCCAGAGAATCCATATTGTTTTACAACCGAAGAACTCCAATAACCTAAATCGCTCACATGACTCGGCCAAATTAGTCCATCTTTTAATATTGCTTGTTCCCAGCCTTTTTTTTCTTTATCTAAAGAAACACTGTAGATTTCAAATCCTTTGTCTTTATTCGCATTGTACATTTTTACCACATTAGGATTCTCTTTTCTGCATGGCCCACACCAAGATGCCCAAAAATCGATTAATACCACTTTTCCTTTTAAAGAAGAAAGTGCAATGTTTTTTCCTTCTGGATTTGGTAAATTAATTTCAGGTGCAACTTGCCCAATTGCAGTGGCTTTTGTTTGTTCAACACGAGCAATAAATGATTTTGCAAAACCAGAATTAGGATGGTATTTCTTTAATCCGTTGGCCATAAATTCATGAGCCTTAAAATCTTGATCAGGGTCGAGCATTTCTGCTGCTGTAATTGCTGCAAGCGTGTTGCTCTTTTCTTTAACTATTGTTCTGAATTTGTTGAGTGTGTTTTGAACATATGTATTAAAGTTTATTTCCAACTCTTTTTGTAAAGCTTCTTTTTTATCATTAGGCGTACTATTCATAATAGCCATCAAAGAATCGCGGTGATTGTCTATGCTTTTTTTTATGGCTTTAATTTCAAGAACAAGCTTGCCTTCTTCGCTGCCTTCCAAAGTGTAATCTTGTTGAAGATAAATGTTAGGATTGTTGTAAGTAACCTGTTCTAATGGATCCAACACAATAAAAACTACGTTATTTTCTGTAACACGAAGACGGTAAAAATCCTTAACAGGAACCTTTTTGTCAAATGAAAATGTGCCATCATCTTTAGTTTTAACTGAATCAACAGGAACAATTGCATTTCCTTGAACTTGTTCTAAATACAACCAAGCTTTTGTGTGTTTGTCTACTTTTCCTTTCAATTGGAATGAGCCATTGTTTTCTCCACATGCTACAAGAGCTAATAACACGCATGTAAAAGCGAAAAATAATCTTTTCATAATTTTAATTGTTAAGTGCTTTATTGAGTAGTTCATTTGAAATTTTTGGGTCGGCCTTACCTTGAGAGATTTTCATTACTTCGCCCATAAACAAGCCTATTAATCCTTTTTTACCTTTTTTATATTCAATTACCTTATCTGGAAATTGTTGGATTGCTAAAGTAACCCAATTTTCCATTTGTGAAGTATCATTTTCTTGTAATAAATTATTTTTTTGTGCCAATTCAATAACTGTGGCAGTTGGATTTTCGATTAAAATAGGGAAGATTTTTTGAGTCGCGATTGTATTACTTATTTGCCCATTATCTATACAGGCAATTAGTTCTGCAATTTTAAACGAAGGAATAGGAAATTGAAGCATGTCAATTCCTGTTTCATTTAAATAGTTTTTAATACTTCCCATCATCCAATTTGCTGCAGATTTATAATTTTTGCAATGAGCGCAAATCTTTTCAAAATATTCAGCTGCTGATTTTTCTTCAGAAAGCACCTGAGCATCGTATTTTGAAATTCCAAATTCATTTTGATACCTTAATTGTTTCTCCCAGGGTAATTCGGGCATTTCGCATTTTATTGTATCAATAAATTCTGCACTTATTTCAAATGGTGCCAAATCTGGTTCTGGAAAATACCGATAATCATTGGCTAATTCTTTTTTTCTTAAAGAAAAAGTACTGTCAGTTTGCACATCAAAACCACGTGTTTCTTGCGTTATAACTTGGCTATTATCTAGCATTTCTGCTTGTCTGATGGTTTCAAATTCTATCGCTTTCTGAATATTACGTAAAGAATTCATGTTTTTAATTTCTACTTTCTTACCCAACTCAGAAGCTCCTGGTTTATTCATAGAAATATTTACATCACAACGAAAAGCACCTTCTTCCATATTTGCATCACAAATGTTGAGGTAGCGAACCAATTTTCTTAACTCAGATAGAAAGGCTACAGTTTCTTCAGCCGACTGCAACATTGGTTCAGTTACCAATTCTAATAAAGGCACTCCGGCACGATTCAAATCAACCAAAGAATAATTAGCATCTTGGTCGTGAATGCTCTTTCCCGCATCTTCTTCTATATGAATTCTATTTAGATGTACTTCTTTTTGAATGCCATTTTTCAATTCAATCTTTATCTTTCCACCTACACAAACAGGTGTTCTATCTTGTGTTATTTGATATCCTTTTGGTAAGTCAGCGTAAAAGTAGTTTTTACGGTCAAAATGATTGAGCGGAGTTATGTTGCAATTGCAAGCTAAACCAAGTTTTACTGCGTAATCAACTACCAATTTATTCAATTTGGGAAGCGTTCCAGGTAAACCTGCACTTACAATTCCTACCTGTGAATTAGGACCTGCGCCAAATTTTGTAGACTCGCTGCTAAAAATTTTACTTTCGGTTTTTAATTGAATGTGGACTTCTAAACCAATAGTAATTTGATAATTGTTTTCAGACATTTTTGGAATTAAAACATGGCAAATGTAAAGTATTAACATGAAATCTAACTGTTTATAAGCCACTTAAAATGCCGTTAATATTCACAAATGCTTTGTTATTAAGTAAATTGTAATTGTTTAGCATGGAATTCATCTACACTTAACTTAGTTGTAAGAATTAATTAATAATGAACGCAACAATCACAAAGCGAAGTCGTTAATTAACTTGTAACATCACAATCAATAAATCGGGAAAATAAGATATGAAAACCATTTTAAATAGGCTGAATGATTTTAAGAAACGGGCAGTCTTCACTTTAAGGTACATACGTCTCTTTTTTTAAAGAGTAAATTGGATTTAGGACATTGAGAAGCGCAGTTTTTTTAGAAAGCTGCGCTTTTTTTGTGTAATAATGACAAATACAGAATAGGTTATATTCAAAGATATTTTCAATAACATTTTAAAAAGGTCAATTCTAAATGCTATTAAATAAAAAAAGCTGTCTTTAAAAAAGGCAGCTTTTGATTAATCAGAAATTTGTTTTTTTATTTCAAAACCAATTTTTTCAATATTGATTTTCCATTGTTATCAACTTTTAAATAATAGATTCCTCTAGGAAATTGTTCAATATCTAAAGTGAATTTTGATGAGGTAATATTTTTCTTTGTAACCACAGCTCCTAGCATATTTATTAACTCTAGTTGAGCTCCTTCCGAAGAAAGAATTGTTACAATATCATTTGCTGGATTCGGGTAAAAAGTGAATTCTGTTTCAATTTTGTTTTGTTGAATACCTGTTGAGTTATCAGCAGATGAAACTTTTAGGTTATCTAAATCCATCCAATAGTCGCGGGTTGAAGGATTATTACTTTTGATTTTTATTTTAATATTTTGACCAACAAAAGCAGATAAATTTATTGAACGGGAGCGAAAAGGAATTGCTGCAGTATCGTTAGTAGAATTTATTGTAAGTAAAGCTGAACCCCAATCAGTTGAATTTTCCTCAGCTATAAAAAACTGAACACTTTCGTTAATTAATGTAAAATCAAATGTTGGAGTTATTCCTGTGTAGGTTTCAATAAACCTATAATCAAATGTAAAAAATGAGTTAGCTAAAACGTTCGTAATTACTGGTGTAATACTTGAATCTTTCGAGTTAAATGAAGAATGTTGTGCGCAAAGTCCTTTTCCTGAAGGATTTCCATGTCCTAAATAAACTTTTAAATCTCCGGTAAAACCAGTTGGGCTATCTCCAAATCCCTGGTATGATTCAAAACCTTCTTCCCATTGTATAGTTTGTGCGGATAATGAAAAATTCAAAGTAACTGATAGAATTATTAAAGTAGACAGAATGTTTTTCATAGTTGCAAATTTAGAAAAGTTATATTGCTTTTTAGATTTTTAAAAGCGGGAACTTCATGCAATAATTGAACCATAAAAGTGGATTGCTATTTTTTGGTTTTATACGTTTAATCAAACGAATTAAACGTTTATAAACATCTAAAAACGGGTAAATTAAAATGGTTTACAGAAATTTGATGGATTATTAAACTTAAGCTAATTATGATACCCAAGAAACCATTAAAATCAGCACCAATATGGCGCAAATCTCTTGATTTGGCCATAGCAGTAAATCATGTTATAAGAAACTTTCCTGAACAAGAAAAGCAATATCAAGGATTGAAAAATCAATTAATGCAAGCTGCAATAAGCATTCCGGCGCGCATAGCAGAAAGTCAAATTCCTTTAAACGAAGAACAAACCCACGCAATGAAAAATGCAAGATTTAATATTACTGAACTCGATTTTTTATTAGATGTTTCTTTGTATTTGGGTTATTTAAATGAAACAGAGCGCAAAAGACTCAATGAAAATTGCGAAGAGCTCAGAACCTTAATCAATCGACTTTTAAAATCAGATTTTCAGTTAATAAATTAATGCCAGTTTAATTTTAGTTTTGTTGCTTATTTGTAAATATAAAGATTGATTTTTAAAAAACTGATATTGGAATTTAATAATCAATGGAAAAAAAGATTTTTCCGATGGTTGGTAATTGCTATATTTTTTTTTATTACATATTATTTTTGTTTACCTCAAAAGTTATTTATAGATAATTTTTCTACTGTTTTGTTGAGCAAAGAAGGTGAGGTGCTTTCAGCAAGATTGGCTGTTGATGGTCAATGGCGAATTGCTCAATCTGATGCAATTCCTCAAAAATTTATTTCGGCTTTATTAGCATTTGAAGACCAGTATTTTTATTATCACCCTGGAATTAATCCAATTGCAATTGGCAAAGCTGCATGGAGCAATTTAATTGGAGGTAAGGTTAAGAGAGGTGGCAGCACTATTACGATGCAAGTAATTCGGCTATCCAGAAAAGGTAAAAAAAGAAGCTTTTTCGAAAAATTTATCGAAACTACTTGGGCAACACGCTTGGAATTAAAATATAGTAAAAATGAGATTCTACGATTATATGCCCAACATGCGCCATTTGGAAGCAATGTCGTAGGTTTAGAAGCTGCAGCAATGCGGTATTTCGGGCGCAACGCCTCAGAACTTTCCTGGGCAGAAGCAGCAACATTGGCTGTTTTACCTAATAGTCCAAGATTGATTTTTCCAGGCAAAAATCAAATCAAATTGTTGGAAAAAAGAAACAGGTTGTTAACCAAACTTTATATCAATAAACAACTTTCAGAACAAGATTTTGCCTTAGCCATAGCCGAGCCTCTTCCTGACAAGCAATTTAGTTTTCCAAATTGGGCGCCTCAATTGCTCGATCAGGTTCAAAAAGAAAATAATGGAAATACAACAGTTACAACTTCAATAGAATTTGAGCTGCAACAGCAAGTAATGCATATTTTACAAAACTATCAAGTAAATTGGGAAGTAAATGGAATTCATAATGCAGGCGTGCTTGTTTTGGAAACAGCAACCGGAAACTCATTAGCTTATGTAGGTAATTTACAAAGCGGAAAAAATAACCAGGAATCTGTAAATATGATAACTGCTAATAGAAGCACAGGTTCAGTCTTGAAACCTCTTTTATTTGCTGCTATGTTAAATGAAGGTATGTTACTTCCTGGTACTTTACAAGCAGATATTCCCACTCAAATTGCAGGCTACACTCCCAAAAATTACAACTTAACTTATGAAGGTGCAGTTCCAGCTAGAATGGCAATTGCTCGTTCATTAAATGTTCCTGCTGTAAGAATGTTACACCAGTATGGAATTGAAAAGTTTAGTAACAAACTTAGGAAACTTGGCATGAAATCCTTAAAGAAATCGGCTGCTCATTATGGATTGTCGCTCATTCTTGGAGGTGCAGAAGGTAATTTATGGGAAATGTGCGGTATGTATGCTTCTCTTGTTAGAGATTTACAAGATTTTGGAATATTGAATGGAAAATATGCAGCCAAAAATATTCATCCTGCAAATTATATTTTAGGTGAAAAAAATAAAAATACCAAAGAAGAGCAACTAAATCCTAAAGACAATTCTGTGTTAAACGCTGCAGCAATTTACTCCATGTTTGAAGCCATGAGTGAGGTAAACAGGCCAGATGAAGAAGCTGGCTGGAGCGAATTTTTATCTGCGAATAAAGTTGCTTGGAAAACGGGCACTAGTTTCGGAAACCGTGATGCTTGGTCAATTGGCATTACTCCAAAATATGTGGTTGGAGTTTGGGTGGGAAATGCTGATGGAGAAGGTAAACCGCTGCTCACAGGCATTGGAAGTGCTGCACCTGTTATGTTTGATGTTATAAGAAGCTTACCCGAAAGTGATTGGTTCGATGTTCCTTATGATGATATGATGCGGATTGCTGTTTGTAAATTATCAGGAGCTAAAGCCAGTAAATTCTGCGACATAGTGGATACAGCGTGGGTGCCAAAAACTGGTGAAAAAACGGTGCCCTGCAATTTTCATCAACTTATTTATTTACACCCTTCTGGAAACGGTAGAGTTACAGCAGATTGCATTGATTTAGAAACTACAATGCAGCGAAGTTGGTTTGTATTACCGCCCGCCATGGAGCATTTTTACAAAACGAAACATGCTGATTATACCGTGTTGCCTGATTTTCTACCAGGGTGTTCAAGTAATAGCACTCATCAAATGATGGATTTTATTTATCCACGACAAGGTACAGAAATTTTTATCCCTAGAAGTTTTGATGGAAATAGAAGTAATGTTGTATTCGAAATTGCTCATAGGAAACCCTGTACAATGGTTTATTGGATGTTAGATGGAGTTCCAATTGGTCAAACAAAAGAAATGCACCAACTCGCCATTCAAACGAATGCGGGCAAACACGTAATAGAGGCATTAGATGCCAATGGGGAAAAAGTTAAGAGGAATTTTGTTGTTTTAAGTAAATAGTTGACAAGCTGTGCAAGACATTATAATACATTTGCAAAAAAAATAAAAAATCTAAATTATGTATACAGCTCTTTTTCATTCACACAATTTAATTCGTTGGATATTATTGATTTTACTCATTTTCGTTTTGTTTAGAGCATGGACAGGTTGGTTAGGAAAAGGCTCTTACCAAAAAATTGATAAAATAACAGGTGGAATTTTAGTTGGCTTTACCCACCTGCAATTAATAGTTGGGCTTTTATTGTATTTTTTCTTTAGTCCAATTACTCAAGCTGCTTTCCAAGATATGGGGGCTGCAATGAAGGATTCCAACCTTAGATTTTATGCAGTTGAGCATATTTTAACAATGATTATTGCAGTGGTTTTGATTCAATTAGGAAGAACATTTTCTAAGAAAGCTGCAACAGACATAGAAAAACATAAGAAAGTAGCAATTTATACAACCGTTGCTTTATTGTTGATTTTAAGCAGAATGCCGAACTGGAATTTGATATAGGCTGGCTTCGACAAGCTCAGCCAGCGGTGCTTTGATAAGCTGGCTTCGACAAGCTCAGCCAGCGGCGCTTCGACAGACTGGCTTCGACAAGCTCAGCCAGCGGCGACCGGTGGCTGAGGCTCTCGAAGCCACCGGTCGCCAAAAATCAACTTATTTTCTGATATTGATTAAAAAACAGGGGGTGTTCACAAATAATTATAGATTATTTTTGAATTTACCCCCTAAAATTTACCTTTGTGCCCGAAAAAAACGTAAAAATTTTAGAATTACTATGTCAACAATTCGATTTAAGGCACTTGAATCTTTAATCAACAGAGCTTATGAGCCAGTTGGTCCAGCCATTGAAAAGATTTCTGATTATTATGGGAAACATGTATTTGGCGATATAGCCATGCGCGAATACATGAGCAAAGAAGCATTTGAGAAAGTTCAAGGCGCAATTGTTCACGGAACCCAAATAGAGCGCGAGATTGCAGACCAAGTTGCTAGTAGTATGAAAGCATGGGCAATGAATCATGGTTGCACACATTACACACATTGGTTTCAGCCTTTAAATGGAGCTACTGCCGAAAAGCATGATGCTTTTTTTGAGCCTTTACCAGACGGACGTGCCATTGAAAATTTCAGCGGTTCAAATTTGATTCAGCAGGAACCTGATGCTTCTTCATTTCCAAGTGGAGGCATTCGTAATACGTTTGAAGCCCGAGGATACACAGCTTGGGACCCAACTTCTCCAGCAT
>Ga0247831_1006266_pt1 | contig 14215 bp, 15 predicted proteins | sample LaCruzMarch2015__9_FD_192406 | JGI IMG/M metagenome (GOLD analysis project Ga0247831, IMG submission 192406) | Freshwater microbial communities from meromictic Lake La Cruz, Castile-La Mancha, Spain - LaCruzMarch2015_1m | ecosystem: Environmental > Aquatic > Freshwater > Lake | place: Spain...
CTCTATTGGATGGGATCGTCCAAAAAAGATTGACTGTGTCTGGAAAGTTAAGGATGGAAGAGCTACTCTCACAAAATTACCCAATGATGAGGTCATTATGTGCCACTTTATGTATAGCAAGAGAACAACAGCAGAAATCTTGTCAAAAACCGATCAGGATGCAATTCTTCAAGCAGATACGGTCATGTGGAGTGCTAAGAATGGTCTCTCTTCACTCAATGACAAATCAAGTGCAAATTGAGGAGACAGGTGCATAACATGAGATCTGGGATGATGGTTATCGAACAATACCACGTGCAGATTGAGGGGATGTTGTGAATTGCTTTTCATTGTGCTCTTGTCATCATGATGTGTCTGTAAGTCAAAGTAATCTTAATTTACCAAAAAGTTTCTACATTTCCGCACAAATACCTCGTCTGTTTGGCTTGGAAAAGACCAATCAGCTTCTTGCCTCAAACATGCTGCAGGGCAAGCCTTGGGCTGTGCTTGACCATAGTTTTCATCATATGTAAATCCAGGCAAACCATCAGTGCACGTCATGTTGGGGTATGGAATAAGGTAGAATGGTATCCAAGCTATTAATTGATATTAGATAATTTATTTTGTGAGCAAAGACAGTAGAAAAAGATTGCATATAAATGACACAACTTTGACTTACCCCTCGGACAGGCAGAGCAAGTTTCCAACACATGATTCTTGCTAATCATACGAGACTTTGATTGTAGAACCTGTTCCTGGAAGTCTTGTTTGAGACCAAGCGCATGCCCAAGAAGCATTTGTGCAACGAGTTCAGTAATGTTGGAGCAGACCTTGATGGATTTAAAAGTATCGTGGTTATGAGGGCATCTACGATGAAAGTGTACGGAACCTGCAACATATTCTGGTCCTGATTCAGTGTACAATTTCATCTCCTTGGAAATTCCCGCACCGTCAATCCAACGGACACGTGAGTCGTTGATTTTGGCTAACATGTTTCTAATGTTGGATCTATAGTCGGTAAATTGGCCAACACTATGCTCAATTACTGCTCCACTGAACATTCCATCAGTAAGAATAAGAGTGCCGCTCCAGGAGGGAGGAAGAGTGCGGGCAAAGTAAAGAGTGTGGCTCTCAAAATCAAAGTTATTCTTCTTCGAAAAGACTCCGTATCCTGAAAGCAAGAAAATAACTTCTGGCCACTTTGTTTCATCGTGAAAGATCTCTTCCCAGATGCGGTATGCATTATGAAGGTATTCTGAACCTTCTTTCACAATTAAGTTATTGTGACATTCAAGAATGTCTGTGCCAACTTCCCCAGGCTCTTCAAATTCTCCAACTCTAAAATCCTGATACATTAGTCTAAGATTTCCCTTCTTCACTTGAACCCGCCCCCAGCATTTATTTATCACAGATTGACCGAAAGCATATTTATCGTGATCAGGTAATAGCAAATCTGCCAAAGATAGGAATACTCCTCGCACGATGGATGTGCCGATAACCATTATAGATTTTTCCTTTCCATCATGACCAGGTGGGATTGATAGGAGATCATCGGTGGAAAATGTTTCAATTTGACAATTCATTTCCAGAGAAGGTAGAAATCCCCACCCATTTCGTAACCAATTAATACCTCCTATATTCAAATTTAAGTACTGTTCTAACTCCGGGCCAACCCAAGTCCCGTCAAACGGATGCATCCTCTTGCTGGTACTGCATGGGGGGACCTCCATCGAAAGATTTTTGAGCAATAGCGATGCATGCTGTCGATTTTCTAATAGCTGCTGCTCTGAAACGGGTATAGGAAGCCAACCAGGGGGCAAGATGGTTGTTGGCGGTTTACCACGCGTATGTCCCACCTCATGACCGGGTATCATTTCATGTACAATAATTTCATAATCATCCAATGGAAATAGTGGAGTCCATGTATACACAACCATTAGCTCATCTCTAGACTGGAGCTTTCCCACACCGGTGTATTTATTCAATGATGTGATAGTGACGGAATAATTGCATTCGTCTTTTGGTTGAATAATTTTAATAATGTAGAATCCTCCCTTGATATCCCAACCGTCTACACGAAAGTGTGTACCCGACAGGATCTTAATCGACGGTGGATCTTTCAATGTTACAGTCTTGGGATCGGGGAGATCGAAGAGTGGTCGGAGAACTCGGTTCTCATAATTATTGACATTGTTGATGCTACTTTCAACAAAGTCGATTTCGTCTTTTGAGCGAGCAAGCCGAAGCACCGACAAGGCGACGATGATGTATAGGACGACGTTAGCAGCCATCGTCAGTTTGGAGTCAAGGTATTATGGTTTGTGTCTCTTCGCGGACATCACAACCGATGATGTAGGGTTTGTGCCACTTTAGCATCCAAAGACAAATGACTCCCACCACACAAATAAAATGACCATTATGCCCCGGAAAAACACTCAATCGTCGCTCGAAGGTGAAGCCCATGCGCAAGGACAGAATGAAGAATCGCCGTAATACCTTCTTAAAAATGATTGTCATTGCATTGGTAATGGCAATATTTTCATATCTAAATCTCTCATCGTTCACTGATGGTGTTGGTGAATCGTCAATTATATACCACAATAATGATGATGATACGGACAGTAATAGTCGACAATTGAACACCAGCAGTAGATCTACTGGTCGTCCTCATGCCATGGTGGACACTGATGCAAATGATTATGGTGAGTTAGTCATACCCGAATGGCTCACCACGGCACTCAATACAAACCATAAGAACAACAAGGCAGGGCTAAAGGTTGCCATGGACAAGGCTGCATCCAACTTCTACTCACATCACAGAGGAGGCAACAACAACAACAACGCTTTGCCCAAACATACACTAGCAGATATTGCTACTATATCACAAATGTATTCACAAGACTTTGGTATCGTAATGTTCAACCCACCAGATAATAATTTTATATTACTATATAATGGTGAGCAGACATGGGTCGGGGGAATTGTTAAATTAGTACAATGCTATCAGGCATTGGTATATATGTTACGACAAAATTTTCCTAATCGATTTAATGGTGTAGAAAGTGATGAATTAGGTAAGTGTGCTGCGTTTGTATGTATTGTTATTTATTTTGGTCCATCCCACCTTAATACATTTTTACACTGTGATAACTGCACACAAAAACAAACAAAGCAATTGCCATTGGTAGTGGTGATTATCCACATATCCGTCAGGCATGTTTGAATAATTTTCCACATGCCGTGGATTATCGTGCTCCGTGTAATACAGATGCCAAGGAACGGACACCCGTGTTACAATTTGCGAGTGTTTTTCGTCACACCGAGATACTACCGTACATAATGCCTATGCCTATGCCATCATTACATCTACCGTGCTTCGTGGAATGGACAACACCATTATCCAACAACGACAATAATAACAAGAAGAAAAAGAGGACTGTTTGCTCAAAATTAAGTACAGACTTAGACTTTGGTAAGGATAATTCAGACAGTTCGATTATGTCCTTTGAGGTAAGAAACCATAATCTTGTTTGTAATGTTGATTTTATATGAAATTTATATATAAACGCTAACAATGTGTGTTTATGTAAAACATAATGATATCCTCTCCGTTCTTTTGCTAGGATCTTATCCCACAAGTTGTTTGGCGGGGTACAAACTTTGCCTATCTTAATCTTATACATCAGAATGCACTTATTAAAATATTCCCAAATGATATCAATAGTACAATCACACCAGAAATGAATAAAGAAGAAGTAAAGACAGAGGTAGTAAATGCACTGAGGAGTCTTATTGATGCAAATGTACTATTGCCACGTTGGATGGGCGTTGCATTAACGATTGTGGCAGAACATGAGTTATTATCAGTAACGCAAAAGGATACACCTACTACTGAGAAGATGAAGACCTCCTCTCTCTTACCATGGATTAACATCAAGTTTGTTAGCAAAACAGATCAGGACCTACTTGCTAAGTATGGTGTACAATCTTTCAGTGAGAGTATGTCTCTCGAAACTCTCGCGGGATACAAGTATCATATTGATTTGGGCGGTGGTGGTGGCACAACTTGGACTGGTACAATTCAGAAGGCTGCTATGCCTGGATTACTCTTCCATCACGTAACTCCGACAAAGGATTACATACATGACTACCTGATACCATGGGTACATTACATACCTGTCGCCGGTGATCTACGTGACCTTAAGGAGAAGTATGACTGGGCCGAAGAACATCCACAGGTGGCACAACTGATAGCTCAACAAGGAATGGACTTTGTAAGACACCTGGCAACACCGGAGGGCTTTGATGAATTGTATCATAGTGCATTCATTGAGCCTGTCCGACGTGTGATCGAGGCATATGTGCCTGTGTCGACATCGTCGTCGTCATTGTCTTGGAGGGAGGTCCTAAGAGGTGTGCAGGGCAATGGTTGGAAGCAGGTCATGGAATGTACCGGTAATGCGCCATTGCAGTGTGATGATGAATCTATGCATGTACTATACAGTCGACATCATATTAGCAAAGGGGAAGAAGAGTTGACAGTATCGTTTAGAGACATATAATATTAAGTTGGTGAACCATATCCTATCTGTCCAACCCCTGATTGGCATCGCAAAGTTAACAGTATAAATGAAAAGTTTTAACCAAAGAGGGTATCGTACGTTTTCCCGCTAGACATCCTGCCTCGATGCGGCGGCCGCGCACCTCCTTGTTGTTCACATCGGTACTTCTTTGCTCCTATCCAATGCTGCTGCTATTGCTACCTTTGCTGTCGGGCTGCTTTCACGGAATCGCCGCGACAGGATCTCTGGTGGTGGAGTCGCTGTCCGACCATGACATCTTGACTGGCGTTTGCTCTGAAGGAGTCGGTGGAACATCGTGCACCGAATCCTCACTGGAGCCGACCGAAATTGTCCTATCAACTCCTACGCCCTTGCTGCCAAACTTATTCGAATTCGATTACGAGAAGTACGAGGCGGGTCAATATATCGATGCCTTCTTCGCCAGCCTGCCAAACGATGAAGACGAGAATTCCTGTGTCGACAAAAGCAATGACTGCGAAGAACGCGCAGAGAATGGACTGTGTCTGAGTGACCCTGCCAAGATGAATGAACTAGGGTGTCATCGCAGTTGTCTGTATTGCATTACGCAATCCAGTCGTGAATTATTCTCCTTAGGCTTTGAACAGATTATTGGAGAGGACGATGATGAGGACCTGTGCGTTGATGATGATTTAATGTTTTGTCAAGAAAATGCTCGGAGGGGATTCTGCACAATTAATCCAGACCTGATGGAAGAAAAAGGCTGCTATAAAAGCTGTTTGTATTGTCGGACAGCTGATACCGAAGATGATCTGTTCTTACAAGGTGTAGAGAAATCAATTGAAGAGAGTGACTATGATCGACCGTCGCCACGTAACGTTGCAGAAATCATGTCGAGAACTGAACACTACTTTGTTAACGAGGTCCTTGTGAATGCAAGTTTCGCAAAGTATCGTTTCAACTGTAAAAATACCAACGCATTATGTGCATATTGGGCAGTCCAGGGGGAGTGCGAGTCAAATCCGGGTGAGATGGGTGAAATATGTTCAGCGGCATGTCAGAATTGTACGCTGATCGATATCGATGTGCGTTGTCCCATCGACGTCAGTACCAACATCTTTAAGCCGGGTGATATCAATGCCATGTTTGAGCGATGGCTAAAAGATGCTGGACAAGATGTGAGTTCGTTTTCTATAAAAAATTTGCCAATCGGTGGGACGGTCCCAGGCATTGGTGAGCTTAGAGTAATTACAAGTCCATACCACGATCCATTACAATATCCCAGAGACGAAGACGAGGACGAAGACAAAATGTCGCCTGTACCGTGGGTTGTATCCATAGATAATTTCATTTCTGACGAGGAGTGCAATAGACTCATCGAGCTTGGTGAAACAATGGGCTACGAACGATCCACAATCAGTGATGCCTTAGGAGATCGAGCATCGAAGGAACGGACATCGTATAACACCTTTTGCGAGGATGACTGTGTTTCTGACCCACTTGTCAAGGATGTTATTGAACGGATGACGAATTTGACGGGCATACCATATGATAATTACGAACAAATGCAGCTTGTCCGATACGAGCCTGGACAGTTCTACCAGCAACATCACGATGAAGGTGGGGTCAAGAAGTTTTCTGGGCCAAGAATACTCACAATCTTTGTGTACCTTAACAATGTCTCGAGTGGTGGGGGTACTAAATTTGAATACCTGAATTTCACGGCCACGCCAAGGAAGGGATCAGCACTGATATGGCCATCCATGCTGAACAGTTTAGAAGGGAGAGATGAGTGGACATGGCATGAGGCATTGCCTGTGGATGTAGGTTTCAAATATGGTGCTAACGTATGGATAAGACTCAGAGATGTTCAAAATGCAATGTGCTGAAACAACATAAGCTCTGCGCAAATTCCATGCTGATGACCAAACACAATCATAGAGAATGGGTTGTCGTCATCATCCATAGCAACAAAACACAAAATATGCTCATCCCCACAAAGGAGAGGATTTAAAATGTTGAATCTCAACTGTAGAGTTAGTTTTCTTTTCCTACACACGTACAACATCATGCCATGGCATGCATTATTTGTCTGTCAAATATACAGACATTATCACACGCATTTACCCAGTTACCATCCTCACTCCGCTTTCGAAACATGAATGTAGCATCATATCCCAAGGCCAAACGTGACTTGGCAATAAAGCCTGAAAAAGTTGAGGCAGGATTTCCAATGAATACATCAGCCATCAGTGCTGCCGTAATGTCTGATCCTATCCAACTTGTCTCCGGGGGTATCAAATGAATGTTAGGTCCAATATCAGTATCTGCCATAAGTCGTTCGAGTATGGTTGCGTTTTGATGATCTGTAATGAATAGGATAGGGTGATTGAGCATGCCTAATGGGTGCAAGATTGATTTAATATAGTCCGGTGCCATATCGAGTGCAGCGGTTTCGTCACACCCAGAATATGTAGCAATTCTTTTCAATATTCGTAAGCCCGGTGGACCCTCCAGAGATCGGCTGTGAATTACTGAATACTTGGAATATGTATCTTTGAATATTGCATTTAGGACCGAGCAGCTGTTCCCAACCTGATCCCGTCGCATATTAACACCCACTCCCAAATTCAAATATCGGTATAGAGTACGTATGATGTGACAGAGATATTCTACTCTATCCCATGATTGACTTGTGTAATAAAACATCTCCATGCACCCAACCTTACCATCGATTAACTTGACAGATTTATATCGACTCATATCATCATCAGAATCAACAACTAATATACAGAGTGACTGTTTGATAAATTCTAGCCAAGCACCAATGTCCTCATCTTGCACAGCCATCCACAATTCAGTTATGACATGTGCAGCCCAGCTATAATGACGAATGGCAACGACCAAACCATTATCACGTGCATATTCCAAAGAATGCAAAATTTCGATCAAATTATTTCCCGTTCGACCAAATGTTTGGTCGCCTTGCAACAGTAATATGTTTGTCTCTTCCGGTGTATTACTCAGCAATTGACAATTGCCAAACTTTTGCATCATCTGAACATCAACCTCATGTGAAATCGGTACCTTCCGATTACAGATTCGTAATGGCGTCATGGTTGCGATGGCTGTATCATAACTCGCTACCGGCTTAGTACTAAGAGTCGTATTCTTTAATATGGTTGTATGAGGATCATTGAAAACCCAAGGGTCTGGACCGAGACGGAGTCTGTACAGCCGACGACGAGTAGCAGTTGGTGCATCGATTCTATTTGGGTGCAACGTCACAACAATGACGGCAGCGAACAAAGTACATGCTACCAGCAACACTAACAATCGCATCGTTCGCCTTCACTTTTCGCTTGTCTTGTCTTCGTCTTGGTGTGGTACTTGATAAATGACAAATAAGTCCGGGAAATCGACCGACGCCGCCCTCCCTTCACGATGAATAATCGTCGTATCGCGCTCGCCATCGCGTTGGTGGTGACCATCGTCTCAGTACTTCATCTCTTGTCTGATAATAGCCACAACGATAGCGACGGCGTCATTAATTATGTTTTGAACAAACGCCATCGCTCTCTACGACAGACGTCGCCATACTTCGATCCCAAGACCATAACTCATAAAGAATCATCCCCTTTTATCATACCCGAGGCCAATCTAGCTGATACGAAGCATGCGGAGCCAACAGTCATTCGTGATCGTTCATCTCCTCAAGGCCACATTGGCGTGGTCGTGGATGTCCTAAGCATTGGCTCGAAAGCAAGACTCGAGCTTGTAAGAACGTTTAACTGTATATATGCTTTGTTCATCTTTAATTTTATTCCTCCAATGATTCTTGTAACCCCCTCCCATCTTACGTACAGCTCACTGCACAAATGGAGACTTGGGCATCACACGTTAGTGTACGAAATTTTTGGGGTGTAACTGAGGAGCAGGATTACGATGTAAATTGTGGCGAACAATCGCAGGAAGCGCTACTAGCCTACAGACAAGGGTGCTGGGATCCAAATAAGAGAACGTTTGTGAGTTCTAAATTTGGCAATTTTACGAGATATCGTTCAGTTGGCTGGGGTTGGTATTGTGCTCAGCGTCGACCTGGTCATGCTCTTGGTTGGCTTCAGAACATGTATCAAAATCCAGCAAACGTACCTGATATACTGATTATTGTGGACGATGATACCTCTGTAGACATTGAAGAAGTGCAACGACATATGTCGACAGTTAGACATTCTTCATATGTAGGCAATCCCTGCTGCAATGGTATGCCAGTGGGGGGACTGTCACATACAGGTGCGGGTGGAGCTGGGACATTCTTCAATCGCGCTGCCATTGAGGCTCTATCACAACCTATCTTCTGCGATAACCGAAAGAAGGAGAAAATAAACTCAATCTGCAAGAATCTTGAAGCAAATCGAGTTGGAGAGCATGATGTGTTCCAGCAGGGAGACTCGGTATTTGATATCTTCTACAAATATTCAGCAATACGTGATTTCTGCATGCATTCGGACTGGGCTATTGGATATATGATCAATGCATATTCTGGGAGTAGCCTTCAAAGTATTCATCAATGTGAAGGCTTAGGATTAAAAAAATCTTTACCTTGCAAAAGTGATTCCATTTCATGCCACTATCAAAGTCCCGAGGCAATGAAACAATTCGTCCTCTCCCGCACATGTCCAGAGTCGCCGTTTGTGGGATGGCCAGCCACATCAGATTGCTGAGAATTTAAGATAAAATAATGTTAAAGAATTTAATTTTTATACTTTAAATTGAAGAGAGGTATCTTTCGATAAATTACATTGGTAAATGCGAATACTATTATGTCTTACAAGTCTTATGGGATTTTAGCCAATTTGCCCAAGCTAATTGGCGCCAGAGTGCAAGTTTGGGTTTAAACCTCTGGGGCCACAATCCATGTTCTACGTATGGACTAACTGTTTAAATCTAGGACTAACTCGTAATGTGCTCTCATGCTTTGCAATGACGGATGACATTGAGTGAGTACACACGCCCAAATGCTGCCTACTCATCAATACCCAAGTGTTTTGAATTGTTCAGAGCACCATAATACAAGTCACCATTAATTAACCAAAACAACTCTGTTGTTTCAGGAGTATTGCGATAAGCCGTGAAAGGTCCTCAAGTACTTGTTACTCCATTAGGAGATAGGACATCATAGTGATCCATCAATGGGTTCAGAATTCCAGCAACGTCCCCAAAAATCATGTCGCTGTCCACATGTGCCCAGAACTCATACTCTTGAATGTACTCGCGGAACAAAAAGCCATAAAGGGGCTTGACATCGTTGACCTTATATGGCGTTGCAGCTTGGAATCCTGGTAAAGGAGTTCCGTTGAAAAGTTTGTTGGAGATGAGATCGTGAAGGCCATCCCACGTTAACGGAATATGCCAAACATTTGGAGGTAAAATATCTTTGAGCTCCATGGCATCTCCTCCTATGACAATTCCGTCGGCACTACTTCTTTGGATTGACCGTAGAAACATTGAAAAGTAGGATGGAAGAGGATTTGTACCAAATATCGAAGTCATCATTACCAGTCGGGTCTTCGTTGTTGATAGTGTTACTGCAGCATCAGAAGATTCGACGAGGGGCTGCACTTTGCGGGGAGATACAGTTTTGTAATCTTTATCGTTGAATGCAAACAATTCTCGTCGGTGATGACTACGAGAAGATGACACAACATTATTGTGACATAATAGGAAGTGAAGGCTATTAAAGCTCAGGAGGAATAAAAAAAATGCAATCCTTTGACCCAAGGTACGTTGAAACGAAGAACGATTCGATAGTAACGTAGTTATGTCTTTAAATGAACTGTGTTCTCTAGATGTTAGAGATGTACCGGAAGAACTTAAACAATGTTTGATTGGAGAGAGAGGTGGTTTGTTGTCTCAGATTTTTGTTCTTCTTTATGTGTAGGTACCCTACAGGATACAAAGGGGGGATAGTTGTTCAATTCAGCACCTGCGACAGTGGCTACAGGTCATAAGGATGCTGCCACACCCTGACCCTGATATTTGCTATCTGGGACCTGAGAGTGGATGTTGTTGGTATAGGAGGTGGGTATCTGTTAGTTCGTTTGATTGAGGCCCCCCATTCCCTTCATACTCATAGCAGGTCTTCTTTATACATATATAATGCAATTCAGCACCTGCGACAGTGGCTGCAGGTCACAAGTATGCCGCCACACCCTGATATTTGCTATCTGGGACCGGAGAGTGGATGTTGTTGGTATAGGAGGTGGGTATCTGTTAGTTCTTATGATTCAGGCACCCCATTCCCTTCATACTCATAGCAGGTCTTCTTTAGACATATATAATGCATTCAGCACCTGCGACAGTGGCTACAGGTCATAAGTATGCCGTCACACCCTGATATTTGCCCTCTGGGACCTTTGGGGAGGAGAGGAGATTCTCTTTGAGTCTCACCTGGAGTGTACTTATGTGATGATTGAGACCCCCCAACCACTTAATACTCATAGCAGGTCCTCTTTGTACATATATAATGCAATTTAGAACCTGCGACAGTGGCTACAGGTCATAAGGATGCAGCCCCATACCTGTAATGGCAAGGACTATGGTCTATGTGTATCATATCTGAGTACAAATCAACACACTGTCATGATTGTAGAGGGTACAGACCACTTCAGACTGGATCTAACATGACTCTTATATATATAGAAGGTATCTGATCACTTTCTACTACAGTTAAATGTCATATGGTAGCATCCATACCAATACCCATCCCACTCAGTACTGTGGAGCCTCTGTAAATGAAATTAGTTGAATTTTTTAACTGCTGCACAAGTTAGTCTTTGCTGGGCATTTTCAGAACTTAGCTCTGTTAGTACCTTCTGATGGCATGTGCAAAAAATGCCCAGCAGTGGGGTATTGCTGTATGTGGTGGAAATGGATTTCTATGGGGTCATAGCCTTTTTTGGAAAATTCAAAATTCATGGTTGTGTGAGTACGTTTGTGGTCAAACACCGACCCAGGGCAAAGCTCCTTGTTCCGGCAAGTGGGATCCCAAGACGCACAAGGATGAAAATTGTACTGGTGCACTCGGTGCTCACATTTGTTTTGTAGTCTTCAGGGAATGCTAATTAACCCGTATTGACATCAACATCTGTGGTCTAAATAAATAGACTTTTAATAAAAGGAGGTATCAGGACTATTTCTTGTAATTGGTTCCTCTGTGTTGCATAGAGTGTCTTAAGTAGAGTGTTATGGTATCTTTTGCCTGACAGTTGATTTAGTGAGGCATTTGGATCGTTTTTGCATTATAAATATCTGTTCACCATAAGGGGCCACCATGGTTTACAATTAGATTGACAACCTTGTCGCTTAACAAAGTGAGGAGACAAACTACATGCAACTAAACCAGTAAGTATCAGTAGCCACTTATATCACATCATTTTATATTTCTGCAAATTATTCAAGTAAGCCCTCAACAATCTTGCTTTGTTACATTTCCACATTGTTGCACCCATGCATCCCTACTCCAGGTATAGTACTCTTATCTCTATTTAGCCAAGAGTTCGGTAAGTCCTTGAAAAAACACCTGCATCACAACAATAAATTGAAGTGCTTTAACAAGATTTTATTTATCACTCCTCACCGACATATCTCACCACAAGTTCCTCGCGGCTAGTTACACAACCTGTCCATGATGCTATTCCAGATAATGCCCAGTACTTTATTACCTTGCTCACCATTTGTGTCGAGATGCACTTGCAAACAATGTGCATGCAAGTCAATTGTTACATGTTGTTGAGAATTACCTCTGACAGGTAATACACTAAAATATAATAAGTTAGGAGCTCACCAGCATCTCTGTTCTCTGTGTACATCATAACTTTTTACATGTATTTTCTGACTTGTCTTATCGTGGAAAGTGAGCTCAATCGAAAACGCGTCCAATATGCTCTTGACAAAATCATACTTCCTTGCGACAGCAACCACGGCAAAATTTTTTCGGTACTCCTTCAACATCGTACAATAATGACGATCCCCTGAGTGTTTTTCAGGGATTAAGTATGTTGCAGGCTGCAGGCTGGGTTCATTGGCAACGTGATCATGTGATAAAACAATATCTTCTTGTCTGGTCTTGTAAAAAAATATGACAACACCAACTGAACTTACCATTATATTCAGCAAGAGATGAATTGAGGCATTGGGACATTATGGGCTTTGCTAGCATCTTGATACTGGACTAGTGCCTCTTCGACAGCCTCACCATATTGACTTGAAGTCAAAGTAGATGCATGATAACCTCCACTGTAGAATAGTGCGATATCAGGCATTTTTTCAAACAAAAATTGTGGATCATCATCGCTGGGTCCAGCCTTCCTCAACCTCACAAAGTCACCCCACGTGAAAGGCTTTTCAAAGTGCCCGTGCCATCCTGGGTTCAATTCCCCTCCCTCTATCCTCTATGATGAAATCAAATGTGTAAGTGATCCAAATCTTTCTACTTTGCGGATTACCAACCACAACAAGTGTCCAATCATTTCTATTCCTACCAGAACGCCAAGAAGCAACAGTACTTGGTACCCCTGCACGCTTTGTCTCCCACAATACCAGATAGACCATATACTACATACTGTCGAGTATCACTATCACCAATGAAGCTCACCCACATATCTTTCTCAATGCTGGACAATATGGGGCAACTATCTGCTGTCAGCAGTGGCGGTCCTACTTTTTCCGCCATGATGGCAACTGATTGAATGGGCCGACTACCAGTGCCAGTGCAAGCGTCATGTCAGAAACCGGTACTGTGGTTGTAAAATCCCGGCTGAAAGAATTTTCTATCACAAGCATTGAACCTGTACTGAACCTCGCTGCTGAAAGCTCTGGTAACCTCCTCACGTTCCATTTGTTCATTGTACTGGATGCACTCGGTGCTCACATTCGTTTTGTAGTTTTCAGGGAGTGCTAATTCCATGTAACCCGTATAGACATCGTATTGACATCGACGACCACAGAAGCAGTCATCATTCCATCGTCCACAGCGCAGCAATGCAGATCTCTTCATCTCCATTTATAGTTGAATTCTGGTTCTTTGGGAGAGCATCCGCGGGAACATCATCAGTGGGTGCTCGTGGAGTTACTGTCTTGGGATCAAAGTACGGCACTCGCCGGAGAGAGCGACGACTCTGATCTCTGATGATCAGGTCGACGTTCGATGACACACCCATTGTCGGAGGAAGAAATAACTGCAGAGGATTGGGGCTAAGCAAGAGGCCCGATAAGGCAAAGAAGGAGGTGAATCCTAAGATACTGTGGCGATGCATGGTAATACTTAATTCGTCAGGTAATGCAGCACAGATTTGGGGCGCTCATCAACCTAGAGTGTACTCTCAATCTATGGTATTAACTCTGAATGTTACTACTAAGTAGTACATAATTCTACGTAGAAGCCTCACACAAAAGAGAGAGAGAGAAAAGACGGCGAAAAATGAGACATCATGACGGCCCGACGTCCTCCTAGTGTAGACGCAAATCGCTCGGCCTGTGGTTGTACGAGTCCCCAGCCGGGTACATCGACGCCATCAACACCGTGGTGCGAATCCCTTCTACGGATTCCCACGTGAGGTGAGTACTCCGATACCATCCGTGTTATTTCAGAACATTTCCGCGATTTCTAAGAAGTCCTCTGTGAATCTCATACT
>Ga0247831_1006268_pt1 | contig 14209 bp, 19 predicted proteins | sample LaCruzMarch2015__9_FD_192406 | JGI IMG/M metagenome (GOLD analysis project Ga0247831, IMG submission 192406) | Freshwater microbial communities from meromictic Lake La Cruz, Castile-La Mancha, Spain - LaCruzMarch2015_1m | ecosystem: Environmental > Aquatic > Freshwater > Lake | place: Spain...
CACCAATGACTGCAGCCAAGAAAATCCCAGCGCCAATTGCGGCCAAGGTCCAAGTCGTCTTGATGCGGCCTTGGGCACGGCGCTGTTCGCGCTGGACATCCCGCGCGGCGCGAATCTCAAGTTCAAAGCGGCGGCGTGCATCTTCCATTTTGCGTCTATAGACCTTGCGGTCTTCGTCGTCATCCTCTTCCCGCCATTCGCGTCGCCGTCCCATCGTGTCACTACCCTTTTTAATCTGCGCCTCATGACGTCGATCGAGGGCCTCATAGGCCTCGCGCATCGCCAGTTCGATGACACTTTGTATAAAACCAATCAAAACGCCAAGTAAGCCAAGGCCCGCTAAGCGGCCTTTACGCAGTAAAGGCCCCGCTTCACGCACACGGCCCATCCCACGGCGCAAAGTTTCGCGGGCGATTGCACTGGTTGGACCGAAAGGGCGCTTCATCAAGTCATTCCTTCAGCCTGCACGAAGGCGGCCTTTTACTCGACATAGGAGCTTAAGTGCCTGATCGAAAGAGGGAACACGCGCAATTGGGTGCGCGCAAGATTACAATGATGTCACGCAGGCCTGATTAAGCCTCCAGCACCACATCCCAATAGAGCCAATCGACCCAACTCTCGTGTAAATGGTGCGGCGGGAACTTGCGGCCCATAGCCTGCAACTCATGCATCGAGGGCCTACGCGGCGGCTTGCGAGGCGTCATACCCGCTTCACGCAAACTGCGCCCACCCTTTCGCAAGTTGCAGGGTGAGCAAGCCGTAACGATGTTTTCCCACGTTGTTTTCCCACCTTTGGAACGGGGAATTACATGGTCAAAAGTCAGATCATCCGTGGCATGGCAATAGGCGCATTTAAACCCGTCACGCAGGAATAGGTTGAAGCGCGTGAAGGCCGGTGCGCGATCTTGCTGGACATATTCTTTGAGCGAAATGACGCTTGGCAATCGCATTTCAAAGCTGGGGCTGTGGACGGCATGATCATATTCCGCCACCACTTCAACCCGGTCCATATAGACGGCCTTGACCGCGTCCTGCCAAGACCAGACTGACAACGGATAATAAGACAGTGGTCGATAATCGGCGTTCAGGACCAAAGCAGGAAAGCCTGCTAACCTCGACTGGGTCTTAAACGGCTGGGGGGCAGAAACCAACTCAAACTGATCAATATCCATCGTCGCCTCCCTGTTGCAGGAAAGCAAACCTAATAGGTCCGGCACCGCCGACTGCGAGACATGTGTGGTGTTGCCTGTTGAAAACGGCTTCCTCCTGCTCTGGACAACAGCACTACCCGATTCACTGCAAAGAAAACATGACAGATGCGATATCGATTTGTGTCGATGCAGTTGCGTTGTCAGTGACGGACGATGACGACCCAGATACGGGGCGTGCGGCTAAGCCCCGTTAAGTACCCGGGCCAGAAACGCGCCGCCAAGCTGTAGACCGTCCATGGCAATTGTGTGCGCCGCCCGTGGCGAGACATGCAGACGCGCATCCAGCCCAGCCGCCTTCAAGAACTGTTTCGCCATTTGACTGGCCGCCAAGGGGACCACGTCATCTTGATCGCCATGGATCAACAAAACGGGGGGCTTGGACGCAACCTCAGGATTGCCAACCAAAGCACCTGAAAAACCCAATATGCCTGCATAGGGCTCTTGCGAAGCAAGCCCCACCTGTAGCGCCATCATCGTCCCTTGGCTGAATCCTACCAAGGCTGTCTGCGCTTTGGTGACGCCAAAGCGTGCCATCTCTGCTTCGAGAAAAGCCTCCAGCACCGGGGCTGCTTCGCGTGCGCCCTTGGCTAGATGGATTGGATCCATACTCTCAATCGCAAACCACTGATACATCTCACCAAAGCCCGGCACATGTGCGGGGGCGTTGGGCGAGCTGAATTGCACATCCGACAAAAGTCGATCCCAATAGGGCGCAAGCGAAATCAGATCCTCCCCATTTGAACCATAGCCATGCAAGGTTACGACAAGGCCCTTTGGGCTTTGACCTGATGTTGGGGCGCGACGCGGGCCGGTGAGGATTTTTTCTGCCATGGCCTATGTTAGCAAAAGCCAATTGCCAAAGACAGCCGCCCCACGGCATAGAGCAGGCATGTTTGCCACCCGTTTTGCCCCCTCACCCACTGGCTATCTCCACTTGGGTCATGCCTTCTCAGCTTGGACAGCCCTTGACGCCGCTCAATCGGCACAAGGCAGGTTCCTTCTGCGGATCGAGGATACCGATCTGACGCGGTGTCGGCCCGAGTTTGAGGAAGCCATCTATGAGGACCTAGCTTGGCTCGGCCTCGCGTGGGAGGTACCCGTTCGTCGACAAAGCGATCATATGGCCGACTACGAAGCAGCCCTTGAACGACTGAAGGACTTGGGCGTCCTCTATCGCTGCTTTAAAACGCGCAAGGAGCTTATGGACGGCATTGCCTCAGCCCCGCACAGCTTTTCAGGGCCGGAACCTGTTGCCCCATTGCCGCCGCAAGACGAGGCTGCCTTATTGGCTTCTGGAAAGCCGTTTGCGTGGCGATTATCCCTGCAACGCAGTCAGGACTTGCTCGGCAAGAATTGGGACACTCTAGGCTTTGAAGCCAATGGGACTTGGGTCAAAGCCAATCCCGGGCAATTGGGCGATATTGTGCTGGCGCGGAAGGAGTTTGCGTCGAGCTATCACCTCGCCAGCGTGTTGGATGATGCCAGCCAAGGCGTCACCCATGTCATTCGGGGCGAAGATCTGGCCGAAGCCGCCCACATCCACGTCGTCCTGCAGAAACTTCTCGGCCTACCAACGCCGATTTATCGCCACCATCGACTAATCCTCGACGCCGATGGAAAGCGTTTTGCCAAGCGTAATCAGTCCGTCACATTGCGCAGCCTGCGTGAACGCGGCACAAGCCCGGCTGAGATTCGAACCAGCCTTGGCCTGTAGGAACCCGCGCTTGGCCCAAACCGATGCACAAAAGTTATTCTTGGGGACTGTGGCGCTAGCTGCGGGTGCCTCTTGCATCGCGCTTGCGCCTATCATGGTGAAGCTGTCGCCTGTAGGTCCCCAAGCCAGCGCCTTTTGGCGCCTTACCTTTGCGTTGCCGCTCTTGGCACTTTGGGCCTATTTGGAAGCCAAACCACAGGAGAATGACGGCAAGCGCACGGCTTTGCCGATCGGTTTGTTGGCACTTGCCGGGTTTCTGTTTGCTGGCGATCTGGCCACTTGGCACGCGGGCATTGTGCGGACGAGCGCTGCCAATGCCACTTTTTTGTCGAACCTAACCCCTATCGTGGTGGTTGCCGTGACTTGGTTGACGACACGGGCGCTGCCGAACAAAGCTTATTGGATCGCGGTTGTGATCGCTTTAGTCGGCTCGCTTTTGCTATCAGGTGGGGCCCCAGCCACCAATCCCGAGCGCTTGGCGGGAGATGGATTATCTGCTCTAACTTCAATCTGGTACGGACTTTACCTCATCACCATCGCTCGCATGCGGAGCCAATGGGGTGCAGGCACCATTATGTTCTTTTCATCCGGCTTTGCCATGGTGCTGTGCTTGGTGGTGACTCTAGCATCGGGTGAACCCTTATTGCCGCCTGCCACTGGTCAATCCTTTAGCGCGCAATGGTGGCCGCTTCTGGTCTTAGGCGTGTTGGCGCAAGTGGCGGGGCAAGGCCTATTGGCTGTCGGTTTTGGCATGGTGCCAACCCATATCGCTTCGGTCCTGATCCTGTTGCAGCCTGTGTTGGTTGGCTTCCTCGGTTGGGCGTGGCTGCACGAAAGCCTGACCCCCATTCAGATGATGGGCGGGGCTTTGGTGCTGGTGGGCGTTTGGCTCGCAAGACGGGCAGGCTGATACCCCCTTGCTTAAATGCCAAAAGAAGGTGAACCTGCCTGAAATATAACGGGAGGCACCACCATGGCAGACGGCCATCACTCAGATCTTCATAGCGACCAAGCGCAGTTCAAATCCATGATGGAAGGCACTCAGGAAGATTGGGCAATCATTGCCACTCATGCCAAGGGCTTCAATAAAGGCTTGGCGGACCGGGTTCTGGCGCATCTGAGGCTGTTGGATGGCGATTATGGTGGCTTTCCGATTGATCGGCTGACCCATTCGCTGCAATCGGCCACCCTGGCCCACCGCGATGGCATGGACGAAGAGTATGTCGTGTGCGCGCTTCTCCACGATATTGGCGACACGTTGGGAAGCTATAATCACCCCGATATCGCTGCTGCCATCCTCAAGCCCTTTGTCAGTGAAGCCAATCATTGGATGGTGGCCAATCACGGCATTTTCCAAGGCTATTACTTCTTCCATCATCTAGGCCTCGACCGCGATATGCGCGAAGGCTATCGCAATCATCCCCATTTTGAGCATACGGCGCGCTTCTGCCACCGGCATGACCAAAACGCCTTTGATCCAGCCTATGACACAATGCCACTGGAAGCCTTTGAGCCAATGGTTCAGCGCTTGTTCGCCGCGCCTAAAAATTCGATTTATCTGAAGGCGTTAGACGACAAAGCTTAGGCAGTAGCGCATCAAATGATGATGACTTTGTTGGGCAATTCGTCGACATCGTTGTCTTGGCGTGGGAAGTGTTCGGCCAGAATTGTTGAACAGTCTTCGATGGCAGCGATGAGGCCGCGAGCTAAGGCTTGATCGCGCGCGGCGGTGACCAGTTTGCCGATCACGTCGCGCCAAACATCGCGCAATACTTTGCTGTAGATACCCGTGTCAGCAATGATCTCCGCTTGATGTTCCGCCAAGCTCACAAAAATCAAAACTCCGGTTTTGCCTGAGGTTTGATTGAGGCCATGTCCAAGAAACTGATCGCGAGCCGCACGATGAACCTGTTGGCGCTTGATCCACGCGGGCGTGAGTTTGGCGGCGAAACCTGGCCGAAGATCGAGGGCCGAAACCAGCAGAAATAGGATTGCCTGAAGTGCGAGGATAAAAATCATGCCGGTTGCGGACTCATCGGCTGGAGTCGCGCCAAGCCCGATATTCCATCCCCCGGCCTGCCAGTGCGTAAACGCACTGCCAATCGCCAAGGGGTTTATGCCGAAAGCCATCAAGACCAAGGGCACCAGAATGGCAACCAAGGCCCCATAAAACAGCATGATCCACCGATAATCCGCCGTGCGCCCAGAGACCACGACAAAGATTTCGCCAGAAGTCTTAGTCTCGGCAGCTTCAATCGCTTGCGCGACTGCCGCCTTATCGTCGGCGGATAAGTGTAAGTGCGCGTGTTTTACCATGAGCCTGACGCCCCGCCTCCACCAAAGCTTCCACCGCCGCCGGAGAAGCCACCGCCGCCGCCACCACCAAAACCGCCACCGCCAGAGCCACCGCCCCAGAAGCCACCGCCACCGCGCCGATCATCGTCATCATTATCCCAATCATGCAGGATGATTGGGCCGCTACCCCAAGGGGAATGGCGACGGAACCGTGTCTGACGTCGCTGAGGGATCAAGAGCCAGATGAAAACAATCAAGAAGATGATCACCAAAATCACCCCCATTGGATCGCCGCTTGTATCGTTAGCCTCTGCCTTTTGGCCGCGCGTAGCCCGGGCTTCTAGTTCGACTGGATCGGTTGTCAAAATCTGCTCGATCGCCTCTGCACCGGCAACAATGCCACCAGGCATGTCACCAGCTTTGAAGGCTGGCACGATCGTTTCGCGAATGATTTGGCTAGAAAAATAGTCCGTCAGGACACCTTCTAGGCCATAGCCCACTTCAATCCGTACTTTGCGCTCAGTTGGGGCCACCAACAGGATCACCCCATTGTTGAGGCGTTCGCCTTGCCCAATTTGCCAAGCCCGACCAAGCTTGTAGCCATATTCCTCAATCTCAAAGCCTTGCAGGCTGGGGACGGTCACCACAACAAGTTGGTCTGAGGATTTAGCCTCTAACGCTTCTAATTGCGCAATCAGTTCGCCTTCCATCTCTTCGGGAATGATATTGGCATCATCTACAACCCGTCCTGTTAGAACCGGGAATTTAGGATCGGCCGCCCAAGCGGGGTTCGCCGCCAAGCAAACGACCATGAAGCTGAGTGCTAGCAAAACGCCAAGCCCAAACCGGTGCAGGGCACCAATTGTAGGCCGCAGCACGGCGGAGGTGGTCACGCGCTTAGAACTTCACTTCGGGCGGTTTTTCAGAGCCTGCCGTAGCTTGGAACAGCTGCATGGGCTGTGAGGACGAGAACGCAGTCTTAGCCCAAACCACGCTCGGGAAAGTCCGCAAGGTGGTGTTATAGGTCTGCACGGCGGCATTATAGTCGCGTCGCGCAATCGCGATGCGGTTTTCCGTGCCCTCAAGTTGCGATTGCAGGGCAGTAAAGCCTTCCAACGAACGAAGCTCTGGGTAGTTTTCCTGAATGCTCATTAAACGTCCCAAAGCAGCGGACAATTGCCCTTGGGCCGCTTGAAACTCTTGGAATTTTTGAGGGTCAGTAATGGTTGAAGCGTCAAACCTTGGCTGGGTGGCAGAAGCGCGCGCTTCGGTAACAGCCGTCAAAACGCCTTTTTCCTGCTCAGCAGCGCCTTTAACAGTCGCAACTAAATTTGGAACCAGATCGGAGCGGCGTTGATATTGGGTCTGAACTTCTGCCCAAGCAGCCTTTGCGGCCTCTTCCTGAGTTGGAATGGTGTTATAGCCACAGCCCGAAACCGATATAGCGGCAACGCCAACCAGTGCCAAAGCGGCAAAACGTGTGTTCAAAGCCATCTAAGCCTCCATACAATCTTTGTATCGCCATATGCGCGCTCCAAAGGACGCCCATATGTTAGGGGTGGCAAGGGGTAGCGCAAGGTGGTGCATGTTAAATTAAAACGCGCTTTGACTTTAACGCTCTAGGCGCACGGTCTGATACTGATAGGCAGTGGCAAAGCCTTCGCTTTCGTAGAGATGGAGAGCGGGGGCATTATTGGTTTCAACTTGCAACCAGAACAGCCGATAGCCAGCCTCATAAGCGCGCCCTGTGACCGCACGCAGGATCGAACGAGCAAGGCCTTGATTTCGGAAATCAGCTTGCGTGCGCATGGCAGCAATGCCCGCGCTATCGCCCGCAAAGGTACATAAGCCTGCCGCCGCCAAAACCCCGTTTTGCCGGACGATTCCAAAAGCAGAGGGGTTTGGGACGCGGCACAGAATATCCACCCGCTCTTGCCCATCGCCGCCAGAATGGCTTGTTTCTGAAACAATCTGGATGAAGTCTGCCGTAACCCTTGGCTCAATATCCACCAAGTGTTCAGGCGCAGCCATCGGCCCTTCACGGGTCATCACAGCCACCTGACTGACGGTGCGATAGCCGCGCCGAGCTAGCCTATCGCTTATATCTAATGGATCGGTTCCACCGGTCACCAGTTTGAATTGTGGGGCTAGGCCTAGAGCGCGATAGTAGGACTCGACACGATCGATAGAGGATTCCACCGAACTGCCCTCGTAAGTCAGCGGCCAACAAGAATTGGTGCGACCTACATAGCCTAGACCTGAGAAAACATGCCACCCCTCAATTATGTCCATTCGAGCGGCTGGCCAGCCGCGCGCGGTAGCCTGTTCGATACGCTGGATGGCGGATAGGTCTATGGCGCTTGTCTCTACTTTTGCGCGCGGGCAGCGGCCTCAATGCCCAATTTCGCCCAAGCTAAGGCTTCGTCAGCATCATCAAAGGCAGTCTCTGGCATCGCCCGGTAGGACATGGTCATGATCTCTCCCGTCCCTTTGTCATAGTGAAAGGGCGGGCAGTCATGGGCATTAAATTTCGGATTATTGATCCGGTCAGCCTTTAGGTAGATTTCGTTATCGGCCAGCAAGGCAAACATGCGGCCGTCATAATAGACCCCGGCACCCCCAAACATCTTGCGCACCCGAATATCGCCTAAGCCGCTGAACAAGTCCTGTGCGGTGGCGATAAGGGCATCGAGTTCTGGATTGGCTTTCGCCTTCTTCGCCAAAATCAGGCCTCAGCAGCGGCCGGTACGATGGTCACGCTCTCACCACAGCCACAGGCATCGGTTTCATTGGGGTTTTTGAAAACGAACTTTGAATGCAACTTCGTGTTTTCCACGTCGACGACCGAGCCGACCAAGAACAAAATCGCATTGGACGCGACCAAGATTTTTACGCCCTTATCTTCCACCACTTCGTCAAGCGCGTCTGGGGCGTCGGCATAGGCCATGACATATTCCATGCCTGCGCAGCCACCATTTTTGATGCCGACACGCAGGTATGGCTTCTCAGACTTGGCCATCACATCGCGCACGCGCTCAGCGGCGGCGTCTGTCAGGCTCACCACTTGCGGACGCGGGCGACGGGTGCGGGTTGGGACGAGCTCAGGCGTATTCATCATGGCCACCTATAACATATTCAAAGCCAAACGGGCTTCATCGCTCATGCGCGCTTGGGTCCAAGGCGGATCAAAGGTAACAATCGCCTTGGCCGAATTGATCCCATTCACCGTCTTTGCAGCATCTTCTACCATAATTGGGAGTTCGCCGGCCACAGGGCAAGCAGGCGCTGTCAAAGTCATGTCGATATCAACATGGCCGCCGGCCTTCAGATCAACCTTATAGATCAAGCCCAATTCATAGACATCGACCGGAATTTCTGGGTCATAGACCGTCTTGAACGCGTCGATCAGATCGTCCGTCAAGCGGGCGATTTCTTCAGGCGGCAAATCGGACGGTTCCCGATCGGGCTGGACGATGGGTGGACTGGACACATCCAGCATATCTCGTGAGGTGGTGGTTTCATCGCTCATGGGGTGACCTTACAGCAAAAAATCGCGCGCTTTTGCAAGCGCTTCAACAAAGGCGTCGACATCTTCGAAACTGGTATAGGCAGCAAAGCTCGCCCGTGCGGTGGCGGTAACGCCGAGGACCTTCATGAGGGGTTGGGCGCAGTGATGACCCGCCCGGACGGCGACACCATAACGGTCCAACACTTGGGCGACATCATGGGGGTGGGCCCCATCGACGTTGAAGGCAATGATGCCACCCTTGCCCGGTGCTGTGCCATAAAGGCTGATGCCATTGATGCCGCGCAAGGATGCTAACGCATGGTCTAACAAGGCTTGTTCATGGGCATGCAGCGCGCTTTGATCTTGCGCCATCATCCAATCGACTGCAGCCCCTAAACCCACAGCTTCGGTGATGGCAGGCGTGCCCGCTTCAAACCGGAATGGCGGCACATTGTAGGTGATCAGCTCTTTCGAGACGATCTCAATCATCTCACCGCCGCCTTGCCAAGGTGGCAAGCGGTCGAGGGCCTCTGGTGTGCCGTGCAGCACACCAATGCCAGTTGGCCCATAAATCTTGTGCGCGGAGAAGGCGTAAAAATCGGCACCAATGGCTTGAACATCGACGCTTTGGTGCACAACACCCTGACAGCCATCAATCAGAACTTGCGCCCCAGCTTGATGAGCAAGCGCAACGACGGTCGCAACATCCTGCACGCTGCCCAACACATTCGACATATGGCTGATCGCGACCATTTTCGTGCGCGGACCAATAAGGGCTGCGAGTGAGTCCATATCCAGCGCGCCTTGCGGCGTGATCGCAGCCCATTTCAAGACCGCCCCAGAACGCTGGGCCGCCATGTGCCAAGGCACGATGTTGGCATGATGCTCCATCTCAGAGATCAAAATCTCGTCGCCCGGCTTTAGGCTTTGACTGATCCCGGCAGCCACCAGATTGATGGCTTCGGTTGCGCTCTTGGTAAAGACAATCTCATCCGCACTCCCAGCATGGATGAAGCGCGCGACTTTGGCGCGGGCATCTTCAAATGCTTGGGTCGCTTCGTTCGCTAAGGTATGCAGGCCGCGGTGCACATTGGCGTAAGAGGTGCGCTGGAAGTCGGCCATTGCCGAGATGACGCTTTCAGGCTTTTGTGCACTGGCCGCGCTATCAAGATAGACCAAGGGCTTGCCATGGATTGTGCGCGTCAGGATCGGGAATTCCGCCCGTACTTTGGCGACATCAAACACGGTTGGCGTGACGGGGGTTTGCGCGTTCATGACGAACTCGCCTCTAACCACGACCGCGCCAGACCCGAAAACCAGTCACGAACGCCCTCATGCTCAATCGCATCAAAAAGGTCGGTTACAAAGGCTTCTACCAGCAAGGCCTTCGCTTGGGCCTCAGGTATGCCGCGCTGGCGCATATAGAACAGGGCCTGATCATCTAATGCCCCAATCGTATTGCCATGGGCGCATTGAACATCGTCGGCATAGATTTCGAGCTCAGGCTTTGCATCAATTTCTGCCCCCTCACTCAACATCAGAGCGTGGTGGTTTTGTCGGGCATCGGTCTTTTGGGCGGCGCGCTCAACCAGGATTTTGCCTTGGAAAACACCCCGCGCGCGGTCCTGAACGGCCCCTTTGAACAATTCGCGCGTCTGCCCGTTTGGACCTGCATGGACGACCTTTGTGGTCATGTCCGCATGGGTGCTGCCTGACAGCAGATAGGCACCATGGATCAAACAGCTCGCGCCCTCGCCCGCTAACACCACTTGAGTCTCAGCTCGGGCAAGCTTGCCGCCAAACATCAAGGCGATAGCGTGGTAGCGCCCTCTATCTGCGACAGTCACTGCCGTATGCGTCAAGTCAATCGCGCCAGTGCCGCCATTCTGCAGACTATAGCGGACCAATTCCGCATCTTCGGCAATGTCAATTTCTAGAAGGCCAGTCGACAGACCAGCCGTCGCTAACCCTGTATCGATCAAGGTCAATCGGGAGCCTGCTTCCAACTCCAAACGCACACGCATCGGCGCACCGGGATGACGGCGCAACACGACGGGGCGGCTTTGGCTTTGGGTAACGCGCAACACCACAGCGCGCGGCGTAAAGCCTGCTGCTAGCGTGGCGAGGGGGCCGCCCCCTTCAAGTTCTAGACTATCTTCGGTCTCGATGATCAGACCCTGATCTTTCTCACCTTCAAGGCCAAACCCTTCGGCTGCGAAATCCAAAACCAATGCATCTTGCAGGCATGCTGGTATCAAGCCAGCAGACCCATCCGCCTCAGGTATGCCGTCAGCGAGTGCCGCGCGCACATCGGTCCACTTAAACGCCTCAACCCGGCGGTTCGGTAGGCCTGCAGCAGCCAGATGTGCTTTCGCCGCTTGCCCCGCTTCGGTCGACGGCAGGGCGTTCAACAAAGCCTCTTCTCCGGCCAGAAGTCTCAGTTCAGCCAAGGCCATTAAGCGGCATCCTTGTAGCGATCATAGCCGTCTGCCTCGAGCGCGAGCGCCAATTCCGGCCCGCCACTATCCACGATACGACCACCGGCCAACACATGCACCCGGTCTGGCTTAATATGGTCTAGCAAGCGCTGATAATGGGTGATGACCAGCATGCCTTTATCCGGTCCACGCAGGGCATTCACACCTTCGGAAACGACCTTGAGGGCGTCAATATCCAGACCGGAGTCGGTCTCGTCCAAGATCATGAAGCGGGGGTCGAGAAGCGCCATCTGATAGATTTCCATCCGCTTCTTTTCGCCACCCGAAAAGCCGACATTCAAAGGCCGCTTCATCATCTCAGGCGTAACACCCAATCTCTTGGCAACATCGCGCGACAGCTTCATAAAGTCAGGCACGCTGATTTCGCCCTCGCCGCGCGCCTTGCGCTGAGCGTTCAGCGCGGTGCGCAGGAACGTCAGAGTGGGAACGCCAGGGATTTCGAGCGGATATTGAAATGACAGGAACAGCCCTTTTGCCGCGCGCTCTTCTGGGGCGAGGGCCAATAAGTCTTCGCCATTGAGGGTCGCGGTACCACCGACAACTTCATAGCCGTCGCGGCCAGTTAGGGCATAAGACAAGGTCGACTTGCCGGCTCCGTTAGGGCCCATGATGGCGTGCACTTCGCCTGCCGGCACCTGAAGCGTGAGGCCTTTAATGATGGGCGTGCCGCCGACTTCGACTTGCAGATTGTTGATGTTCAACATGAGAGGGTCTTTCAAAGTTTTTTTGGGCCGATGGCCACAGATAGGAGGAAGGATGGATGGGGTTGTTGACGGCTAAAAAGATTGGGAACCGCCATCACGCGCCCTCCCCGATCGGCTTTAGAATTTCAATCCGATTGCCAAACGGGTCATAGAGAAATGCCCGCACATGACCGGGTAATTCGTCATCATGTTTGACCCTAAACCCGTGTGCGTGGGCCTTATCGGCTAGGCCTGCAACATCGGTCACTCGGAAAGCCACATGGGCTTTGTCATTGGCGCGAAAGTCCTGTTCAACGCCTAAGTGAACCTTGACCCCGCCCGACTGGTACCAAGCGCCACCACGAACGGCCATCGAAGCAGGCTTAGGCACTTCGGTCAGGCCCAAGATGTCAGCATAAAATGCACGCGCAACAGCCTCACCACCCGGCGGGATGGCGATTTGAACATGGTCGATGGCGGCGATGGTGGTCATTTAATCTTTTGCTTCCTGTCTGGTGTCGCGGATGTTGGTGATAAGGAGGAAATTGCCTAAGTGTTGATAAGCGATGCGCCGATGCCATTTTGGCAGACTGAAGATACGCACCCCTTCTGTGGTTGTTGGTCGACCTAAACCGGGATGTAGCGACAAGATTGCCACAGATTTTTGTACGTCATGTTCAAACCGATCTGCTGCTTCCGGGTTTCGCGCGTCCAACCAGAGTACGCCCTCATAGAAATCTGCCTTTGCTTCACTGGACCAAATGACATCCATCATCTTGCTCGCAGCTTCTTCAATTCAGCCATGACCTCCTCATGAGTCGACGTGCGTCCGTTCGCGAGGTCCTCAAGGCCGCGCGCGACGCCGGAAATTTCTTCCGGAGTCAAATCGATAGGCTCATTGTTAACATCATCGCTGAGCAAGAAATGAGCGACTGCTTCTTGAAGAACCTGTTCAAACGACATTTTCCAAGCAGCAGCTTTTGCGCGCAGAATGGAGGCTTGATCGTCTGGCAAGTCAAACGTGATCGTGGTCATATCGTTACTTCACCTTGATCTTTTGGTTTTTGGAAATAGCGAACCAGTTTTGCCAGACCGAACATGCCTGCCAGTAAGCAAACCGCGAAAAACATTCCCAGCCACACTCCCGGCATTTGTTGCCCATCTAAAGGCCAGTTGAGATCTCCATTGATCATGTGAAACAACAGCGCGGCGCCAGATTGTCCACCCGCGACTCCAATGAAAGTAATGACAACGCTTCTCGCGCTCCAGTTCCCCATCACCCAACACTCCCCTCAAGGCTAATGGCGACAAGCTTTTGCGCCTCGACCGCAAACTCCATTGGCAGTTCCTGCAGGACTTCCCGCACAAAGCCATTCACCAGAAGTGCGACCGCATCTTCAGTCGGTAGGCCACGTTGGCGGCAATAAAATAGCTGGTCCTCGCTCAAGCGCGTCGTGGTAGCTTCATGTTCAAAGGTCGCATAGGGCGTTTTAGCTTCCACATAGGGCACCGTATGGGCCCCGCATTGGTCGCCGATCAGAAGGCTGTCGCATTGGGTGAAATTGCGTGCGCCTTTAGCTTTGGCGTGCGCACTCACCAGACCGCGATACGTGTTGTTGCTTTTACCTGCCGAGATACCCTTTGAGACGATGCGCGAGCGGGTATTTCTGCCCAAATGGATCATCTTCGTGCCTGTATCGGCTTGTTGATGGCCATTGGTGATCGCGATGGAGTAAAAAGCGCCTTGGCTGTCATCGCCGCGCAAGATGCAAGACGGATACTTCCAGGTGACAGCAGAGCCTGTCTCAACTTGGGTCCAGCTGACCTTGGAGCGAGCGCCCCGGCAATCCGCGCGCTTGGTCACGAAATTATAGATCCCGCCAACGCCATTCTTGTCGCCGGGATACCAATTCTGGACCGTTGAATATTTGATCTCCGCATCGTCGAGCACAACCAGTTCCACCACCGCCGCATGGAGTTGGTTTTCATCACGCATTGGCGCGGTACAGCCCTCGAGATACGAGACATATGCGCCCTTATCGGCGATGATCAACGTACGTTCAAACTGACCTGTGTCTGCCGCATTGATGCGGAAATAGGTCGACAATTCCATCGGGCAGCGCACGCCGGGCGGGATGTAGACAAAGGTACCGTCAGAAAACACGGCACTATTGAGTGTGGCGTAAAAATTGTCGGTCACGGGCACTACGGTGCTCAGATATTGCCGCACAAGGTCTGGATATTCCTTGATCGCCTCGGACATCGAGCAGAAGATCACACCTGACTTGGCCAATTCTGCG
>Ga0247831_1006276_pt1 | contig 14186 bp, 11 predicted proteins | sample LaCruzMarch2015__9_FD_192406 | JGI IMG/M metagenome (GOLD analysis project Ga0247831, IMG submission 192406) | Freshwater microbial communities from meromictic Lake La Cruz, Castile-La Mancha, Spain - LaCruzMarch2015_1m | ecosystem: Environmental > Aquatic > Freshwater > Lake | place: Spain...
CCGCGATATCGCAGGGCGCATCGAGCGCGAGACGGGGCTCAAATCGGTCGCCTGGCAGGAGGCGAACGAGGACATCCTGTCGGCGTTCTTCGTGCGCAACTTGATCATGTACACCGTGGTCGGTGCGATCCTGCTGGTAGCGAGCTTCGGCACGTACAACATCATTTCCACGATCACACATGAGAAGACCCGCGACATTGCGATCCTGAAGTCGCTCGGCTTCAGCGAAGGCACGGTCAGCACGATCTTCGTGCTCGAGGCGCTGTTGATCGGCGCCATCGGATCGCTCGCTGGCTGGGTGCTCGGTTTCCTGCTTACGCTGGCGCTCGGCTCGCTCGAATTCAGGCTGTCGGGATTGACCGACATCACGCGACTGCCGCTCGCCTGGACGTGGATCCACTATGCCGGCGCCGCCTTCGTCGCGCTCGCCTCCTCGCTGATCGCCGGCTATTTCCCGGCGCGCAAGGCTGCGCGCCTGCACCCCGTCGACGTGATCCGAGGGGCCACATGAGCGGCGGCGCCTCGCAAAGGCCGGTCGACGCGGCGCCGATCATCGAGGCCAAAGGCGTCACGCGCGTGCTGGAAGCGGTCGTGCCGGTGACGCTGGTGCGTAGCGTCGATCTCGCGATCGGCGCCCGCGAACTGGTCGCGATCACCGGGCCGTCTGGCTCGGGCAAGTCCTCGCTGCTCTACCTGCTCGGCCTGCTCGACCTGCCGACCACGGGTGCGGTGCTGATCAATGGCCGCGATACCGCCCGCATGAGCGAACCCGAGCGCGCGCGCACGCGCCTCGCCACGCTCGGCTTCGTGTTCCAGTTCCACTTCCTGCTGGAGGAGTTCTCGGCGCTCGACAACGTGACGATGCCGATGCGTGCGCTCGGCAAGCTCGGGCTGGCTGAAATGCGGGCCCGCGCGCATGATATCCTGGCGAGCCTCGGCCTTGCCGACCAGACGCACAAACGTCCAGACCAACTGTCGGGCGGCCAGCGCCAGCGCGTGGCGGTCGCACGCGCTCTGGCCAACGATCCGCCCGTGATCCTCGCCGACGAGCCGACCGGGTCGCTCGATTCAAAATCGAGCGAGCAGGTGTTTCAGATCCTGAAATCGCTCGTCGAGGACACAGGCAAGACGGTGGTCGCCGTCACGCACGATCTCGCCATTGCGGCGCGTTGTGAGCGGCGTATCCACTTGGTCGACGGTGCCATCGTCAGCGACGAACGCCAGCTGCGCGCCGCGCCTTGATCCTGTGCCCGCGTCGTACCGCCGTGGCTATGCGGCAGAAACGATCGGTCGGCCGGCTCTTTGCGAGGCGCCACTTGTCGGCGGGCATCGGTGAGGGCTATGGTCTGCTTAAAGACTTTTATTATTCCAGTCCAGTTCTTTCATCCCGGAGGCGCCATATGGTTTCGCGTCGAACGTTCCTCGCCACCTCGACTGCCGCCGCCGGCGCGCTCGTCGCGCCCGCCCCGTTCGCTGATCTCGCCGCCCAAAGCGTGCCGCGACGGCGGCGCATTTCGGAACTCTCGAACACCGACCCTGTCGTGCGCACCTATCGCGAGGGTGTGCGCCGCCTGAAAGCTGCAAGCGGGCCGGTCAACTGGAATGCCATTGCCAAGGTACACGCAGATTTCTGTCCGCACGGCAATTGGTACTTCGTACCGTGGCACCGAGCCTATCTGGTGATGGTCGAGAACATCATTCGGGATGTCACCGGCGACCGATCTTTCGCCATGCCGTACTGGGACTGGTCCTCTGATCGGCGCATCCCGGAACAGTTCAACCGGAACGCCGTCGCGAACAATCCTCTGTTCGAGCCCTCGCGCACGATGACGCCGCAGATGGCCCTGCCCGACGCGATGGTTGGACCCAGAGTGATCTCGGCGATCATGGCGGCCTCGAATTTCGAAGTGTTCGGCTCATCGCGGCCCGATGGCCAGGATACGACCGATGCGAGCTGGATCCGCGAGGCAGGAACGGACGGACCGCTCGAAAGCAATCCCCACAACGGCGTGCATGGCTCCATCGGCGGTGTGATGGGCACCTACGACTCGCCGCGCGACCCGGTGTTCTGGCTGCACCACTGCAACATCGATCGGCTGTGGGCACAGTGGAACCAGGACGGCAATCTCAACACCGGGGACGAGTTGTGGCGCGACATGCTGTTCGAGAATCACTTTTTCCGGCCCGACGGGAATCGCTATTCGGTCAGTGTTCGTGACCTGCTCGAAATCCTGCCGCTCGGATATCGCTACGGGCTCGGCAACGAGCGCCCGCGCCAGCCGCAACGCGACCCCCCGCTCATCCTGTCGTCGAACCAGCAGACCGCGCGCGGGAGCGCCGGTCGCGGTCGCTCGGCGAGCGGCACTCCAGGGCGCCGCTTCAGTGTCGACGCTACCGCCATCACGCCGGGTCGCCCGCTCACCGTTTCCCTACCGGTCGGCGATGCCGACGTGAGACCCGCCCTCGGCGCGCGCGCCGGGCGCAGCGCTTCAGCCAGCACTGACACCAAGCGGGTGCTCGCCGTCGTGCGCGACATCAAGGCACCCGCCGAGGCCGTGAGCACCCGCATCAACGTGTTCATCGACACCGGAGAGAATGCGACCACGCTGACATCATCATCGCCATCCTTCGCCGGGACGTTCGGCTTCTTCGGCAGTGGCCATGGTGGGCACGCCGGCCACGGCGGGCGAGCGGCGAGGGGCGGCGAGGCCAGAGATACCCGTTCGGTTCTGCTCGACCTGACGCCGGCCCTCTCGCGGCTCGCAGCCAGTGGACGCCCGGCCGGCGACAAGATCTCCCTGACCTTCGTGGCCGAGCCCGTGAAGGCCGGGGATACCGCCGTCGCTGTGCAGCCGGGGCGCGTCGACATCTCGGTCGAGTGACGCGCGCTGCATCAGGGCAACATCGGCGCCCATTGCGGCGGTTAACGCTGATCGGCGACGGGTGGGAGGGTCGCGTACCGGCCGCCGAAAACCGGCTATGATGCCCGGCGCGTGGAGATTTCGTGCGCGGAAAACGGGGCGACTGTCCAGTCGCCCCCGAAACCACCCGCTCGACGGCAAGTCAGGCTGAAGGAGAGTTTCATGGCGTCCGTCGCGCGCGACATGTCGATCGCATCGCTGCTGGTCATCCTCACATCGGCGGCAATCGTCGGCTGGGGCATGTTCCGGGCCGACGCGCTGTCACAGGCGAACGATCTGGCGAGCGCCGAGACCGGCTATCCGGGCGCCTTCACGGTCACCGGAACGAGCCGACCCGACACGGCGCGCGGCGACGAGAGGCGCACCGTGCTGATCCGTCTCGCCTCTTACCAGCCGCCACAGCAGGGCACCGTGCAGGTCGTCGTCAAGGCACTACGCGAGGGCGCGCAACCGGTGGAACTCGGCCGGTTCGCGGTGTTCCCGAACACGGCCTTCACGCTCGGCAGCGAGGCGAGCCAGCGGACCTACTCCGTCCCGGCGCGCGCCTGCCCGTCAGAACCGGGCCTCGCCTGCTCGCTCCGCCTAGAAGTTTCGCTCGCCCCGGTCGCCGGCACCGGTGACGGCGCCCGCATCACCGTCGCCAGCGCCTCGATCGACTGGCGTTGAAGATTCGCTGATCGAAGCCGTGAGCAAGCCGCCCCATCAATGCGCCGCCTCCCAGTTGTCCGCCGCTTTGGCATCGACCTTGAGCGGCACGGCGAGGTGCACGGCGGGCAGTGGGGACTGCTCCATGATGCGCGAGACGAGGGCGAGCGCCGGCTCGATCTCGGCTACGGGCGCCTCGAAGATCAGTTCGTCGTGCACCTGCAGCAGCATGCGGGTGCCGGCGAGGCCTGCGTCCGTGAGCGCTGCCGGCATGCGCACCATGGCGCGGCGGATAATGTCGGCGGCAGAGCCCTGGATCGGTGCATTGATCGCCGCCCGCTCTAAAAAGCCCCGCATCGATGGGTTCTTGGTGTTGATCTCGGGATAGTGGATGCGGCGGCCGAAAACGGTTTCGACGAAGCCGTTGTCGTGCGCGAATGTCTTGGTGCGCTCCATATAGTCGCGGATGCCGGGGAAACGCTTGAAGTAGGTCTTGATGTACTCGCCGGCTTCCTCGCGCGGGATCGCCAATTGGTTTGCGAGCCCAAACGCCGAGATGCCGTAGATGATGCCGAAGTTGATCGCCTTGGCGCGGCGTCGCACCTCCGCCGGCATTCCTTCGATCGGCACGCCGAACATCTCCGACGCGGTCATGGCGTGAATGTCGAGCCCGTCGTCGAACGCCTTTTTGAGCTGCGGAATGTCGGCGATGTGGGCGAGCACGCGCAATTCGATCTGCGAGTAATCCGCCGAGATCAGGCGGAGGCCCGGCTCGGCGATGAAGGCTGTCCTGATCTCGCGGCCTTCCTTGGTGCGGACCGGAATGTTCTGCAAATTGGGATCGGTCGAGGCGAGCCGGCCGGTGGTGGTCGCGGCGAGCGCATAACTCGTATGGATACGATGCGTTTCGGGATGGATGTGGCCCGGCAACGCGTCGGTGTAGGTGGATTTCAGCTTGGTCAGCTGGCGCCACTCCAGCATCGTGTTGACCAGCTTGCGCGCCCCCTCCGGAATGTCCTCCTTGCCGGCAAGATCGTCGAGCAGGCCCGCCCGCGTTTCCCACTGGCCGGTCTTGGTACGCTTCCCCCCTGGCAGCTGGAGGCGATCGAACAGAAGTTCGCCGAGCTGCTTCGGCGAACCGAGGTTCAGCCGCTGTCCGCCCATCACGGGTGAAGCCAGTTCCTGCACCTCGTCTTCGAGGCGGGCGGAACGCTGCGCAAAGGCGGTCGAGAGGCGCGAGAGGATCGCGCGGTCGACCTTGATGCCCGCCTGCTCCATGGCAACAATGACAGGCGCCAGCGGACGCTCCAGCGTCTCGTACACCGTCGTCATCGCCTCTGCGACGAGCCGCGGCTTGAGCACCATCCAAAGGCGCAGCGTCACGTCGGCATCCTCCGCGGCATACGCGGTCGCCTTGTCGATCGGCACTTCGGCGAACGTCTTGTCCGACGCCTTTTTGCCGGGCGCGTGCGCGATCACGTCCTTGAACGGGATGCAGGTGTGGCCGAGGTGGCGCTCCGAGAGGTCGTCCATGCCGTGGTTGCCGCGTCCGCCGTCGAGCGCGTAGCTCATCAGCAGCGTGTCGTCGAACGGCGCGAGGCGGATGCCGTGGCGGGCGAGCACCAGCATGTCATACTTGAGGTTTTGCCCGATCTTGAGGACACTGGCGTCCGCGAGCAGTGGTCCGATAAGGTCGAGCGCGTCGCGAATGTTCATCTGCACGATTGCCGCGCCCTCACCGAAATCGAGGCCACCCGCAGTCGCGCGATGGCCGCACGGCACGTAACAGGCGCGGCCCGGCTCGGTCGCGAGCGAGAAGCCGACGAGATCGGCCTGCATGGCATCGAGGCTGGTGGTCTCGGTGTCGAAGGCGAAGCGGCCGCGCTCGCGCGCTTCGGCGATCCACTCGGCGAGCCGCACCGGCGAAGTCACCGTCTCATACCGCGCGCGATCGAACGGGGCGGCGCGGGCGGCGGTGGCGTTGAACGCGACGACAACGGCCGGTGTGCCGGTGCCGCCGGCCTTCGCCGGGGTCACGGCAGCACCGAGGGCGCCGGCACCCGCAGCGCTCGCATCGTCGCGCCGCCTGACCGAGGCGCCCACTGATGCCTCGAGCGGCGGCGGCGCCTCCACTTTCAAGGCGTCGGCGATGCGCTTGGTGAGCGAATTGAATTCCATCACGCGCAGGAACGTCAGCAGCGTGTCGGGCTTGGGGTCCTGCACACCGAGTTGCTCGATGGTGACCACCACTGGCACGTCCTGCTTCAGGCGCACCAGATCGCGCGAGATGCGCGCCTGCTCGGCGAACTCGATCAGCTTCTCTCGGCGCTTGGGCTGCTTGATCTCGCCCGCACGCGCCAACAACGTGTCGAGGTCACCATACTCCTTGATCAGCTCGGCTGCCGTTTTTATGCCGATGCCCGGCACGCCCGGTACATTGTCGACCGAGTCGCCGGCCAGCGCCTGTACGTCGACGACCTTCTCGGGCGGCACGCCGAATTTCTCGATCACCTCGTCGCGCGAGAACGTCTTGTTCTTCATGCCGTCGAGCATCACGACGCCGGGTTGGACGAGCTGCATCAGATCCTTGTCGGACGAGATGATCGTCACGTCGCCGCCGCCAGCCACCACCTGCGTCGCATAGGTGGCGATGAGGTCGTCGGCCTCGTAGCCCTCCTGCTCGATGCAGGCGACGTTGAATGCCTTCACCGCATCGCGGATCAACGGGAACTGCGGCACCAGTTCTTCCGGCGGCGGCGGCCGGTTGGCCTTGTACTTGTCGTAGATGGCATTGCGGAACGTCTCGGCCGAATGATCGAAGATCACCGCGATATGGGTCGGCTTGTCGGCCGACTTGCTGTCGCCCATCAGCTTCCACAGCATCTGGCAGAAGCCGTGCACGGCGCCGACCGGCAGTCCGTCGGACGGCCGCGTCAAGGGGGGCAGCGCATGGAAAGCGCGGAAGATGTAGCCCGAACCGTCGATCAGATAGACATGACTGCCCTTGATTACAGGTACCGCCTCGCATTCGGGCACGGACGACTGGTTGGCGCGCGGCGACCCATTGCGCCGGGTGGCCGGATCTGCGGACGTGGTGGCGGGGGGTGTCGCGGGCGTGGTGCTCATGCCCGCTACTATAGTGCCGTTAGAGTCCGAGGTCAGCGGGGAGTTGATCGCGCAGGCGACACGACCGTGGATGGCTGGCCGCCGCCCGAGCGGCCCCATACTGAAAGCGCCAGCGTCAGTAAGACCACGACGCCGAGCGCCCCGCCGGCAGTCCAGAGCACCTCTGGCGCGGCACCGCGAGCGCGACCAGCAACGATGATGGCGACCAGCGCCCAGGCGATCGTCGCCGCGTAGATTGCGTTGCCGCGCGTCAGCCAGAGCATCAGCGCGGTCACTGCCGTCGCGGCTGCGAGCGACGCCATGGCGTACCCGGGGATCGATAAACCGAAGCGATCGAAGCCATAGCCCGGCGCTACTGTCGCGACGTTTACAAAGGTGGCGGCCGTGGTCCAGCCGGCATAGAGGCCGAACGGCACGACCACGAACCACCACCAGCCCGCCGACCGCTCCGCAGCGGACGTCGCGACGATAAGAATGGTGCAGGCCGAGAGCGCCATGAGGGCGAGGATCGGCATCGTCGCCCACAACGGGCCGAACTTGGCAGCCGCCAGCCACACGCTCGACCCGAGATAGAGCACGATTGCGAGTGGGGCGATCCGCAGCGTGAGCGGCATCTTTCGTCCGGCGCCAGCGAGTTGCCAGACCGCATAGGCGAGCGCGGCGAGGTAGATCGGGCCCCAGATCGAGAAGGCATAGCCGGCGGGCTCGATCTGCGATGGGTCGGAAATGCGCAACGAGTTCTGCCCATCACGGAACGGATTGACGAAGATTGGAAAAACGATCTGGAGGATGGCCGCGGCAAGCACGGCCGCGCGAAGCAACAGGTCGGTCATGTGGCAGCGGCCTCGGATGGGCGTCGGTTCTTGGAAATCGCGGATTGCAGGGGTAACGTGCCGGCTGGCCGGTCGGTTTCATCGGTCGTGCGGGACGCGGCGACACCTGGCAGCCGCCCCATATGCTCAGCCCTCGTCAGACGCTCGAAGCGCCACACCAGCAGCACTGCATAGAGCACGAGGCCTGCCGTCAGCCCCGACCAGATGCCGGCCGCGCCGAGCCCTGCTGGAAAGCAGAGCACCCAGGCGACCGGAAACCCGATGACCCAGAAGCTCACTGCCGCGTGTTGCATGGGAACACGCGTGTCGCCGAGGCCGCGCAGCGCGCCGGCCCCGACCGCCTGCATCCCGTCGGCGATGGCGAAGCTTGCGCCGATGATCAGCAGCACGGCCGCCAGCGCCACCGTCTCGGCGTTCGCGGATGCCGCGACATCGAGAAACACGGCCGGGATCACGCCGCGCAGGGCGACGGTCGCGAGCCCGAAAACCGCCATGAACACGCCAGCGACGAGCAGCGCGGCAAAACCCGCGCGACGGGCATCGGCGAGGTCGCCTCGGCCAAGGGCATGACCGACGCGCACCGTTGCCGCCTGCGACAGCCCCATCGGCACCATGAACAGAATGGAGGCGACCTGCAGGGCGATCTGGTGGGCGGCGAGCGCGCTTTTGCCGATTGCACCCGCCATCAGGCCGGCACCGGCAAACAGGCCATACTCGAGCATGAACGCGCCGGTGATCGGCACGCCGAGCCGGAATAGCCGGGCCAGCAGCGGCCAGTCCGGCCGCCAGATGCGGCCGAACAGGTGATACTTGCGATAGGGCCGCATGCGTGCTGTGACGAGAAAGCCCGCGACGCACATCGCGATGTTGACGATCGACGTCGCGATGCCTGCGCCCGTGATGCCGAACGCCGGTAGCGGCCCCCACCCGAAGATCAGCACGAACGCCAGCAGGCCGTTAAGCGGTATCGCCGCCAGCATGATCCACAACGCCGGCTGCGGCCGGCCGAGCGCTGCCATCATGTTACGCAGAACGATGAAGGCCCAGGCCGGTATCAGGCTCCAGGCCATACCGGCGAGGTAGTATCCGGCGTAGGCCGAAGCGTCCGGCGGTTGTCCGAGCAGCACCAGAACGGGCGCCGCATAGAGCAGCGCGATGGTCAACGGTATGCCGACCATCGTAATCGCCCAAAGGCCGACGCGGGCTGCCCGCCGCACCATGCGTGGTTTACGCGCACCGACTGCCTGGGCTGCGAGCGGGGCTACCGCTGCGGCCAGACCGAGGCCGAGCATGTAGCCTGCGAACAGCACGATATGGCCAAGCGCTGCACCGGCGAGCGCAACGTCGCCGAGCCGGCCGATCAGCGCCAGATCGGTGGTCAGCATGGCGATCTGGCCGATCTGTGTGAGCGCGATCGGCCAGCCGAGCGACAGCGTCGCGATCACTTCGCGGCCAAAAGCATGGGCGGCCGGTTGGCGGCCTGTCGTCCTGATAGTCACCAGGCTCGCGCCCCCTTAACCGATCCGCCTTCACGCCCCGTTCACCACGCCCGCGGAAATGGCGCCGGCGGATAGATCGCATTCATCGAGATTTCACCACGTCGGGGGCACGCTCGGCTCGATAGAGCGGGAGTGCGTGATGATCAAGGCAGTTGCCCTTGGGGCCTTCGACTTCGCGGCGAACCGCCGCTTCGCCACCGACGAGCGTGGGACCGTCGCGGTAATCTTTGCGCTGGTCGCGTTGCCACTGTTGAGCGTGCTCTCGCTCGCCATCGACTACGGCCGGGCGACGCACGTGCAATCGACGCTGCAGAATGCGACGGACGCAGCCGCTGGCGCAGCGATCCGGCTCGCCGGCGCCGAGACCGATACCATCCGCGACTCCTTCGCCGCGAACTTCCGGGCGAATTTGCCGACCGACCTGAAGCAGACGCCGTTCCAACTGGTCGTCGACAAGGACAAGGGCACGGTACAGGCGAAGGTCGAGACCAAGGTTGCGACGTCGCTGATCGGCATCGTCGGCATCTCTTCGCTTGATGTGGTGGTGGAGACCACGCAGCGGTTCGCGAGCACGGGCGGCGGCTCGCGCGATGGCTCCGGCTCCGGCTCTGGCAGCGGCGGCGAGACGCCGGCGACGCCCGGCACGTCCGCGCCAGCATCCGGCGTCGGCTCGAGAAAACCTGATCAGAAGACGTCCGGCCAGCAACTGTCCGGTGAGGCCGAGCAGCGGCTACGCCAGATGGGCTACAACCTGGACGATCCCGTGCTGCGCCAGCGCGCCGCCGAGGCCGAGGCGAAGATGCGCGAGCTGATCGCCAAACATCCGGGCTTGCTGCGAGCGCGCTGAACGCCTCGCCCGATCCAGGTATGAGCGACCGCCCCCTCCAGTACCGCGAGGCTTGACGGCCTGCGCCCATGCCTGCAAGCCAACCGGGCCAGCCCGGAGAGCACGCCGACATGATCACGACGGCATCACAAAGCGATACGGCTCCGCCGACGGTCCCGCACAGTGGCTTCGCTACACGCATCACGCGCCTGTTCGGCATCGAGCACCCGATCCTTTGTGGCGGGCTCATGTGGCTCGCCGACGCGCGCTACGTGGCGGCAACCGTCAATGCCGGCGCGATGGGCTTCATCACGGCGCGCACATTTCCCGACCCGGGCGCCTTCCGCGCCGAGTTGCAGGCGTGCGCTGCTTTGACCGGCGGCCGCCCGTTCGGCGTCAATCTGTATATGACACCGCGCGCGGAAGAGAACGTCATGCTCGCCGGCCACGTCGACATCCTGCTCGACGAAGGCGTGCGACACATCGAGACGGCCGGGCTGCCGCCGAAAGACTTGCTGCCGCGCCTCAAAGAGGCTGGCGCCATCGTCATGCACAAGACGGCGACGGTACGCCACGCCGAGAGTGCGGCGCGCCTCGACGTCGACGCGATCGCGCTTGTGGGCGCGGAGTGTGGCGGACACCCGGGGCTCGCGCTGGTCGGCAGCCTGGTGCAGGCGCCACTCGCGGCCACACGCATCACCAAGCCGCTGGTCATCGGCGGCGGCATCGGCCACGGCAGCCAGATCGCGGCGGCCCTCGCCATGGGCGCCGACGCCGTACTGATCGGCTCGCGCATGCTGGTCGCCGACGAAATCCCGGCGCACGACGCCTACAAGGACCGCATGCTCGCCGCCGACGAGACCGCCTCGCGGCTGATCATGGCGAGCTTCCGCAATACCTACCGCGTGCTCGACAACGAGGACGCGCGCGCCGTTGCCGAACTGGAAGCGGCCGGCGAACGGGATTTCGCGCGCTACCGGCCCCATGTCGCGGGCACCCGCCAGAAAGAGGCCTACACGACGGGCGACACCGAGCGCGGCGTACTGTCGATGGGCCAGTCGATCGCCTTCGCCACGATGCGCCAGCCGGCCGCGGCGATCATCGCGCAACTGATGACGGAAGCCCGCGCCGCCCATGCGCGGCTGGCTTCTCTCGGCGACCGGTGAATGGCCGCATCGACTCAACTCAACGCACGCCAAGCGAATAGAATGCGACCCGCTGCAGAGATGGCGCATACAGCGGCGAATGCGTAGGCAATCGCGGCGAAATGCTGCGGCAGCAGGCAGCAGAGGCAGAAAACCAGGATCGTCTCGGCGCCCTCGGCGAGACCCATCACGTAGTAGAGCGACTTGACGCCTTGCGCGCGGGTCTCGAGGCCGAGCCGCTCGGCCATCAGAGCGAAGGCGAGGAACGAGGCACCGTTGGCAAGGAAACTTGCGATCAGCACTGCGGCGGGTAGCGCATTGGCAGTAGGCGCTGCGACAGCAAACCCGAGCGGCACAGCGGCGTAGAATGCGAAATCGAGCACGATGTCGAGGAAGCCGCCGCGATTGGTCGGAGCCGTGGCGCGCGCGACAGCGCCGTCGAGACCGTCGGCGATGCGGCTCGCCAGGATCAGCGCCAGGCCCAACGCGTAGAAGCTGAAGGCGACGGCGAGCGCACCGGCGATGCCGACCAGGAAGCCGGCGATGGTGACCGCATCGGCGCTGATGCCACGCTTGGCGAGCCAGCGGCCAGCCGCATCGAGCGGCGGACCGATCAGCGGCCTGATGCGGGCGTCGAACATGGTGGTGGGTCGGCTTTCTCACGCGCGGGTCGTGGCGGCGATAGCAGCCGCCCGCAGGACTAGCAACCATGGCCAGCGAACGGGCACAACGCGATATTGACCAACCCCTGGCGAGCAGCCAATGTCCCATCGTGAATTAGCCGTCTCGCCGGCCGGGTCTGTCGCCATCATGTACCAGATTGAGACCAAGAACATTCGGGTGCGCGCCGCGCCGCGCTTTATGCCGTCGCAGTCGACGCCCGACGAGAACTACTATTTCTGGACCTACACGATCGACATCACCAATGCCGGAAATGCCACTGTCAGGCTGATGACGCGGCACTGGCGCATCACCGATATGGGCGGCCGGACAGAGGAGGTGCGCGGCGATGGTGTGATCGGCGAGCAGCCGGTTCTGCGCCCGGGCGACACCTTCAGCTATACCTCCGGATGCCCGCTCAGGACGCCGTCGGGCATCATGGTCGGCAGCTACAGGATGCAGTCCGAGGGCGGCGACGAATTCGACGTCGCGATCCCCGCCTTCTCGCTCGACAGCCCATTCACGCAGCGTCGCCTCAACTGAGCATGCAGCGATCTTGGATCGACTGGGTCACGTCGTCTCGCCGGCTTCGAACCGATAAGGCGTGCGGCAGAACTCGCACGTAACGGTGACCGAGCCGTCGGCATCGCGCATGTCGTCCATGCCATCGTCCGCGAACGACGTGAGGAACGCTCCGACTCGTTCTCGCGAGCAGCGGCAATAGACGTCGAGTGGCGCGGGAGCGTAGACGCGCACGCCCTCCTCGTGCAGCAGCCGGAACAGCAGCCGCTCGGGCGTCAGCGTCGGATCGGTCAGTTCGTGCGCCTCGACGGTCGCCGCCAGCATCTCGACGCGCCGCCACGCATCGTCGTCGGCGCCGGCGAGCGCCTCGCCTTCCTCTTCGGCGAGCGACCGGCCATGACCGCCCTCGGGGGCGAGCGACTGCACCATCAGCCCGCCAGCCCGCCAGTGCCAGCCGCGGCCACCGGCACGTGCGACGCGGGCAACCGCCAGCCGAACGAAGGTCGGCAGTTGTTCAGACTGGCGGAAGTAACCAAGCACGGCATCGCCGAGCGAAGCGCCGTCGAGTGCGACGACCCCTTGGTAGCGCTCCATGTCGCCATCTGGATCGATGGTCATGGCGAGGTGGCCTTCGCCGAGCAGCGATCCGGCCGCCTTACCATCGGCTTGGTGCGCTGCGAGCCGCGCCGCGTCGAAGCTCGCATAGCCGCGCAGCTTACCGGGCGTCTCGTAATTGACGACCAGGAAGCCGAGCGGACCGTCGGACTTGGTCTGTACGATGAAGCGGCCTGGGAACTTGAGCCCTGAGCCGATCAGCGCTGCGGCGGCGAGCGCCTCGCCGAGCACCTCGGCGACCGCAGGGGGATAATCGTGGCGGGTCAGGATCGTGTCGACGGCCGGTCCGAGCCGCACGATGCGGCCGACCATGCCGGAGCGCTCGGTGCGAAACGACATGACGATGTCGTCGCCGCCTGCCTCGCTCGACGCGGCTTCGTTCGACTGAACCATGGACCTCATTCTCCTCGGGCGAGCGAGGCCCGACCGCCTGTGACCGGCATCCTCGCGCCTGCGGCGACGCGAAACGCTGGGCGTCAGCCGATGCCGAGGCACCAGGCGAGGATCGCCTTCTGCGCATGCAGTCTGTTCTCAGCTTCGTCGAATACGACCGACTGCGGGCCGTCGATCACCTCAGCGGAGACCTCGTTGCCGCGATAGGCCGGCAGGCAATGCATGAACACCGCGTCCTTTGCCGCCCGCTTCATCAGCCCGGCGTCGACCGCGTAGGGGCCAAGTAACTGCTTGCGATACGTCGCATCGGTCTGGCCCATTGATACCCAGGTATCGGTGACCACGCAGTCGGCACCGCTGACAGCTTCGTTAGGATCGTCGGTGATGAGGATGTCGCCGCCGCGCGCCTTGGCCCATTCGATCACCTCTCGCTCAGGCCGCAACTGGCCTGGGCAGGCGATCCGCAGCTTGAAATCGAGCGCGACGGCTGCGTGCATCCACGACACCGCGACGTTGTTGCCGTCGCCGACCCAGGCGACGGTGCGGCCCTCGACCTTGCCGTGGCTCTCTTCCAGCGTCATCAGGTCGGCAACCACTTGGCAGGGGTGGCTTTTGTCGGTCAGCCCATTGATCACCGGGATCGTGCCGTTGGTGGCGAGTTGTACGAGCGTATCGTGCTTGTTCGCGCGGATCATGATGGCATCGACATAGCGCGACAGTACGCGCGCGGTGTCCGCGAGGCTCTCGCCACGGCCGATCTGCAGGTCGGTGTGATTGAGCGCGATGGTCTGGCCGCCGAGTTGCCGCATGGCCACGTCGAACGAAACGCGGGTGCGCGTCGAGGGCTTTTCGAAGATCATCACCAGTACGGCATCGGCGATGCCGGCCGGCTTGAGCCTCGCCGGCGTGCGCTTGCCGGCCTTTTTCATCGCATGCGCCATGTCGAGGATGGTACGCAGCGCGCTCGGATCGATCGAATCGAGATCGAGAAAGTGGCGAAT
>Ga0247831_1006277_pt1 | contig 14186 bp, 13 predicted proteins | sample LaCruzMarch2015__9_FD_192406 | JGI IMG/M metagenome (GOLD analysis project Ga0247831, IMG submission 192406) | Freshwater microbial communities from meromictic Lake La Cruz, Castile-La Mancha, Spain - LaCruzMarch2015_1m | ecosystem: Environmental > Aquatic > Freshwater > Lake | place: Spain...
ACTGACGCTGCGACGGCGATAGAGCGGCCGCGCAACGTGGAGAGGGACATGGGTGCCGTCGTGAAATTCACTGTTGCCTGCGAGCGGGAGCGTGAGCGCCGTGCCGAGATACCGGCCGTAACGGGCGGGATCGCAGGAGCCGAGATCATTATCTTTCCGGGCGTGCGCTACGAGCGATCGGGAGTTGTGCCCGCGATCTCACCGGACAACGAGATGCAACCGGTGGCGCGCGACCGCCTAGAACTGATCGACTGACCCGGTTTCACAAGTCGGATTGGGGCGCCATCAGCGCCGGTTCGGTCCGCCACCCTGAGCGGCAATTGGCGCGCGAGGAGCTTCGACCAGCGGACCGCACGTCATCGCGGCTAACCTGCGGGTGACCTCGGCACGATGAGCGCTGCTCCTGACCGGGGCGCGGAGGACGATAAGGCCCTCCGGCTCGCTAGGCTTTATCTCAGGTACCTGTTCGTTGGCGAACAGCAGCGCAGGACTGTGTGCATAGAAGCGATTGCCCGGCGGCACGAGGATCAGTTCGACTGGCGTCAATTGCTGAGCGACGCCTGCCACCAGGTGGAAGTTGTCGCCGCTGCGCCCGTGCATAGACAAGCTCCATCCCTCGGCTTCGAGCACCGATTTCACGAGGATTGGACCAGCCCTGACGTCGAAGCGGCACACCGCATAGGCCATGTGTGGCATCATGAAAGCCAGCGGCTGGCGGGTGGCGTCTACCGGCTCCAGTACCTTTGGGGCATTCGTCGGCAGAGCGGATTGCAACCGCGCGAACGGCGGCGCCGTGCCGATCTGGCCGAGTGCCAACGTGGCTGCGATGTGGACGACACCCGCCGCCATCAGCGCTGCTGCCAGAAACGGCAACGACGCGACGAGGTCTGCGAGCGTCGAGCGGGCAAATCTCAGGAGCACGCAATCCTCCTGACCACGGGAAGCTCTATCGCGGCCGCGCCGGAGCCGCTCTCCTGCACTTCGACGACGAGCATCATGCGGCCGGCGGTGGCGGTCGGCAGCCAGTTGCCGGGCCTGACGTCGCGCGACAGCGTGATCGCGTAGCGCCCGTCCGGGGCCCGAGCCAGCGTCGAGGTATCGAAGCCGTAGCGATCGGCCGGGTTGGCGATCAGGCGGCCGCTCTCCGTGAAGGCGGCGATTGCCCACCATCGCGTGTCCGTAATGCGACCCTCGAGGAGGTAGTCGCATGAGGAATGCAGCCGCCTGCCCTCGCCGTCGGTGATCGCCTCGAAGCGGCTGAAAGCCGAGGCATTCAGAGGAAGGCTACCTTGGCGGGTGAAGCGCGCGCGGGTGTAAGGATCTGCGCCCGGCCGCCCGGCCTCGGTCCAGTGTGTCCACGACCCTATGCGCACCGCATTGAGCGACGAGCCGCGTTCGATCATGTACCAGCTCGTGGCGAGCCCGCCGAGTAATGCGATACCGAGGAAGGCGATGACGTTGGCGCTCGTCGATAGTAGCGCCATCGACGACCGCCGGAAACGGATCAGCCGATCGGGCAGCGAGATCGCGCTCGCCATGACCCGCCGCGGTGCTCCGGCGGTCGGGTTGCTTCGGTCACGCATCGCTTCGCTCATGGCGTGTGGCTCATGACATCTGGCTCATAGCGGGCGGCTCATAGCGGGCCGCTCATGGCGTGCGGATCACGGCGCGCGACGGCGGGACTTCAGCACGCCGCCCGGCGCCGGCACCTGTGCCAGGCGGGGCTCCAGTGCTGCCACTGCCGCTGCCGCCGCTGCGGCTAGGTGGTGCGGGCGGAGATGGAAGCGAGATCTCGACGCCGGCCGCCTTGAGCCGCTCGACGAGACCGGCCAGCGCCTCGCGTGTGCGCGGTGGCAGCATGGTGCCCGACGACCGCTTGCCGGGTTCGCCGGTATCGAATTGTCCGAGCGCGAGCAGTCGGGCGCGTTCGGCGACCTGCTGGGGATGTGGCGCAAGTCCTGGGATCGGCGGGAACGACTGAACAGGATGGGCGACGGACATGAACGTCTGCCAGACTTCGGCCGGCAGGCTGCCGCCAGTGACGCGGTTGGTCGGACGGTAGTCGTCGTTGCCGAGCCAGACGCCGGCCACGAGCTTTCCGGTGAATCCGACGAACCAAGCATCGCGATAGCTCGACGAGGTGCCTGTCTTGCCGACCGCGTGCGTGAAGTCCAACTTCGCGCGTGTGCCCGTCCCACCTTCGACGACGCCCTGCAGCATCTGGTTCATCTGCTCGGCCGTCGAGCGCTTGAGCACCTGTGGGGCTTCGCCTGCGTCGCGGTCACGTGCGTAGACGACTTCACCGCGCGAATTGGTCACTTCGAGCACGGCGTAAGGCCGCGCAAGTTTGCCGCCGTTGGCGAATGTCGCGTAGCCGCCGGTGTGCTCCATCACCGTGATGCCGGTATCGCCGAGCGCCATCGAGCACGTCGGGCGCACGCCAGCAATGCCGAGTTTCTGCGTCAAATCGACGACTTGGCGGCGATCGACAGTCAGCGACATGGCGACCGCTGTCGTATTGAGCGAAACTTTCACAGCGTCCGCCATCGAGACGACGCGGCCGGACCCCGTGCCGCCGTTGTAGTTCTGTGGTGACCAGTTGCCGCAATACACGGGAGCGTCACGCAGTCGGCTGTTCGAGGTGTGGCCCTTCTCGAGCCCCAGCGCGTAGACGTACGTCTTGAACGACGAGCCCGGCTGGCGCCGCGCCGAGATCGCGCGATTGAACTGGCTCTCGCCGTAGTCGAGGCCGCCGACCACCGCTTTCACGCCACCGTCGGTTTCCATCGCGACGAGCGCGCCCGAGGAGACGCCCATAGAGCGGCCCCGCTCGCGAATCTTGGAAATCATCGCCTCTTCGGCGGCCTTCTGCAGGGTGGCGTCGATGGTCGTGCGGGCGGTCAGCACGTACTGGCCCTTGCCGGCCATCAACTTCTGGATTTCCTCGTAGGCGAAATCGAGGAACCAGTCGGGCGTCTGCAAGCGTCGCGTCTCGACCGGGCGAGCCGGACTGAGGCGGGCCGAGTAGACTTGGCCGGGCGTATAAAAACCGGCCTCGACCATATTGGACAACACCTCGTTGGCACGCGCGCGAGCGGCCGGCAGGTTGACATGCGGGGCATACTTGGTCGGCGCCTTGTAGAGGCCGGCGAGCATTGCGGCCTCGGCCAGCGAGATATCGCGTACCGACTTGGCGAAATAGAACTGCGACGCCGCTTCCACGCCGAAGGCGCCGCCGCCCATGTAGGCGCGGTCGAGATAGAGCTTCAGGATTTCCTGCTTGGTCAGACGTGATTCGAGCCAGAACGACAGGAAAACCTCTTTCAGTTTGCGCTGGATCGAGCGTTCCGACGACAAGAACAGATTTTTGGCGAGCTGCTGGGTGATGCCGGAGCCGCCCTGCACGACGTCGTTGGCTCTGAGGTTCTCGATCAGCGCGCGCAGCGTGCCGAGGAAGTCTATGCCGTGATGATCGAAGAAGCGGCGATCTTCGGTGGCGAGCGTCGCCTGGATCATGTGGCGCGGAATTTCTTCGAGCGGCACCGCGTCGTTGATGTTGATGCCGCGCTTGCCGATCTCGCTGCCGTTGGCGTCGAGGAACGTGACGGAGAGTTGGCCGAGCTGCTGCCACTTGCTCTCGTCGGCCTCCTGGAAGGCCGGCACGGCGAGCGCATACATGATCATCAGCCCGCCGACGCAGAGGGTCAGCGCATCGGAGACGAGTTCGTTGAGCAGCCGGGTCCAGCCGGTCAGGCGGAACTTGTAGAAGAACGTCGAGAGCGCGTCGTAACGATCCTTGAACCGCTCCCAGCTCTCGGCGAGCTTGGAATCGAACCAGGCGTCGATGCCGAGCCAGTTGACGATGCGGCCGCGCCCGCCCTGTTTGAACAGCCAGTCGTGCACTTGCGGGGTCCTCGATGTCGCGCGCCTTGCGCAGCGGTCCGGCACGCTGCCGCTGTGACTCTTCGCGCGTCCTCCAACAGACTCAATCCGTTGGCAGGATTGTGGTTATCTACCATCTGCCGGTGTATGACCGCGAGAGGCGATTTGGTCACTGAGCCCCGATCATCGAGCACCCTTTGCCCAAAACCAAAGCTACCGACCCTGGCAGCCCGCGCGCGCCGCGCAGCCGCGCGGTCACCAGCCCCCCCGAACGCCCGTTCTGGCAGGCGAAGGCCCTCGCCGAGATGAGCCCGGTCGAGTGGGAGAGCCTGTGCGACGGCTGCGGCCGCTGCTGCATGCTGAAGATCGAGGACGAGGACACCGGCGAGGTCCACCTGACGCGGCTGTCCTGCAAGCTGCTCGATCTCGGCTCGTGCCGATGCAAGGACTACCCCAATCGTCACGCCGAGGTTCCGGACTGCCTGAAGCTTGATCTGGCGAAGGTGCAGAGCCTCGCGTGGCTGCCGCATACCTGCGCGTATCGCGCGTTGTCCGAAGGCCGCGACCTCGCATGGTGGCACCCGCTGGTCTCGGGCGATCCCGAGACCGTCCACCAGGCCGGCATCTCGGTACGCGAGTGGGCAACGCCCGAGAGCCCGGCGAAGCTGCGCTCGATGGAACGCTACCTGATCGTCGACTGGGAAGAGATGGACCAAGTGTGAGGAGTTTTGCTAGTCGGTGGACCCGTACCAGTCGACAACGATGATGTGCGGGACGGTCAAGGCGCCGAGTGCCATGAAGATCGCGCCGACCAGAGCCGGCCCCGGTGGCAACGTCGAGAACGTCAGCGCGCCGCCGACCGTACCGGCGATCGCCAAGGGTGCGTAAGGGAACGCTGCGCAAGCGAACGTATAGCCCGCAGGGGCTCCGAGCAAACGGTGCGTCTCGATCATGTGACGCACCGCGTGCAGGCCACAGAAGTAGACCAGGAAGAACATCAGCGGCGGCGTCAGCCACGCGAGGGCCAAGACGGCCGCCAGTTCCGCCGCGGCCCAAGGTCGCCGAGCAGCCGTGAGTACCATGACGACCAAGCTCGCCTGAAGCAGCGGCAGTGCGGCTGTGGCCATCGCCAGCGCCACAGCATTGGCCGTTTCGGTGGGCGACAGCCAGGAGAAGATTTCGATGACCTCCGCGCGATGAAGTGCCGCCGGGGCGGAAATCATCGCCCCCGCGACGATCAGGCGAGGAATGCCATCCAAGTCGTGATCCCAGTCGCTTGAGAAGTGATAAATCGACATTGCGATGAAGATCGGCAATGCGACTGCTGGTGCAATCAGCCAGAGACAGAAGAAGCCGCCGGCCAGCGCAACATACTTGACGAGCATCCCCGATAAGCCATGGGCGCTGCGATCACCGTTTCGGGAATTCCATATCGCGACGTCGAATGCGCCGTGTGGCACGCCCAATACCAGAATCGCCAAGCCAGCAGGAATTGGCATCTCGATCGGGCTCGAAACCAATCCGCTGCCGGTGAGTGCGAGCATCGAAAGGGCGACAACAGTGAAAACCTTGCGGTGTGTCTGGAACAATGAACAATGGAGAGCGGGCGCTAGTTCAGTATTGACCGCTCTAATCATTGGCGACGTGGCGATGGCCATAGTCGACCCCTCATTCGTCTTTGAAAAGCTCGCAATTTCATTGGCCGAAATCTGTTTGGCCATATCTCGCTATCGGCCGGTGGCACAGGATGCGCCACCGGCCTTCTCGTGTTGTGCTCTCGTTAGGCGGGGGTCAGAACGCCTGTACGCACGGCGACCGCCCGTGTATCCGTTTCGATCGCCGACTTGCGTACCGCGATCATGTAGATCAACACTCCGAAGACAGCCTTCGCCGTGATGTCGGCCACGGTATAGCCGAGTTCGACAGCGGTCGCGGCCGTGCCACCCGTCAGGCCGATCATCGGAAAGACGAAGACCACGGGGTAGAACGACCACGAGACCACCGTCAGCCAGCGCGCAGCGTCTACGAGACCACGCACATCGTCCGGTTGCTTTGCGATCGCGTCGCCAAGTCCGACGAACAGCTCGTAGACGATCCACGCGAACGGTATCATCGCCAGCGCCCACCAGATCCAACGCGTCGATGGGTCAGCAGAGATCTCTCCGGGGTAGCCGAGCACGACCATCGCGGCCGCAAGAAGCCCGAGCCGAACTCCTTTCGACCACGTCTCCGAGCGCGTGAGGCCCATCACGAGAATGAGTTCGACGAGGAGAAGCGGCACAGTCAGCAGCCAGTCCACGTAGCGGTAGGCGTGGTTGAACGCGACACCCGACATCGTGATTTGACCATTCACGACATCGTAGCTCGCATCCCAGCTCTGCAGAATTCGAACGTAGTGATAGAGTGCGATAGCCGTGACGAGACCAGTAATGGTCACAGCGGTTTTGTATCTGTCGCTAACTTGCGTGCGGCCGAGCCAGAAAAACAGCGTGGCGGCACCCATCGTCGCAATCGTAAATGAGAATGCGTTATAGACCAGGTTATACTGGCCTACAGAGATTTCAGGCATAAGACACTCCCGTTTTTGCTCGGCTCGATCCGCGATCGAGCGCTGCCTCGTAAACGCGGCCCAGCTGAATGCGGTTGACAGACAGAGTGTCACACCATCTTTACGGCGTGGCGAATTACGAGGATCTGCGATTGTCAGCGGCAGTACAGATGTTGCCGGCGAGGTTTGGGCCGTTCAGCCCCCGTATGCCAGCTTCGGAAACTACCCACGGCATTGAATGCCCTTCCTAATGGCGGGAGCTGATGCTGTCGCCCAGGCGTAGCTCGCGCGATTTGGCGGTTCGATCGTGTCGACGAGCGATCGCCTGGTCAGTGGCGACCGCGGGGAGGAGTTCTCGATCGCCCGTGCCGCGATGCGCCGGCCCCGCTTTTGGAAATCAGGGCATTCAAGTGATGTAGCGGGCGAGGCTCAGAGCGCTCTGAGTGCACGGATCGATCGATATGCCCAATCGTACATATCGGTTGACACCGGGTTGCGTGCGGTGCATTCGATATGGCTGATCGGCTATATCCGAGGGAGTCGCTGATGCTCAGTCGCCGTCGTCTTGTCGTGCTGAGCGGCATCGTCTCATTCATGGCACTGGCTCCAAGCGCAGCGCACGCACGGACGGATGAGCCAGTGATCGCGGCTGCCTCCGATCTCCAATTCGCACTGACCGAGGTCGCGGAGGCCTTCAAGTCGCAGACAGGCAGGTCCGTGCGCCTCGCCTTCGGATCTTCAGGCAACTTCGCCCGCCAGATCCGGCAGAATGCGCCGTTCCAGGTGTTCTTTTCGGCGAACGAGGATTTTATCAAGGATCTCGCCAAGGACGGCTTCATGCGCGATGCCGGCGAACTTTACGCGATCGGCCGCATCGTGCTGATCGTGCCGAAAGGCTCGCCGCTCCAGGCTGACGGCACCCTCGCCGACCTCAAGGCCGCTCTCGCAGATGGGCGGCTGAAGAAATTCGCGATCGCCAACCCCGAGCATGCCCCCTATGGAACCCGCGCCGAAGAAGCGCTCAGAACCGCGGGTCTCTGGGACGCGATCAAGCCGAAGCTGGTGTTTGGCGAGAATGTCTCGCAGGCCGCACAGTTCGCCACGTCCGCCGACACGCAAGGCGGCATCATCGCCTACTCGCTGGCGCTGGCGCCCAAGGTTGCCGCGCTCGGCAGCTACGAACTGATACCGGCCGAAATGCACAAACCACTGCGCCAGGGCATGGGCCTCACCAAGACTGCCGGTGCCACGGCCATCGCGTTCTACGATTTCGCCAAGACGCCGGCGGCGCGCACGATTTTTCGGAAGTTCGGCTTCGTGCTGCCGGGCGAGGCGTCTTGAGCAGGCTCTATCAGGTCGGCATGTGGTGGAAGGACGGCAGGAATGGATTGGCCGGCACTGTGGCTGTCGCTCAAGCTCGGCATGCTCACGGTATTGATACTTCTGCCACTGGGCGTTCTCGCTGGCCGTTGGTTGGCCTACTCTCGAATGAGGGGCAAGGTCCTGATCGAGGCCGTCGTCGCCTTGCCCCTCGTCCTTCCGCCGACGGTGTTCGGTTATTACTTGATGGTCGCCTTTGGCGGCGGATCGCCGATCGGGCAGGTCTGGCAGGCGACCTTCGGGCATCAACTGGTGTTCACGTTCGAAGGCTTGTTGCTGGCGTCCGTCATCTTCAATATTCCGTTCGCCATCCAGCCCACGCAGCGCAGCTTCGAGGCGATCCCGCCCGAGGTGCGCGAAGCGGCATCCTGTTGCGGGATGACGCCGTGGCAATCGCTGCTGCGAGTCGAACTACCACTCGCATGGCCGGGTGTGCTGACGGCGATGGTGTTGAGCTTCGCCCACACGCTCGGTGAATTCGGCATCGTGCTGATGGTTGGCGGCAGCATCCCCGGCGAGACGAAGACAGTCGCAATCTCGATTTATGACCGCGTGCAGGCTTTCGACGACGCCGGCGCTGCCCAGATGTCGGCGCTGTTGCTAGTCATATCACTGGTTGCGATCACTCTGACCTTCGCCGCCTCACGACGCATTGGCCGGCGGCTCGGATGACGTCGATGCACGGCCTTGCATTTACGTTCCGTCAGGATGCGCCGATCCCGCTCGAGGTCGACGGCCGCTGTGCGCCGGGAGAGCTTCTGGCGCTCGTTGGCCCCTCTGGCAGTGGCAAGACCACGATCCTGAGATCGATCGCGGGACTGTACCGGCCCGCAAGTGGCCGTGTCGCGATCAACGGTGAGGTCTGGCAGGATACCGCATCCCGAACTTTCGTCCGGACTTGGCAGCGCCGCGTCGGCCTCGTGCCGCAGAATTATGCCCTGTTTCCTCACATGACGGCGCGCGCAAACGTGGCTGCTTCATTGGGAGACCTGCCAACGTCTCGGCGGGCGTCACGCGCTACAGAACTGCTGTCGCTGGTCAATCTCGAGGGACTGGAAGATCGCCGGCCCGCCGAACTGTCTGGCGGCCAGCAGCAGCGCGTCGCTGTCGCCCGCGCGCTCGCGCGCGACCCGAAGGTGCTGCTCCTCGACGAACCGTTCTCTGCCGTTGACAAGGGAACGCGCAGCCGGCTCTACCAGGAACTCGCGGGCATCCGGTCACGCCTGCTCATGCCGATCGTGCTCGTGACGCACGATCTCGACGAGGCGCTGATGCTCGCCGACAACATGTGCCTCCTCCAGCGGGGGCGCATTCTCCAGCATGGTAAGCCACTCGATCTGCTGCATCGCCCTGCGACGGTCGAAGCCGCCCGGCTGGTCGGCCAGCGCAACATATTCCCCGCTCGCGTGGTCGGCCACGATGCGGCGCGCGGCCTTACGCGGCTGGACTGGCGCGAGCGCCCCCTCGATGTCGCACATCAACCGCAATGGGCACCTGGTACCGACGTGGCGTGGCTCATCCCGTCCTCGAAGATCGTTCTGCATGCGCCAAAGGAGCCGCCCCGCGAGGACAGCGACAATCTGGTCGCAGGTACGGTCGCCTCCCATGTCGTGCTCGGCTCGACCACGATCACTACGATCGCATTCGACGGTCGGGAAACGCGGACGCTGCAAATCGACGTCCCGACACTGGCAGCGGAGCGCAACCGGCTGGGCGTTGGGCAGCGTGTCTCGCTGTCGTTGCTCGCCAGCGCCATTCACCTCATGCCGGCTGCACGACCGAGGTCGCCCGCCCCGTGACGCTATCGAGACAGGATGGTTGGGAACGGCAGGTTGCAGGGGTGGCTGTCAGCCCCGTTCTTAACTTCCCGAGCAACCGTTGCTTTCCACATCGCGTCGGATGCGGCATCTTGCGACGGTCTGGGGGAGGCTTGCCACCAGCGCGCCGCCCTGCTGCGTGGCCTATAGCGGTGCGTCCGCCACACCGGGCCAACGGGCGGGCAACCGAGGTCGTGTCATGGTCTTCGATATTCTGTTCCTGCTCGCCGTCGTCGCGCTCGGCTGGGGGTTTGCGCTCGCCACCTACCGGCTGTTCGCCTACCGCTACGCTTGGCCGATGGGCGAACTGCAGTCCGATACGCCGCTGGTGCCGGTGTTGCTCGGCTTGTTCGCGATGGTGATCGCCATCCTGTTCGCCGCCGCCCGTTCCGAGCACGGCGGCTGGTGGATTGTCGCCGCCGGCCTGCTGTGGGCGTTCTTCTGGCTCGGCTTCATGCGGGTCGGCTCGCAGATCTCGCTGTTTCTCGCACCTCTCGCCACATTGCTGTTGGTGCTCGGCTGGATCGGCATCCGCACGCCACAGGACCTCGCCAACATGACGCGGCGGATGACCTATGGCACAGAGACGGTGCGGCCGGCCGCAAGCGAGCCCGATCCGTTCGCGCGTCGAACCGGCACGCCGCCCGGCACTGGCCGCCGCGAAGACCCCGAGTTCATTCGGCGTTGATCGTGCGCGACGCCGCGACGGTAACAGTCTGAGCCCACCTGCAACAAACGGTCATAGCCGCTTGCCCGTCAGGAGGCTTGCCCGGCGGCGTCACTGCGCCTAGTGCATGAGCCGAGATCAATTGTCCCGGAGCCCGCCATGGCCGTCCGCCGCCTGCATCCCGAGCAGCCCCAGAGCTTCGCGTTCAGCGCGGACAACCTCGACTGGGCAAAAGAGACGATCGCCAAGTATCCCGAGGGCAAGCAGGCATCAGCCGTGATCCCGCTGCTGTGGCGCGCGCAAGAGCAACACGATGGCTGGCTGCCGGAGCCCGCGATCCGTTATGTGGCTGACATGCTCGGCATGGCCTACATCCGCGTCTACGAGATCGCGACGTTCTACACGATGTACCAGCTCTCGCCGGTCGGAAAGACTGCGCACATCCAGGTGTGCGGGACCACGCCCTGCATGCTGCGGGGCGCCGAGGCGCTGGTCGAGGTCTGCAAGCGCCGCATCCACCCCACGCCGCATCACCTTTCCGCCGACGGCACCCTCTCGTGGGAGGAGGTCGAGTGCCTTGGCGCCTGCGCCAACGCACCGATGGTGCAGGTCTGGAAGGACGTCTATGAGGACCTGACGCCCGCCCTGTTCGAAAAGGTGCTCGACGGCTTCGAGGGCAAGGGTCCGGCCGCAACGCCCGGCTCACAGACGGGTCGCCAGGCGAGCTGCCCGGCAGGCGGGCCGACCACGCTGAAAGAATTCGCGAAGGGGTGACAAGCGCGGACACTGTAAGGCCGCCAATGCAGGGCCAGGACGGTACCAACGACCCCCGAACTCAAGCCTCACGTAACGCCCCGCGTCATTCCGACGAGGTGGCGGATGACTGTTCTCACCAGCCAATAGCCCTCGGTAGCCAAGTTGCAATCGACGGAAACGAGAAAACCAGCGTCAGCGCGATCAACTGCAAGACGATGTACGGCACGACGCCCTTATAGATTGCAATCGTTGGCACCGATGGTGGGGCGACACTTCGTAGATAGAAGAGCGCCCATCCGAATGGCGGCGTAAGAAACGATGTCTGCAGGTTGACCGCGATTAGCGCTGCAATCCAGACCAAGTCTACATTGGCCGCCTGCAGGATGGGCAGAAATAGCGGCACGACGATGTAGCTGATCTCGATCCATTCGATGAAGAAGCCGAGCACGAATATGATCAGCATCATGAACAGAATGTCGGAGTTTATGCCGCCCGGTATCCAGTCGAACATGCGATGTACGAGCGCTTCGCCATTGAGGCCACGGAATGCAAGTGCAAACACCTGAGCGCAGATGAGAATGAACATCATTCCTGCGGTGATACGTGTCGTCGAAAGCGTCGTTTCGCGCAGCATCGCGAATGAGAAGCGCCCCGCGAGTGCGACGACGACGATCGAGCCCAGTGCTCCCATAGAGGCGGCCTCAGTCGGCGCGGCGATGCCACCGATGATCGAGCCTAGGACGGCGAATACGAGCGCCACCGGCGGCAGTCCAACCCGGGCAGCTTTCCGCCAGAGTTCCCCCCGGCTCATGGTGGCCCGTTCTGCCAAAGCGACGGGCGGCACGAGATCCGGCTTCACCATGCCGAGCACGAGCAGATATATGACGTAGATCGCGCTAAGGAGCAGTCCGGGCAGCAGTGCAGCGGCAAACAGCGTGCCGACCGATTGCCCGAGGATGTCGGCGAGCAGGATGAGGATCGTCGACGGCGGAATGATCTGCCCGAGCGTACCGGAAGCGCAGATGGTGCCGCATGCCGTCGGCAGATGGTAGTTGCGCCGCATCAGAGCCGGCAGGGTAATGAGGCCGAGTGTGACGATCGTGGCGCCGACGATTCCGGTGGTGGCGCCCATAAGAACGCCAACAAGAATAATACCGATGCCCATGCCACCGCGCAGGCCACCCGCGAGGTGGCCGATGACGTCCATCAGATCATCGGCGATCTTTGATTTTTCCAACGCCACGCCCATGAACACAAAGAGCGGGATGGCGATCAACGTGTAGTTGGCCGTGACGCCGAATATGCGGGCGGGGAGCAGGTTGAACAGGGAGGCGCCGAAGCCAAGATAACCAAACACGAGGCCCGAAACGGCCAGGGTCAGCGCGACTGGCATGCCGACTGCGAGCAGCACGAAGAACGAGACGATCGACAAGATCGCCAGGATTTCAGTATAGGCCATGTCTGTTCAGGTCCTCGCCTCGAAGGGTGCGGGCGGGGCGGCGTCGGGCGAGAGCAGGGCGATCCAGGCGCGCAACGTTGCGGCAATGCTCTGAATCAGCAGCAGAAGAAAGCCAAGCGGTAGTAGAGATTTCAGGATCCAGCGATGGGAGAGGCCGCCAGGATCGGGCGACCGCTCGCCGATCGAATACGACTGCTCGACGTAGGCGAAGGAAAGATACATCAGGATCGCCGTCAACACGCAGACCAGCAGCATCGAGACGAAATCCACGAAGCGCTGTAATCGTGGACTGAACCGACCGTAGAGAATGTCCACCTTGACGTGACCGTCATGAAGCAGGGCGTAAGAAAGGCCGAGCAGACAAATCGGGGCCATCAAATGCCATTCGAGTTCCTGCATCGCAACCGAGCCGGTGCGAAACAGGTATCTCAGCAGCACGTTGAACGACATAACGCACACGAGGGCGAACGCGCACCAGCCCGTGAGGCGTCCGAGCCTGTCGATAAACCAGTCGAGCTTGTCAGCCAGCGAACTCACAATTGCTTCCCCCTCAAATCGGGTCAGGAATCGCAAGATGCCTGACCTCGATCTCAACTGTCGCAATACTCAATCAGCCGCGGATCTGAGTTTGGTAGACCGCTTCCGATATGCCAGCCCACTTGTCGTGATTGGCTTTGAAGGCCATGAAGCTGTCGTGCACCTTTTTCACCAGCGGGTCTTTGGCCGTCGCATCCGCCAGCACACTTTCGGTTGCTGTTTTGAGCTTGGCGATAACCTCGGGTGGCAACGGCGAAGCCTTGACCCCATGGTTCTTGATGAGGTCGTCGAGTGCTTCGGCATTCGTCGCCTCGCACCACGTATGGCTGATCAGGTTGCAGGCCGCGCCTGCGGTGCGCACGACCTCCTTCAGGTCGTCGGGCAGTTTGGCCCATGCCTGCTTGTTGACGATCAGTTCGGTGACCGTCGAAGTCTCGTGCCAACCTGTGGTGTGGTAGAACTTCGCTGCCTTGTGCAGACCGAGCCGGCGATCCTGATAGGGTCCGACGAACTCGGCTGCATCGATGACGCCGCGCTCGAGTGCCGGGAAGATTTCGCCTCCGGGGAGCAATTTCACGTCGACGCCGAGCGATGCGTAGACTTTACCGGCGAGCCCCGGTATCCGCATCTTCAAGCCCTTGAAATCTTCGACCTTCTCGATCGGCTTGCGAAACCACCCGGTCATCTGGATGCCAGTATTGCCTATGGGCAATGGGACGAGATTGAACGGATCGTACACCTCCTCCCATAACTTCAGGCCGCCGCCGTGATAAAGCCAGGCATTCATCCCCTGGAAATTCAAGCCGAATGGGACGGCGGTAAAGTACTGTGCCGCGAATGTTTTTCCGGACCAGAAGTAGCTGTTGGCGCAATTCATCTCGATGGTGCCTTTGGACACCGCGTCGAAACCTTCCAGCGCTGGAATCAGTTCGCCGGCCGCGAAGTGCTGGATGTTGAGCCGCCCTCCGGACAGTTTTTTGACGAGATCGATGAAGTACTTGGGGCTGCCGGGACCTTCTACGTAGAACGGCGAGCCCGGACCGTAAGCGTTGGTCATTTTCCAGTTGAAAGTCGTCTGCGCCCTGGCAACTGCGGGTGCTGCGACGGCGGCAGTCGTCGCTAGCCCGGCCGTGAGACCGG
>Ga0247831_1006281_pt1 | contig 14182 bp, 16 predicted proteins | sample LaCruzMarch2015__9_FD_192406 | JGI IMG/M metagenome (GOLD analysis project Ga0247831, IMG submission 192406) | Freshwater microbial communities from meromictic Lake La Cruz, Castile-La Mancha, Spain - LaCruzMarch2015_1m | ecosystem: Environmental > Aquatic > Freshwater > Lake | place: Spain...
ATAACGTTTACGCGCTACACGCAGGCTGGGATTAAAGATGCGTAATCTTTCGGTTAAAAACAAATGCATCAAATACAAACTATTTTCAAATTAAGCCAATTGCCCAGCTTGCTTGTAGCGTGTGTTATGCCTTCGCCCTTTTTTTCGTCACATTTGCGATATGATATTATTCCATTCTTTTTTGTGTTCATACTTCAATGCTGTGTCAATTTCAATGCTATTTACATAGTTCTCGATAAATTCAGATGTATCAGAGAGTAGTCGTAAATAGTATTTTAAAGAATTTGTCAATCCGTTTGCAATAACGTGGCAACCGTGAATGTTTTTTATTCTCTCTATTTCTTTGTTAATTTCGTCAGCTTGTGTGGTGTCAATATTTGCGGTTGAAAGCAAGTAGTAGCGGTTTACTTGTGTTGTTTTGAATTTCTCAAATGCGTCTTTTACAAGTTGTGCGGTAATTTGAATTCCGTGTTTTACTTCGACTGCTTCAAAAGCTCGTTCCTTTTCATCAACAATGTCAATGTCGCCAATACGCCCGCTTCGACTGTCAGCCGAAGTATGGCTTTCCATTGGCAACAAAACTTTACCTTCAAATCTCTTGGTTTCATTGATTAAGCATTGGTAAGCTGCATATAGTGCCAATACGGGTAAGCGTGAAGCACCTTCTGCTGAATACTTCGTGTCAAAGTGTTTGCTCAATAAATCAATTATTGTTGCAATTGGTAAGTTTAAAGGCTTTGCTAAGTCTATTTGTTGTGCATTTCGTTGAATAATTAAGCCTTGAAAAAGGAAACTCAAAAGTTTGTCAATTTCCTTTCCTTTCTGAATAAAATCAACTGTTTCAAGAAATGCTGTTTTTAATGAGTCTGGTCTTATTGCTCCTGAATAATTTGAATCGTAGGGTACTTTCTGCTCTAATGAACGAGTTAGCCAACCGCTTTCTGCCATTGCAGGAAACTTTATGCCTTTAAGAAAAGGAGTTATGTATTTTGAATCAAATGTTCTTCCCGAATAACCATTTGGAATACTTGTTTGATGATTTCGAATATCTTGAGCAGGGTTTAATTTTTTGTAAACTGCACTTGTTAGTACAACTGTGATTACTGCTTTTGCAGATTCAGACCTACTTAAAATTTCAAGTAAATAATTCACAATCGCCTTATCTAAATCAGATTTGATTTTATCATCTGAACCAACAAGTTCCATTGATTCAGTATATATTTTTTCTAGAAATTCTGTTGGCTCCATCTATTTTTCAATTTTAAAAAGTTGTATTTTAATCTGCTCTCCAACGGCTTTAATCATTGGAATGGCAACAGAGTTGCCAACTTGTTTGTATAGTTCTGCTTTATTGTTTAGCAATTTAAATTTTTTCGGAAACCCCATAATTTTATAGCATTCTTGAATTGTAAGTTTTCTTACTATTCCTTTATGCCAAATCCAAAATCTACCCGATGATTCTTGCGATGGTAAAGCTGGATGCACGCCTTCTGTTGAGTAAATTCTGTTTGGTTGTTTATGGACTCTTGATAAATGTTCTGTGCCTGGTCTTACACCTGCTTTTCTAATAGTTTTGTTTCTATAACCTGCGAAAACCAATCCTGAATCTTGTGTTTTTTGTTCTTCTAAAATTGTAAATGGTTCATCCAAATATTCAAAATCATTTTCTTTGTCCAAAAAGTCTTTGAGGGCTGGTTTTGGCATCTTTTTGATTTTTGTAAAATCAAACTTGGTTTCTTTATGCCCAATAATGATTATTCTTTCTCGATTCTGTGGTAAGCCAAAGTCTGATGCGTTCAAAACCTTTTTGGAAACTACATAACCCATTTCTTCTAAGTGCTGAACAATTGTCGATAGTGTTCTTTTACTGTCGTGATAAACCAAATGTTTTACATTTTCAAGAAGAACAACTTTTGGTTGTCGTTTCTCAATTAATTCAAAGACGTGATAAATCAATGTTCCCCTTGTGTCTTCAAATCCTTTCATTTTACCGGAAATACTAAATGGTTGGCAAGGAAAACCTGCACAAAGAATATCGTGTTTTGGAACTATATCTAAATTAAGTTTTGTGATGTCACCAAAAGGAACTTCGCCAAAATTAAATTCATAGGCACGCTGTGCGTGATAATTAAACTCAGAAGAAAAAACACACTTACCGCCAAGTTCTTGTAATGGAATTCTAAAACCCCCAATTCCCGCAAAAAGGTCAATAAATGTAAACTCGGGATTTTCTGGTGCAGGAAATGGAATATCCCATTTTATGGGAAGCATTGCTTGTAATTCTGGTTCTGCTACAACATTCAATTCTTCATTTATTGTAGAATAATACTCTTTTGCTCTTTTCTCAAATGATTTTGATACTCCGTTTGTATGGTTATGAAGATAGTGGGTAAAAAAAGCTAAATCTTCTGCATTACCATTTAAGGTTTCAACTTTTAGCTTGTCCCGAAGTTTTGAATATTTTATCATAGCTTAAAAGTTTGTTTTTCCTTGTTGTTGATTCTTGATTCGCATATATTTTGCCTTTTCTTCAGCTGCTTTTAAAAGTTCTCTTGGCTCTTCTTGCGGATAAATGATTTCAGCAATTTTCTCACTAAAATATTCGTGTTCCAATTGTTTAAGGTCAAGATTGAAAATTTTTGAGAGCTTTGGTAAAACGTCAACAGGAACATTTCTTTTCCCATTCTCAATTTTAGAAAGAGTAGATTGGTCTATGTCTAATGCAGCAGCAAGTTTAGTTAACGTCAAGCTGTTGTCCGACCTAAGTTTGTGTATGTATTCTCCAAATGTTTCTTTCATCTTATTGAATATTTCGCCTTGACAATTTTGGCAAATTTACAAATAAGTTTGAGTCTTTGGTGACAAAGTCTGAAAAAATTTGGTCAGTTAATTTTTAGCACGGTCGTCTTTTAGGGTGAGGCATAACGGTTTGCGCATTGGCGATGGCAGGGCTTTAAATCACCAAAGTTTATTGCTAGCACAAATTTACAAAAAAGGGCAGAAGTTCAATGAAGCACTTCCGCCCTGCTATTGCTAATGCGCTGTTATGGGAATGGGCTAATTACCGACTACCCTTAACCTAAAAGTAAATCTTGCATGCCTGTCCCTTTGCAAGTAGAACAAGTTTTACCTGCAATTTTACCTGTGCCGTTGCAGTTTTTACATTTTACTTTTTTCGGCTCTTTAGTTTTTTCAATTATTTTACCCATTTTATAAAATTTATTGTAAAACAATTTTTCTAATGTCAATCGTATTCCCTTGTGGGTCTATAATGTGAACAAAATAAAGCCCGTTACCACCCCATGTAACTAGACTTAAGTAATTACTTTGTTGAGTAATATTTGTTTGAAATACCTGCTGCCCAATTGAGTTCTCAATTACTAATTGATAACCATTCATCGTGGCAAAGTTGCCATAATCGATCGTTATATGATCATTCGCTGGATTTGGAAACACTTTAATTGTATTAATGTTGCTTGGCGGATTAATTCCTGTAATATTTGTATTGATAATAAGCGTATCTGTGACAGTTATAAATGTTGTGTCATTTATTGTATTAATGCAAGTATCCGCTATAGTGATTGTCGCAACATTCGATGTATCAATGCAATTGCCAGATAATGTAATTACTCTAATTGGTTGCGTATGATTTGACAATTGAATATTTGAAATTGTAAGCGCGTTAGTATTTGTTCCAGAATAATTTCCAAAATTATTTAAAGTCTGAAAGCCCTGCCCAAAATCACTCTGCCATAAATAGCTTGGATTAGGGTCTGATGTTGATGCTGTAAATGTTGCCGTATTTCCAATTGATAATGAGTTATTTTGTGGTGTAATTGCTGTATTATTGAAACAATTGGAAGCATTGTATAAAGTAGATATTTCTTGTTGAGTTAATGCTCTGCTCCACATGCCTATATCATCAATCTTACCATCCGTATAAGTCCAATATCCATTTGCTTGATTTGATTCCCCAATTGAAATTCCAGAATTCCCTGAAGTATTCATCGCGCCATTATATGGCTGTGTTGCACTTAATACCCCATCTACAAATAGTTTAATATTCGATAAATCATAAGTCATTACTATATGGTGCCATTGATTCAATGTTAATGCTGTATTTGAAACTGCTGAAGATCCACCTGTCCCATTAGTTCCGACGATACCCCCTGTAACAGAGGTTGCATTAAACCCTATACCCCATGCCTGACCATTTGGATTAGAATAACCATATTGAAGTCTGTTTAAAATGGTTGAATTAGGATTATTTGGATCACCTGGCCAAAAATAAGATCTTGGATATATCCAAACTGATACCGTAATTTGATTAACATCTAATAAGGGCGAATCTGGAATGTAAACCTCATTATTTTGACTTCCCCATCCGGCATTTAAAAAGCTAAAATCATATGATGCATTATTAATGTTATTTCTGTCTGAAGTTAAATTAGCTCCAAGGACGCTTCCGTTTAAATTATTCCCACTCTCATCGTTTGCATTTCCGTTAAACGGCCACCAACCAACTAGACTATTAGTCGGCACATAATTCGGCACATTTTGCGCCATAGTTGCAGCAGTCAATCCTAGCGTTGCTACTGCGGTCAGAAGTAAACTTTTCTTTTTCATTTTTTTTTGAAGTTTAAATTTTGTTTTGTTCTACTTTGTCCCGCAGTAGAGTTAGTATAAAAAATCAGCGTGGGACAGTTACCAATCCAATGGTGAGGTACTAGGATACCTACAAACGGGAAATGATAAAGCCCACGCCTTGCGTGAGCGTTTATGCACTTACCCCCGTTTGTTTGAAGATTCCTAGTTTTCACCATTGAGAGTTGCTAAACGCAATATTGTATGTCAGCCATCTAGACTGTTATTTGTTCTATCTCATTCGTTTTATTTTTGTTGGTTCAAAATTAGTGTTTTATTCTGTTCTTTTATTGTGTCGTTCAAATAGCCTTTCCCATAACGTTTTCGGGCTTGGCGAAGGTGGCGATTTTCACCACAAATGTTGATGCGGAGAACCAAACTTTGATTAACCACAAATGTGTCTGCGTAGCACTGAACCGCCACTTTTGCCAAACCCGTGTTATCTGCTGCCCTTCTGTCGGTCTTGCTTGTCTTTTCGTTTTAGGTTGTGTCTTGGTGCGTTGGCTTGGTAGCTCTTTTGCATTTTTTAGCGTTGGTTTGTGCGTTGGAAAAAAATGCAAATGTGCTACCAAAAGCGTTGGCTTATTCCTCTGTTGTGTGTCTTTTCGGATAGTTAAAAAACATACTTGTCAAAATAGGAATAAAGAAAATTGCAACTGTCAAAACTGAAATACCAATGTCAGCTGTGTGGCTTGATAGAAATTTACTAACTGCACTTTCAGGATAAAAATGTTCGTATAAAGAAAGTGTCAATTTAATACCAAGTATTGCAATTACGATAAAAGCGGCTGTCTCAAGAAATGGATATTTACCCATAAGTTTCACAAACCATTGTGCGATAAATCTCATTGCTAAAATTCCAATAAATACGCCAATACAAACGAGAATAATGTTTGGTGTAAAAGCGACTGCCGCAAATACATTGTCAATTGAAAATGCCATATCCATTAATTCAACTAAACAAACTGTCGCCCAAAAACTCCCAAGTGAACCTACTGTCGCTTTGTAAAGCCAATTACTTTTTTTGTCAATTAAATCGTCTTCTGTAGTTTCTGTTTGTTTGCCTTTCCAATAGTCATAAACCAAGTATAGTAAGTAAAGTCCGCCCAAAGGTTTAAGCCACCAAATTTGAATTAAAAAGGCTGCAAAAATCATTGCCAAGCCTCTAAAGAAATATGCACCCCAAATGCCATATTTTAAAGCTTTGTCTCGTTGCTTTTCGGGCAAATCCATTACCATAGTTGCTAATACTGCCGCATTATCAACTGAAAGTAAACTTTCTATGATAATTAAATTTCCGATGATTGCTAATGAAGCACCTGGATTGTCTAAAATTTGTTGTACTAATTCTTGCATATTTATTTTGATTTATTGTTTGTTTAGTTGTTTGCTATTGTAATTATGGCAACTCTTCCACCATCTTCCTTTGAAAATAAAAGTTTCTTGCCGTTTGTAATTTCTACCATTGAACCTATTGGAATTTGTTTGTCTTCGGTAACATCTTTTAATGAAGTTAGTTTTTGGTTTACAAAAACCCATTTGTTATTATGAAAAGCGAAATACCCATCACTTACTTTTTCCTTGTCAGTTAATTTTTCATTTCTAACAATATTTCTGTTTGAATGCCATTGATGTAAAGTAGCATTATTATAAACTACAATTCTTTGGTTTTCTGGTTTCCAAACATTTGGTTTAAATTGATAAAACAAATCCAAAACTGGAATTGTATTGTTGTATTTTGTGTTACAAAAAGGACATTTTGTATTGTTGGTATTATTGAAAATAAACCATTTCTGTTCGCATTTTTTGTTACTACATTCTAATTTTAAATCATTTGTTTTTATCAATGCCTGTTCCCAAGCATCGGCTGTTGGTCTGTCTTGTGGACTATGCAAACCTTTTATAAATGCTTGGTCAAAAAGTTCTTTTAAATAAGGGCCTGTTATTGTGTAAGGTGTTTTTGATAAATCTGTCCAAGGTTTAAATTTCTCTAAATTGTCACCATATTCTCTTTTGAAATTTCTGTTTTTACTGTCGGTTGGATGTTCAACAAAAAGTGCTTTTGAACCCATTAAAAAATTTTCTTCTTCTACTTCGTCAATTTGTCCAAAATAATTACCACCTCTTAAAGGGTGTCTGTACAAAAGATACATATAAATTAAAACTGCCAAAGCGTGTAAATCCGTAGTTCTTTCAGGAAGTTTTCTTTTTGGGTCTTTTATGTCTAAATGTTTCGATGATAGTACTTCGGGTGCAATAAAATCGGCTGTTCCAATTACAGTTGGATAGAATTTTTTTGGAACTACAAGACCATCAATATCAATGATATTAGCAGAACCACTAGCTGGGTCAATTAAAACATTTGCATATGACAAATCTGAATGAGCTAAACCTGCACTGTGCAGACGTTTTACGCCTCTTGCAATGTTTACACATACTTGAAAATAACTTAACCAATTACCTAATTCTGAATTGTCTAATTTTGTTTTTGAATTTATGGCTCTAAACTTTGCACTCGCAAACCACTTTCCATTTTTCTCTTTTCCTTTTAAAATGTCGTTACTTGCATAACCTTGTTTAAAGAAAAATTGCTTTTCATAAGTAGGTACAATAATTCCTGTCAGTCCGTCTTTTTCAACCACATCATAAGGCCAACAATAAATATTTTTCCAATATTGACCGTCAGGATTGTCAAAAATTCCTTTTCTATAATTTGTTGTTAATTGCCTTACAAGTTCTTTACCATCAAAATCTAATTTTTTTCTATAAAAAGCAATAACATAAGATTTGTCTGGACTGAAATAAACATCTTTCATTCCTCCACGCATAGGCTCGCCATTATCTACATATTGGTAGGTTTTGGAATTGTCTAAAATAGATTTTAGTGTAATAGTTTGCATATAATATCGTTTAAAAAACTATTGCTAAAGTTCTATCATCGTGGTTTCCTGCACTCCAAAAGTCCATCCATTTTGATAATTGGTTTGCAATTTCGCTGTTGTCTTTACTAAATTCTACTTTGTTGCTTTCGTCATTTTTTCCGTCTAAATCTTCCAAAAACTCAATCCATTTTTCGTGTTTTTCAAGATTGGCTTCTACTACAAACTTTGCGTCATAAATTCCGTCTGTCATTAAAAACAAATATGAAAAGTCCTCAATTATTTTTAAGTTGAATCGTGTAATCATTACTTCCTGTTTTTGGAAAATGTCAGGCTGTGTAATAAATCTTGTACCACCACCGTACTCGCCAACATCTAACCAATTTAGCAAAGTAGTTTCTGTTTTGTCAATATTCATTATTGCAATAGGGCAATCGCCAACACCAAAACTTTGTATTAAATAACCAAATTCATATTTCTTAAATAAAGTAAAAATTAAAGTAGAATGCAAATACTCTAAATTGGTTTTTGCTTTTGGATTATTAAAAAGTTCTGGGTTTGTTATAAAAGTTTGCTCTGCAAACTCCTTTAATTTATTATGAACATAAACACTTGCTTTGTATAAATTTTGTTTAGACAAAATTTGTATTTCCTTTAATTTTTCTTCTGATTTGTCAAGGTTGTATTCTGAAATTTTATCTTCAAATTCTTTCATTTTCGCAATGTCAGCAACTAGTTCAAAATATTCAACGACTGAATCACAGGCTATTTTTGAACCTATTCTTGCAAGATAGGCACTACCTGCACCATCGCTTACAACAACTAATGACCATTGTGTTTTTTCAAAGTATTTGAAAGTAAAATCATCGTCTCTTGATGTGCCTTCTTTTCCGTGGCTTCTTCCTCTTTTGGAAGAAACAACAATGTTTTTTTCTCCTAATTTTTCAAAGGCTTCTGTTTCATCAAGCTTCGCAAATATTGCATCTTGATTACTTGGCTTTAAAACCCACAAACTTTTTGGGTCAGGGTTAATGACCAATGAAATTAATTTTTCATTTAATGGTGCTGTTTCATCTTCTCCTTTAACTTTATACAAAAGTTTAAATTTTACATCACCGCTTTTGGTTGGCGTACCTTCAATAGTATCCGTTACTTTATTGAAACTTAAACCTAAATCTTCTAATCCTTCAAATTTCTCATCAATTAAATCAGTTAAATTGAGTGCTACAAAATCTATTTTTGCTGTATATGGTATTAATTCTTTTGCGTTTGGTATTACAATATGTTGCGTTTGAATGTCAGCAATTCTATTTTTTATGTTCCAATTTATCATAATTTTTTCTTGATTTTCAAAGATACCTTTTACTAATTCGGCATTAGTTGAGTTGTTGGCAAACTCATCCAATAATGAAATTCTATTTGTATTGATTTCAATACTTTTACCTTTCAGTAAACTTTGTATGTATGCTTTTACTTCCATAGTTTTATCCTTGTGTTCGGGTTACATCAAATCCACCTTCTCCTGCACCATAAGAACCTTGATTGCCACACCAAGGACAAGTACTTACTTCTTCGCTTCCAATACAATGAAGTTTACTACATTGGCAAACTGCAAATGCAAATTGATTTCCACAACAAGGGCAAGTTGGTGCACCTAATAACTCTTCTGTATTTATTTTTTGGTTGGTTGCATTTTCATCTGATAATTCAAAATAGGTATTATCGACTTGAAACGCTCCTACTAATCTATATTCCGTAACTATGTCTCCTGTTTGGTCTAATGAAATATGTCGTTTGTATTTCATTAAATAAGGTCGCTTTGAGTTTTGGCATTTTGCAGATAAAACAACAAAATTATTATCTATAAAATCGGTTTTCCGATTTTTAGATAAATCAATTTTTGAAAGTGTATTTTCATCTAAATTGGCTAATTCAAAACCTGTTTTATTATTTTCTACGCTTTCGCTACTTGTTTTTATAGAATCAGTTACCCATTTAAAAAATTGTTTGTATGCGTTTGTATCTGTGTTTTTAAAGTGTAAAACATTTTCTGTCAGTTCACTTAATTGCTGTGTATCTGTTTCGCTACCAAATGAAATAGCTACTAAATTGGCTGTTCTTGCCCAATTTTCTTTCCATTCTGCTATTGCACTTTTTGTGTTGTCTGTTGGCACACCATCGGTAAATAAAAATACAATTGGTTTCCAATCGCCTTTTACTTCTTGGGTTGTTTTTACGGTATTTTTTCTTAACTCAAACATTAAATGTCCTAAACCTTTGCTCAAAGATGTACCACTACCAATTGGAAATTTTGGTGGATAAAAATTTATTAGTTCCTGCAACGGCACAAGAGTTTTTGCTTGACCAGCAAAAATTATTATTGAAACCCAAACTGTTTCTATGGCTGTTGGGTCTGTTTTTAGTGTTTTAATTATTGTTGCCAAACCTTCTTCTACTTGCTGGATTGGGTCGCCAACCATAGATTCAGAAACATCAATTAAAAAATATATTGGTAATCTTCTCATTGTTAAATTGTATTTAGAAGTATTAAAAGTAAAATCAATAGAATTATTTGTGTTAAATCAACTGACAAACCTTGCCCCACTTGAAAAGGCTTTACAAATTTTTTTAAGAAGTTTAATAAAGGTGTAAAAATGCTATTGAAAAATTCAAAAATCCCTTTGTATTGATTGTTCAGTTTATCTTTATAGGGCAGTAGTTTAGAGTATAGAAACAATCCTACAATAAACACATTTAATATTATTGGCAAAATCATTCTCATAATACTTGTACTACTTCTTGTGGTGGTGGTGGCAAAGCCACCGAATCGGTTGTTCCCATACTTTTATTTCCGTGTTCTATTGTATCAGAAACCCATTTAAAAAATTGTTTTAATGTTGAAGTGTCGGCTGTTGCTAAATGCACTACATTATCTGTAAGTTCTTTCAACTTTGAATCATCAGCCAAACTACCAACGGCACAACCTACAATTACTCCAAAATTCAAAGCTTTTATTTTGGGTATCATTTCGCTGTACAACATAGTATCAGAAGGTTTGCCGTCTGTAATTAAAAAAAGCAAAGGTTTCCAATCTCCCTTTTGATTTGCGTTTCCTTTTCTTATGTCTGCATTTGCTTTTGAATGCAGTAATTCTAACGCTTTACCTGTGAAAGTTGCACCAATTGGGTCGGTTATTTCAGGCAACTGAAATGACGGCAATTCTGTTAATGGCACTAATTCAGTTACGGTTGAGTTAAATGTAATTATACTAATCCAAAGCGTTTCAGATGCTTGAGCATCGGAACGCAAAGAATGTATCATACCACTTAAAGCATTATTTAATGCTTGAATTGGTTCGCCAATCATCGAACCTGATGTGTCTAATAAAAAATATACTGGTAATCTTCGCATTATTATTTCTTCCCAAATATTAGTTTTAATAGCAATGAACCAATTTTTCTTTCTAATCCTGTTTTAGAAGTTGGTACACCAGTCTGCCTTGAAAAGCTTTGCTTTGCACTTGTTATACCTAATAACCTTTTCCAAGAAAAAGAAAATCCAAATTTGCTCATTGTCAATTACCCTTTTTAAACAACAATATTTAATTCAGATGGAGGAGGAGGTAATTCATTTAGACCTATAACTTCCTTTCCACTGTCTTCAACTTTTGTAGATGAGACACCAATTGATGCAGTTACCCAAGCAAAGAATTTAGCTATACTTTGACTGTCTGCTGTTGCTAATTCCACTACATTGTCAGTAATCTGCTTTAATACACTGGTATCTGCAGCACTCCCTGCTGCACAAGCAACAACAATTCCTGTTTTTCTTTTTTTGAATTCAGCAAGACCATTCTGCCAACTATCAGTCGGAACACCATCTGTCATAATAAAAACCAACGGTTTCCAATCGCCTTTTGTTTCAGGTGTTGTTTTTGTAACTTCATTGTCAATGCAATTGCTTAACAACTTCAAACCTTCCCCTAACGCAGTAGTTCCTGTTGCTTGAATATCTTTCATTTGGAATGAACCCAAGTCTGTTAAAGGGATTATTTGATTTGCAACACTATCAAACGTAATTACAGAAATGTAAGCCGTTTCTTGTGCTTGTGGGTTTCCACGTAAAGAACTAATCATAATTTGCACACCATTTTTTACCGCTTCAATAGGTTCTCCGCCCATTGAGCCTGATGTGTCTAACAATAGATATACTGGTAATCTTCTCATTTTATTTATTATTATTTAGTTAGTGTATTTTTTAAGTATATCTACAAAATTATCTGTGTCGTGTGGTTCTCCAATGGCTCTAAATTTCCAATCACCATTGTGTCTATAAACTTCTGAAAAAACCATTGTACACTTTCCATTTAAAGTAGCATCACCAGACAAACTATATTTTGTAATTTCTTTACCTTTTGCATCTACTGCTCTGATAAAAGCATTATCAACCATACTGAAATGCTGGTTGTTTTTCCTACCTTGATAAATAGAGACTACAAAAAGAATTTTTTGATACTTTTGGTCTAACGAATCCAACTTTACAATAATTTGTTCATCGTCTCCATCGCCTGCACCTGTTCGGTTGTCGCCTGTAAGCCAAATATGACCTGATGGGTGTTTTTGAGAATTAAAAAAGATAACATCGCCTTCAAAAAGTCCAATGCTTTGTCCGTTAGTTGCTTGTTTGGTTCGTCCAAGGTTTGCTACTTTACCATTTGAATCTAACAAAAATGCAATTGCATCAAGGTCGTATTCTTCTTCTTTGTTTCCGCCAAATAGTTTTCCTAAAAAACCACTTTCTTTTTGGCGAACATCCCAACCTAAACCGATTGTTACTTGTGAAAGGTCATAAACACTTTCGCCTTTTGAATTTTTGCGTAGGTCTATGGTTTGACCTTTTGATAAATTAATTACTTCTTGCATATTATGAATTTATTTTTGAATTGTTCCTGAAAAATATTTACTTAAAAAGAAAGCCAAATCTTCTTTATATCCAACTCCTGAAGCATCAAATTTCCATTCGTTATTTCTTCTAAATAATCTTCCAAATTCAATTCCTGTTTCAATGGAGAAATCTTCGCCCAACTCATATTTCATTACTTCTTTTCCTGTGTTGTTGTCAATAAGTCGGATATAAGAATCTCTAACTTGCCCGAAATTTTGTTTTTTATCTGCCGCTCCGTCAATGGTTACAACAAATAAAATTTCTTGAACATTTGGGTTAATTTTCGTCAAGTCAATAATAATAGATTCGTCATCGTCTCCATCGCTTGAAGTTCCATCTGGGTCGTCTCCTGTATGAGATACGGAATTGTCAGGCGAATTCAAATTGCCATAAAAAACAAAGTAATCCTTGTTTGGCATTTTTCTTTTGTCGTCAATCATAATTGCTGAAACATCTAAATCAAATGTTCCGCCTGTTCCTTCATTGGGTTCCCAACCTAAACCAACGGTTATGTTTGTAAAGCCAATTGCGACTTTGTCGCCTTTTCTTAAATTAATTACTTCTGCCATATTTTATTTTTTTTAGTTGTCAAATTTAATCTATATTTTTTAAAGTCTGCTCTTTACTGACCAAAGATTGTCGTTTGGGGTGGTGGGTGGGCTTGGGTGCGTTGGGGCAAAATTAAATGTGGTGCAAAAGCGTTGGCTTTGTGCGTTGGCTTGCACCTCTTTTAATTTTGCGAAGCGTTGGCTGTCTTTTGTCATTTTGTTTGTCTGTTCAATGTTGGTAGGTTGTCTCATAGGGTTGCAGATAACGTTTTGCAGCTACAAGAAGTTGGCGATTACGAAGCACAAAACTGTCTGCCACCAATGAACTTGATACGAAGAACAAAGCTCCATTTAACCAATGAACCGCCAATTTTTTGTAGGTGCTGTTAGCGGTTCGTTGTTTATTTTCCATCAATAATTAATTTTTTAATTCCTGTTTTATTTCCGTTATTAATTTTTAGAAAGTAAAGTCCATTCTGTAGTCCTGATATGTCAATTATGCTCTTATCTTTTGAAAGAACAATAGTAGATAAATTTTGTCCCAATGAATTAAATATTGTGACAGAAATATTGCTGAAATCAATCCATTTCAAATGTAATTGGTCTCTAGCGGGGTTTGGATAAAGTGAAATTTCATTTTCAAAAATTGGGTCGTTAATCCCTAAGGGGTTTGATACTTCTCTTACCGGACGACCAGACCAAGGGCAAAATTGACCAACAGTTCCGACCCAATAAGCTGTATCAGCGTCAACATCTGTGTAAGGACAACCATCACAAACTTCGATTGCCAATTCCACAAGACTCCATTGATTAGGAATAAAATGCCATAAAAACCAATGATTTTCATTGTGATTGTGTCCTCCATTGCCATAATCAATTGGTCCGTTAATAAAGTTTCTCTGGTTTAATGGTCTAGCCAAGTTAGCAAGAACTGAGTCTATTATTATCTGATTAGAGGTAGAAGCTATAAATGTGGTGTCCTGCCAGTTTCCATGTCCACAGGTTGTCGAAAATTCAAAATATCTAGTTGTCTGCGCTTTACCAATGAAACCCAATGTTAAAAGCATTATAAAAGTCAATCCTGTTTTTTTCATTTGTCTGTCTGTTTTAATATTATTATTCTGTTTGTTCAATTATACTTTGGTCTATTTACAATGACCGCTAACG
>Ga0247831_1006283_pt1 | contig 14181 bp, 15 predicted proteins | sample LaCruzMarch2015__9_FD_192406 | JGI IMG/M metagenome (GOLD analysis project Ga0247831, IMG submission 192406) | Freshwater microbial communities from meromictic Lake La Cruz, Castile-La Mancha, Spain - LaCruzMarch2015_1m | ecosystem: Environmental > Aquatic > Freshwater > Lake | place: Spain...
TTATCAGCCGTTCAACATCCCCTCGGGCTCGATGAAGTCGACGCTGCTGGTCGGCGACTATCTGTTCGTCTCGAAGCTGTCCTATGGCTATTCGCGCTATTCGTTCACGCTGCCGCTGATCGGCGAGCCGGTGCGCTTTTCCAACCGCATTTTCGCCGGCACGCCGAAGCGCGGCGACGTCGCCGTGTTCCGCCTGCCGAGCCAGGATTCGATCGACTACATCAAGCGCGTGATCGGGCTGCCGGGCGATGAAGTCCAGATGATCGGCGGCATCCTTCATATCAACGGTACGGCGGTGCCGAAGCGCGAAACCGGCACCTTCGACGATTATGTCGAGGGCGACCGGATGCCGATACGGGTGCGCACGTACGAGGAGACGCTGCCCAACGGCGTCAAATACACCGTGCTCGACGAGGTGCCGAACGGCCGTTACGACAAGACGCGCGTCTTCAAGGTGCCGCCGGGCCACTATTTCATGATGGGCGACAACCGCGACAGCTCGATGGACAGCCGCACACCCGATGTCGGCTTCGTGCCGATCGAAAACTTTGTCGGTCGTGCCGAGATCATCTTCTTCTCGACCTCGGGCAGCTATGCGAGCCTCATCCAGCCGTGGCGCTGGCCGTTCGAGATCCGCTGGTCGCGCTTTCTCAAGATGGTCCGCTGAGGCTCTTTTCCCGGTGGCAGGCGCGTGTTCGGACGTCAGCGCAGATTTGGTGATCTCGAAAAGGTGCTTGGTCTCCGCTTCAAGGATGCGGATCTGATCGAGCGCGCGTTGACGCATTCGAGCGCGAAGGCGCCGGACGGCAAGAGTGTCCGCGCAAAGCGCACCACGACCAAGGCCAAGCCGAAGGCGGTAGCTGGCGCGGACGTGAGGTCTACGGCCAAAGGGGAACTGCCGCGCGACGACAATGAACGGCTCGAATTCCTCGGCGACCGGGTGCTCGGCCTCGCCGTCGCCGATATGCTGAACGAGGCTTATCCGGCAGCCCGCGAGGGCGAACTCGCCCGCCGGTTCAATCTGCTGGTGCGCGGCGAGACGTGCGCCGAGATCGCCCGCGAGATCGGGCTCGGTCCCCATCTCGTGCTCTCGGGCAGCGAAGAGGCCTCGGGCGGCCGCGAAAAGGAGACGATCCTCGCCGACGCCATGGAAGCCGTGCTCGGCGCGATCTTCCTCTCGTCGGGTTTCGATCGGGCACGCGAGGTGGTCCGCCGGCTCTGGGCGACGCGGGTCGGCGATGCGCCGCTGATCATTGCAGACGCCAAGTCGGCGCTGCAGGAATGGGCGCAAGGCAAGGGTTACGCGTTGCCGCGCTATGTCGAGGTGTCGCGCACGGGGCCGGACCATGCCCCGGTGTTCGTCGCCGAGGTGCGCATCAAGGGCTGCGAGCCGGCGCTCGGCGAGGGCGCCTCGAAGCGGGCTGCCGAGCAGTCGGCGGCGACCACGCTGCTGGCGCGTGAAGGTATCTGGAAGGACGGCCTCGATGCCGGATGAGACGGACGACACAGCGGACGGCAACCGGTCCGACGCAGGGCACGCGGGTAAAGCCGGCGCCACGGCGCAGGGCGAGACGCGCTGCGGCTTCATCGCGGTGATCGGCGCGCCGAATGCCGGCAAGTCGACGCTGGTCAACACGCTGGTCGGCACCAAGGTGTCGATCGTCAGCCGTAAGGTGCAGACGACGCGCATGGCGATCCGCGGCATCGCCACCGAGGGCGCGAGCCAGCTCGTGTTCATCGACACGCCCGGCATCTTCGCGCCGCGTCGCCGGCTCGACCGGGCCATGGTGAACGCTGCCTGGGGCCGCGCGGGCGAAGCCGACCTGATCGTGCTTATCGTCGACGCCGTGCGCGGCATCGACGAGGAAGTCGACAGCATTCTCAGCCGCCTCGAAACGCAGCGGCGGCCGGTGCTGCTGGTGCTCAACAAGGTCGACAAGCTCGCCGACAAGTCGGCGCTGCTGAAGCTCGCGACCGCGATTTCTGCCCGTCATGCCTTCGCCGAGGTGTTCATGGTCTCGGCGCTCAAGGGCGGCGGCATCGATCGCCTCCGTCAGGCATTGGCGCGACTGGTGCCAGCCGGGCCCTGGCACTACGGCCCCGACGACGTCACCGACATGCCATTGCGCATCCTCGCCGCCGAGATCACCCGCGAGCGCATCTATGATCGCCTGCACGAGGAACTGCCCTACGCCATCGCCGTCGAGACGACGGCGTGGAAGGAACTGCGCGACAAGTCGGTGCGCATCGAGCAGACGATCTTCGTCGAGCGCGACAGCCAGCGCCAGATCGTGATCGGCAAGGGTGGCGAGATCATCAAGGCCATCTCGACGGAAGCGAGGAAAGAGATCGCCGATATCGTCGAGCGGCCGGTGCATCTCTTTCTGTTCGTGAAAGTGAAGGAGAACTGGGTCGACGATCCCGAGCGCTATCGCGACATCGGGCTCGACTTCCCCAAGGACTGATCGGCCGTCCATCGGCGGCGCCAACATGAGTGGAGCAACGACATGCTGAAGATCTATGGCGTCTACCGGTCGCGCGCGACCCGGAACCTCTGGCTCGCCGGCGAACTCGGCATTCCGTTCGAGCACGTGCCGGTGCTCCAGGCCGGCCGCGTCAAGGATCCGCTGGCGCCGGGCGCACCGCTCAACACGCGCTCGCCGGCTTTCCTGCGCGTCAACCCGATGGGCCAGATCCCCTCGATCGACGACGATGGCGTGGTCATCCACCAGTCGCTGGCGATCAACCTGTATCTCGCCAAGAAGCACGGTGGCCCGCTGGCGCCAGCGAGCGTCGCCGAGGATGGCCTGATGACGATGTGGTCGTTCTGGGCGGCGGCCGATGTCGAGAGCCACGCCATCCAGGTGCTCTACAACCGCGTGGCCAAGCCGCCGGCAGAGCGTGATGCCAAGCTCGCCGACGCCTCGGTCGCGGCTCTGGTCAAGCCGTTCGCCGTGCTCGAGCATGCGCTCGCCGGCAAGGAGTATCTGGTCGGCGGGCGCTTCACGGTGGCCGATATCAACGTCGCCGAAGTCGTGCGTTACGCGCAGGCGGCACCAGAGCTGTTCGAGAAGGCGCCTGCGGTCAAGGCGTGGCTCGCGCGCTGCCAGGGCCGGCCGGCCTTCAAGGCGATGATGGCAAAGCGCGACGCCGAGCCGGCGTGAGCGTCCGGATGATGATCGGCGCGTCGGCTGGCCTGGCCGGCGCCTTATTGCTCGCTGTGAGCGCGCCGGCGGCTGCGGCGGTGCGCTCCTGTGCGCCGCTAACACTCGGCGCCGCGATCACCGAGCGAACCGAGCCCGTTGCACGCCGCAAGGCATTGGAGGACTGGATGCAGCGTGCCCGCGTGCACGGCATCGCGCAGCCGACATGGCGCACGGCGATCGACAAGTCGGTGGTGTGTGGGAAAGTCGCTGCTGGCTTCGAATGCCAGGCACGAGGCGCACCTTGTGTCATTCGCCAGAATCTCGGTCGGCCGTCCGACCTGCCGCCGCGCCGCCGGCCTGGCATCGACGCCTGAGGCCTGTGCTGTAATTGCGCGGTCCCACATGCGCTCAGGCCGTTGCGGGCGTCCGCGATTCACGGGTATGCCTCGACCATGGACTGGAGCGACGAAGGCATCATCCTGTCGGTCAGGCCGCACGGCGAGACGGCGGCTGTCGTCGAGATGCTGACGCGGCAGCACGGGCGCCATCTGGCGCTGGTGCACGGCGGGCGCTCGCGCCAGCGCCGGCCGGTGCTGCAGACCGGCAACCACGTCGAGGCGACCTGGCGGGCGAGGCTGACGGAGCACCTCGGCCATGCGACACTCGAACTGGTGCGCGGTTACGCTGCCGAGACGATGTCCGATCCGGCGGCGCTTGCGGCCCTTTCCTCGATGGCGACGCTCGCCCGCCACCTGCCCGAGCGCGACCCGCACCCGGGCCTGTTCGAGGTGACGCTGTTCGTGCTCGGCTTTCTCGACGACCCGAGCGTGTGGCCGGCACTCTACGTGCGCTGGGAGCTGGCGCTACTCGATGAACTCGGCCTCGGCCTCGATCTGACGACCTGTGCGGCGACCGGCGGCAACGACGGCCTTGCCTATGTCTCGCCGCGTACCGGCCGTGCGGTCTCGGCGTCGGCGGGCGAGCCCTACAAGGATCGCCTGCTGGCGCTGCCGGGATTCCTCAAGCCCGGCGACGGGCGGGGGCGCACGCTCGGTCCGGGCGATCTGGCCGCAGGCTTCGCGCTGACGGCACATTTTCTCGAGGCGCGCGTGCTTGCCCCGGCGGCGGGCGCGCTGCCGGAGGCACGCCAGCGGCTGGTGGGCCTGCTGGCGCGGGCCGCATGAGGCTCTTCAGCGCGTGCGCGGCAGATGGCGCATCGTCACGCTGCCGTCGCTGCCACGCGTCGCGACGAACGTGTCGCCATCGCTGCTGGTGAAGCGGGCCGGCGTGCGTGGGGCCAGCTCGTAGCCGGCGCCGGGCTTCAGCGCGATCTCGCTCGGCTGGCAGGTCGACAGCGTCAGGATCACGCGCTGCTCGAGCTGCCTTTCCTTGCCGTCGAGGGTGAAGGCGATCGCCAGGCCCGCCCGGTTCTCGATGCGGATCTTCTGGCGCAGGGCCTCGGGTCTGCCGAACAACTGCACGGAATAATAGGTCTGTGCGCCGGGCGCCTTGGCGACGCCGACGCCGATGTCGATCGCAAGCGGAGCCATCATGTTCTTGCGGTGACCGGGACTGTTCTTCCAGCCCTCCACGGCGTCGCGGGCGAGCTGGCGCGCCTGAAAGCCGCGGCTGTCGCCGTTGAGCGCCAGGTTCTCGGCGGAAAAGCACGCGGCATAGCCGGCAGCGGCGATGCGATCGGAAAAAGCGCGGCCGTCGGCGGTGTGCGAGAACTTGCCCGTGCGCGCGAGATAGCCCGCATAATCGCGCGCCGCCTTGTCCAAAGCCGCCTCACGTCGGACCGCCCCCAGCCGCTGCTCGCTGCGAAAGGCGTTGGTCAGCTCCAGGATCAGCGCTTCCACCTCGGCAAGGTTCGGCGTCATGGGGCGTCTTTCGTCGAGACTTCGGACAGACGAGGTTTGCCAAGACGATGCGGCAGGAGCACGACGATGGCTGCTGTCCCGTCGATCCTTACTCCGCCGCCTGCCGCCCCTCGCCCGGCGGATGGCCGAGCGCCACCGATAGCTTGGCGAGGAGGTCGCCGGCAGCATCGGGAATGTTGGTGCCGGGGCCGAACACGGCCTTGGCGCCGGCCGCGTACAGGGCGGGGTAGTCGCCCGGCGGGATAACGCCGCCGACCACGATCATGATGTCGCCACGGCCTTCCTTTTCCAGTGCCGCCCGCAGTTCCGGCACCAGCGTCAGGTGGCCGGCGGCGAGGGACGAGACGCCGACGATGTGTACGTCGTTCTCGACCGCCTGGCGCGCCACCTCGTCGGGCGTCGAGAACAGCGGCCCTATGTCGACGTCGAAGCCCAAGTCGGCGAACGCTGTGGCGATCACCTTCTGCCCGCGGTCGTGGCCGTCCTGGCCGACCTTGGCGACCAGGAGACGCGGGCGGCGGCCCTCGTGAGTTTCGAACGTGGCGACCGTGTCCTGAATGCGCTGTAGTGCGCCGTTCATGCTGGCAACCTCCGCACGGTAGACACCCGAAATGGCGCGCGTTTCGGCGCGGTGGCGGCCCCACACCTTTTCCAGCGCCGCCGAGATCTCGCCGACCGTCGCCTTGGCACGCGCCGCGTCTACGGCGAGGTGCAGCAGGTTGGCGCCGCTCGCCACACCCGCTGTCAGCGCGTCGAGCCGGCGGGCGACGTCGGCCTCGTCGCGCTCGGCCCGGAGCCGCGCGAGCTTGGCCAGTTGCTCGGCACGCACGCGGTTGTTGTCGACCCGCAGGATGTCGATCTCGGCTTCGTCGTCGGGCTTGAACTTGTTGACGCCGACGATGGTCTGTGTGCCGGCGTCGATGCGCGCCTGCGTGCGGGCGGCCGCCTCCTCGATACGCATCTTCGGGATGCCGGCATCGATCGCCGCAGCCATCCCGCCGAGTTCCTCGATCTCCTGGATGTGCGCCCAGGCCTTCGCCGCGAGATCGTAGGTCAGCCGTTCGACATAGGCCGAGCCGCCCCACGGATCGACGACGCGCGTCGTGCCGCTCTCCTGCTGCAGGAACAGCTGCGTATTGCGCGCGATGCGGGCGGAGAAATCGGTTGGCAGTGCGATCGCTTCGTCGAGCGCGTTGGTGTGCAACGACTGCGTGTGGCCCTGCGTCGACGCCATCGCCTCGACGCAGGTGCGCGCGACGTTGTTGTACACGTCCTGTGCGGTCAGCGACCAGCCAGACGTCTGGCAGTGCGTCCTGAGCGACAACGAGCGCTGGTCTTTCGGGTGGAACTCCTGCTGGATCAGCTTGGCCCACAGCATGCGGGCGGCCCGCATCTTGGCCACTTCCATGAAAAAGTTCATGCCCGTCGCCCAGAAGAACGACAGGCGCGGGGCGAACTTGTCGATGTCGAGGCCGCAGGCGACGCCGGCGCGGGCATACTCGACGCCGTCGGCGAGCGTGTAGGCGAGTTCCAGGTCGGCCGTCGCCCCGGCCTCCTGCATGTGATAGCCGCTGATCGAGATCGAGTTGAATTTCGGCATATTGGCCGAGGTGTAGGCGAAGATGTCGGAGATGATCCGCATCGAGGGCTTCGGCGGATAGATGTAGGTATTGCGGACCATGAACTCCTTGAGAATGTCGTTCTGGATGGTTCCCGAGAGCTTGGCGGCCGGCACGCCCTGCTCTTCGCCCGCGACGATGAACAGCGCCAGGATCGGCAACACGGCGCCGTTCATGGTCATCGACACCGACATCTGCGACAGGTCGATGCCGTCGAACAGCTGGCGCATGTCGAGGATCGAATCGATGGCGACGCCCGCCATGCCGACGTCGCCGCGCACGCGCGGGTGGTCACTGTCGTAGCCGCGATGGGTAGCGAGGTCGAAGGCGACCGAGAGGCCCTTTTGACCAGCGGCGATGTTGCGCCGGTAGAAGGCGTTGCTCTCTTCCGCCGTCGAGAAGCCGGCATACTGGCGGATGGTCCACGGCTGCGTCACGTACATCGTCGGATAGGGCCCGCGCAGGTAGGGCGCGATGCCGGGCCAAGTGTCGAGGAAGTCGAGCCCGGCGAGGTCTGCTTCGCCATAGGCAGGCTTCACCGCGATCCCCTCGGGCGTCAGCCATGGCTCGGCGTCGGCTGGTGCGGCGACCGGGGCTGCGGCGATGCGGGGTTCCGCAAGGTCGATCGTGGTGAAATCGGGCAGTCGGGACATCGCGAATTCTCTCGGGGCGTCAGGCTGTCGGGCGGACCCGTGGGGGCGGCGCATCTCAGCGAATACCCTCGCGCCGCACCGCAGCAACGTCAAGTCGGCGACAAGGTGGAGGGGCGCGTTCAGACGCGCCGTCCGGGGACGCAGGACGCGGGGGGTGGTGGAAGGGCAAAATGGGGCTCGCCGGGCGCAACCCTCAACGCACGCACGCCCGCCAATAGCAACCTCGCCAAGCCGGTCGCGCTGGCCTATGATCAGACATCGGCTTTCAAGAATTTTCGAGGGGTGCCATGCGACCTGTCAACACCGCGCTGGCGATCGTGCTACTCGCAGTGTCGAGCGTCCCTGCATCGGCGCAATTGATGCGCGATCACGATGCCAGGTCGATGCGCAGCTTCCATGGGGCGGGCGCCCACATCCGCCGGAGCTTCAAGTCCGACGCCGAGGCCGACAGCGTGCTGCGCCGGGTTCTCGCGGCGGCCGGGCTCTCCGGCATGGAAGACCGCATCATCCTGCGGGCGAGCGCCGAGACCTCCAACGCCGAAGCGTTCGTCGAGAAAAAGGACGGCGCCGAGGAGCGACTGATCTTCTACAACGCCGTCTTCATGCAGGACATCGCGGCGAAGACGCAAAACTACTGGTCGATGGTCGCGATTCTCGCCCACGAGGTCGGCCACCACGTCCGTTTCCACACCGTGCTGCCCGGCCGCGAGCATGAATTCGAACTGGAGGCCGACTATCAGGCTGGCTTCATCCTGCGCCGCATGGGCGCGACGCTCGCCGAGACGCAATCGGCATTTCGCACGTTCCCGGTGGCGGCTACGGCGTCCCATCCTGGCCGCGATCAGCGCCTGCAGATGGTGACGCTCGGCTGGACCGACGGCGGCGGCGGGTCGAGCGCCGGTGCCTCGTTTCCAGTTGCCAACGTCCCGGCGCCAACGGCGCCACCACCGCGCCAAGCGCCGCCGCGCGCGCCTGCCCCGGACGTCGTCGCCTCGCTGTCCGAACCGGCCAACCGCTCGGCCGCGCCGCCGGAGGCGGGGGCCGCCGCCTGTGCGAGCACGGGCGGCCTGCGCTACTGCGTCAGCTCGGTGCTGCCGACGGCAGGCGTCAACACTGCGCACTATGGGCCGAAGAGCCTGTTCGACGGCGATCCCGGCACATCGTGGGTGGAGAGCAAGGCGGGCGTCGGCGTCGGCGAGTGGATCCTCGTCAGCTGGCCCGACGAGCGGCCTCTCACCGGGCTGCGGCTGGTCAACGGCTACGCCAAGTCGCGCCGCCTGTTCGAAATCAACGGCCGCGTCGAGCGTGCGGAGTTGGCATTCTCTGATGGCTCGAGCGTCGCCGTCACCCTGCGAACGGACGCGAGCGGCGAGCAGGTGGTGCGGCTTTCCGCGCCGAAGCGGACGCGTTGGGTGCGCATCACCATCCGCGCGGCAATCGAGGGGAACAAATATGCCGACACCTCGATCAGTGAGTTGCGCCCCGTGTTCGATTGAGTGGCGGTCATGAGAGGGAGCGGGCGCAAGCCTGCAGTGATGTTGCTCGTGCTCTGTGCAGGGCTGGTTGTCGCGTCACCGATCGAGGCACAAACGCCGCTGCCGGCAGGTTTCGTGCGGCTCGGCGAGGTGGCGCCGACCGTACGCCAGGACATGCGCTATGCGGGCGCCATCAATTTCACCGGACGGCCGGTGCCGGGCTACACGGCGAACGTGTGCATTCTCGCGCGTCCCGTGGCGCTCGCGCTCGCCCGCGTGCAGGCGACACTCGCGCCGCGCGGGCTCACCCTGGTGATGCTCGACTGCTATCGGCCCGAGCGCGCCACCCGTGCCTTCATGGCGTGGGCCGCGAGGTCCGCCAAGCCCGGCGAGCGCCAGCGCTGGCATCCGCGAATAGACCGGTCCGACGTGGTGCCGCTCGGCTATGTCTCGCGATCCTCCTCACATTCGCGCGGTGTTGCAGTCGATCTGACGCTGGCGCGCATCGCCGCCAGGACGACCGAGGCGAGTGCCGCGCCGGTCACTAAGAACAAGGGCGCTGCCGGAGCCTCGGACACGGCTGCGCGCGTCGAGACCTGCCGCGCGCCGGGCGCCGAGCGGGCGTTGATCGGCGCGCTCGAAATGGGCAGCGGCTATGATTGCTTCGATGAGACCAGCCATACGGCTGCCCGCGACATCGAGGCGGACGCGCGCGCCAATCGCCGTCTGCTGCTCGCCGCGATGCAGGCGGAGGGGTTCGTCAACTACCGGCGGGAATGGTGGCACTTCACGCTGAACGTGCCGGGCTTCGCGCGCGCGCATGACTTTCCGGTCGACTAGCCGTACCTCGCTCGAGGGACCGGCTCGGCGATCTCGTGCTATGACCGGCGCCCGCACACCCGGAGGCCTGTCGTGACCATCCCCCGCTTCAATCGCGCCGTGGTCATCGGCTGCTCGGGCGCCGGCAAGTCGACGTTTGCGCGGCGGCTCGGCGCCATCACCGGCATTCCCGTGGTGCATATCGATCAGCTCTACTGGCAGGCCGGCTGGAACGAGGTGCCGGCCACCGAATACAAGCGCCGCATGAAGGTGGCGATCGCTGCGGACCGCTGGATCATCGAGGGCGTCAACGTTTCGACGCTCGGCCAGCGGCTGGCGCGTGCCGACGCGATGTTCTGGCTGACGCACGGGCGTGTGACCTGCATCAGCCGTGTATTGTGGCGCGTAGCGACCACCTACGGGCGAGTGCGGCCGGACATGGCGCCCGGTTGTCCGGAACGGTTCGATGCCGAGTTCCTGCGCTTCGTGTGGGGTTTCCATGCCAAATACCCGCCGCTGATCGAGGGAATTATCGCGCAGTACGGCTTCGAGGGGCGCACGGTGCGGATGGGCAGCGACCGAGAAACGCACTCGATTCTCCAGCGGCTCGCGTTACATTGCAGTCATGCCGACCTTCACGACTCGCCGCCGCGTGGTCCATAGCCCCGCCCAGATGTACGCCCTCGTCGCCGACGTGGAGCGCTACCCGGAGTTCCTGCCGCTGTGCGAGGGGCTCAAGGTGCGCCGCCGCGAGACGACGATGGGGCTCGATGTGCTCGTGGCGGACATGACGGTCGGCTACAAGGCGATCCACGAGACGTTCACCAGCCGGGTGACGCTGAAGCCTGCCGAGCACCGCATCGAAGTCGCCTACATCGACGGCCCGTTCCGCTTTCTCGACAACCGATGGCAGTTCCATGCCGCACCTGATGGCGGCACCGACGTCGAGTTCTTCATCGCCTACGAGTTCAAGTCGCCGATGCTCGGCCTGCTGGTCGGCGGGCTTTTCGACGCCGCTTTCCGCAAGTTCACCTCTGCCTTCGAGGCGCGCGCCGACCGGATCTATGGCGCACGCGCGGCTCGCACGACACCGCTGCCTTCCGGCACCTGATCGACGAACGGCTCGCTCAGGCTATAGCCCCGCCTGCCGCGCGTGGGCGTCGTTATGAGCAACGTTCGACGCCGGCATCGGCACTTTGAAGTCGACATGGGCACGCGCGCCGACCTCGGGTTCGCCACCGACGATGTTCGCCTTGGCGATCTGCCAGCCAAACGTGATCGGGTTGCGCGTCGAGGCCCAGATCGCCGCGTCGTCGAGCTTCAGTTCCAGCATGGTCAAGCCGGGGTCGTCTTTGCCGCCCTTGAACCAGGCCGCCGCGACTGAATTCCAGAACTGGTCGCGGACGCTGCGATCGAGATGCTCGCTGAGCGTCCCGGTGAGGCAGGCGTGATAGTCGTGGTGTGGCCCGATCACGCAGAATTGGGCGCGTTTGGGCGTTTGGACGGCGCGGGCGAGGTCACCATCGCGGTGCGTGAAAAACCATAGTTTGCGGTTTTTCTCGTCGACCTGAGGCGCCATCGGCTGCATGTGCTGGTCGCTGTCGGAGATGCCGAGCATGCCGGCATTCACTTGGCCAAGCATGTCCCAGAGCTGGCGCTCGGGCCGTTCGCGGGTCTCTGCAAGATCGCTCATTGGGTTGCCTCCATCGTGCTCACGCGCCGCGCATGCGGACGCGTGCGCAGGTCCGAGGTGAACGTGAGGCATCGGATGAAGTTCCAACCGCGCGCTTGCTGGGGCCGCCGTGGACCTCGAAAACCGCTTGGAGATCAGTCCTCGATCGCTTCGCGCAGCAGCGCTATCGCTGCGGCGACCGCCGCCAGGCGCACGTCGGTGCGGCCCTCGCCTTCAAAGCGGTGCGCGGCATGGCGAGTCTCGGCGCCGGAGCGGGCGACCGCCAGGTGCACCAGGCCTACCGGCTTGTCGGGGCGGCCGCCGTCGGGGCCGGCGATACCGGTCACCGATACCGCGATACGCGCTTCGGAATGAATCAGAGCGCCTTCCGCCATGGCGCGCGCCACCGGCTCGCTGACAGCGCCAAAACGGTCGATGAGGGCCGGGTCGACGCCGAGCATGGTGATCTTGGCGCGGTTCGAGTAGGTGACGTAACCCCGTTCGAGTACGTCGGACGATCCGGGCACCTCGGTGAGCAGGCCGGCGATCAGCCCGCCGGTGCAGCTCTCGGCGGTCACCAGCATGAGCGAGGCAGCCCTCAGTTCCACTAGCAGGCGGCGTGCATCCGTCACGAGATCAGGCGCAAACATCGCAATCTCCGTGTCGCGGGGAGGCCTGACGATAAAAGGCGCGCCGAACGGCGCGCCCCCTTGTATCGCAGAGCGATCGGAATTGGAAAACCCGTTATCGCGGAGGTCGTTTCGCTGGCGCAGCCCGAAGGAAAAGGCTCACGCGGCAGCGAGCTTCTCGGCGTGGTGGAGCAGGCCGTCCAGCGTCTCGCGGCTGCCCGAGCCCATCACCTGCGTCGCGCGGGCCTGTGCGTCGCGCCATACCGGGAAGGCGTCCTTGATGACCGCCTGACCCTTCGGCGTCAGGTGCAGGCCGCGGCCCTTGCGGCCGGCCGGCGGGTCCATGACGATCAGGTGCAGCGCCAGCAGGCGCTTCAGGTTGCGTGACAACGTCGACTTCTCGATGTCGAGGGCGAAGCCGATCTCGACGGCGGTGATGCTGTCGCGCTGGGCGAGTTGCGTCAGCAGCGTGTACTGGCTGGCGGTGATGCCGTGCGGGCGCATGGCGTCGTCGTAGACGCGCGTGATGATGCGCGAGAGCTGGCGCACGCGGGTCGCGATGCAGGTCTCTGACGTAGAGGCCGCGATCTCGCCGATGCTCGGCTGATCGGCGGCGGCTGCGAGCTTGGCCGGTGTCGGCGCCATCACGTTCATGTCGTCCCCCTGACGGCCGGTCCACTGACGGCCAGTGGCAATACAACCTCCTTGCTGGTTGCCGTGATTCTATCCTCGGTGGCAAGGTCGCGAAGGCCATGTGCCGGACCACACGTGCGAGGAAGGACGAGGTTTCATGCGGATCGCGGACGTAAAGGTACACGTGCTGGAGGCCAAGCTCTCCGAGCCGTTCCACTGGTCGTTCAACCGGGCCGACACGCGGGCGGCCTGCCTGGTCGAGATCGTCGCCGAGAACGGCGTCGCCGGCTGGGGCGAGTGCTACGGCCCGGCGCGCTTGAACGCGGCGATCGTCGGGGCCTTCAAGCCTTACCTCGTCGGCAGCGACCCGATGAAGACCGAGCTCGTTTGGCAGACGCTCTACAACCAGTTCCGCGATACCGGCCAGAAGGGCCTGACCGTCACTGCAATCAGCGGCGTCGACATCGCGCTGTGGGACCTGAAGGGCCGCCTGCTCGATCAGCCGGTACATGTGTTGATGGGTGGCGCATTGCGAACGGATGTCGCCGCCTACGCAACCGGCACGTACCGGCGCGATCAAGGCGATCCGCTGCGATACATCACCGAGGAAGTCGCTGGCTATGTGCATGAGGGCTTCGGCGCGGTGAAGCTTAAGATCGGCTTCGGTGTCGCGGAGGATCTGGCGCTGATCGCCGCCGTGCGTGAGACGATCGGCGCCAAGACTGGCCTGATGCTCGACGCCAACCACGGATTCGATGCGCTGGAGGCGATCGCGCTCGGCAACGCGGCTGCCTGCTTCGACATCGGCTGGTTCGAGGAGCCGGTGGTGCCCGATGACCTCGGCTCCTACCTTGAAGTGAAACGCGGCCAGCCGATTCCCGTCGCGGGCGGGGAATGCGAGTACACGCGCTGGGGCTTTCGCGAGGTGCTGACGCGGCGCGCCATGGACATAATCCAGCCTGACACCTGCGCCACCGGCGGGCTGTCGGAAGCCAAGAAGATCGCCGACATGGCGGCGGCCTTCGGCGTGCGCTACGTGCCGCACGTCTGGGGCACCGGCATAGGGCTGGCCGCAGCGCTCAATCTCATTGCCGTGCTGCCACATTCCCCGCCGCGCAACCGCGCCCGTGAGCCGCTGCTCGAGTTCGACCGCTCCGAGCATCCGTTCCGTCAGGTGGTGCTGAAAGCTCCGATCGAGCACTCCGATGGCCGCGTGAGCATCCCCGATGCGCCGGGGCTCGGCATCGAGGTGGACCGGACTGAGGTCGAGCGGTTCAGGGTGGCGGTGGGGTGAGTGAGACGCCGCTTGCGAGTCAGCCCATCACCACGGTCGCCACAGCCATCGCGGCCAGTCCCTCGCGGCGACCGGTGAAGCCGAGGCGTTCGGTGGTGGTGGCCTTGAGACCGACGCGCCCGATCTCGATGCCGAGCACCCCGGCGATGCGCGCGCGCATGGCGTCGCGGTGTGGGCCGATGCGGGGGGCTTCGCACAATACCGTGACGTCGACGTTGGTGATGTGGCCGCCTTTTTCGCGCACCCGACGAGCCGCATCTGCGAGGAACCGGTCGGAGGCGGCGCCCTTCCATTGCGGGTCGCTCGGCGGGAAGTGCTGGCCGATGTCGCCGTCGGCGATGGCGCCGAGCAGGGCGTCGGT
>Ga0247831_1006288_pt1 | contig 14174 bp, 12 predicted proteins | sample LaCruzMarch2015__9_FD_192406 | JGI IMG/M metagenome (GOLD analysis project Ga0247831, IMG submission 192406) | Freshwater microbial communities from meromictic Lake La Cruz, Castile-La Mancha, Spain - LaCruzMarch2015_1m | ecosystem: Environmental > Aquatic > Freshwater > Lake | place: Spain...
ACGCGTGGGCGGATTTGGCGACGCATCAAAACGCGCGTGAATGGCGGTCGTTGCATCGCGCCGGGGGCTAGGCCCGGCGCAAGGCCGGAGCGGGAGCGCAGGCCGGGCGCTTCGCGACGGCGGCGGAGATCCGCAGCAGCGGGTCGGAGACGACGCCGCGAGGCGTAGGCGCAAGGAGCAACGCGACGCGCAGGGAGCGGCAGCGACCGGAGTGTCGGGGCGCGGGGCCGGAGGAAGCGCCATTTCACGCCGGAACGGTCGGCGGCGGCTCGCAGCGCAGCCCCTAGGCGGAGCGGAGAGGCGACGGCGTCCGTGGAGGCGTTTCGAGTAGGACGTGGAGTTTAGGGTGACCGCGCGCAGCGCCGCCCCGGCTCGACCGGGGCGAGCGCGCGGGCACCGCGAGAGCCGGGCCATGCGGACCCGGCCGGAGGTCGCGCCAGCGACCGGAGCCGCAGGCCGAGACGTGAGCGCAGCGAACGCGAGCGGGCACGCCGACCCGCCGCCACGGCGCAGAGCGTGAGCGAACGCTGTGGTTTGCGCGGCGGTTGAGGCGGGCCCGGTAGCCTGCCGGGCGCAGCGGGGTCCCCGCCGGTCTGAACAGGACGGGCGCGACTCAGACGGCGGGAGCGCAGCGGACGACGGCTGTGACGCGACGGCGCGGGTTTTACAGGAGCGCCGCTTCGCGCGGGCCACTGCACCGCGCAGGCCGTCCCCGGCGGGGTTGCACTTCAGCGGACGGAGCGGCTTGGCCCGGAGCGCGCGAGCGCGGAGGGCTGGGCGGGCCGCAGGCGCGACCAGCGCGAAGGAGCAAGCAGACGGCGTGACAGGCCGGAGGCTCGGCGCAGGGCTGGCGCGACGTGTGCCGCTTGGTTGATTGGGCGGTTTTTCGCGGGCGATTTCGACTCGTCGAATACCACCGCGTGTCCCACCCGAATACCACCCGGTATCCCGTCCCCTAGCACCTGGGAAACGAACCCGGGATCTAGACCGGGACAAATCCCGGGATCTATTCTTCTAAAGAAGAAGGGGGAGAGCATCGCTATCGCTCTCCCCACTTCTTTCGGCGGGACAGACAAACCGCGCGGCGTCGAGGTCGGTGTCCCAGGCGGCGGCATGGCGTGGGTTGCGCCGTGTGCGCGCCCGGAGTCACCTGACACTAAGCGTCACTTTTTTCGGGATGACGCTAAGGGCGACACTAGCGCCTGACACTATTCTTCTAAAGAAGAAGGGAGCGAGCTACGCTATCGCTCGCCTCCCTTCTTTCGACGGGACGGAGCCGAGCCGCGCGCGTCGTGTGGAGTGGTTGGCTACGTTGTGGCGCGAGGTGGCGCGGCGCGACGTGGCTGGCCTTGGGCAACCCGCAACGGACGGTGAGTCGGCGTGGGTGCCGAAACGAGGTTGGGCGCAAACTGCACCTGTCTTCACCTGCTTGCATCTAGCTGCTCAATAGCGTTTTGCGGGCGATTTAAGCCGTCGATTTCGAGACGGGCGGCGTTGCGGCAACCCATATATCCCTCGCCTGATTTGTGTGGCTCAAAACGAACGCGCGGGCCATTGGGCGCGATTCTGGAAGCCGGGTTGCGGGCGCGATTCGTTGCGGCGGTTTGAGGGTTGGGCGGCGGGCGGCGCGGTGGGTGCGTGGTGTGGTCGGCGCGAGTTTGCGACGGGGCGCGACATGGCGTGCGGCGTGGCCCGGCTGGGTCATGAACCAAGGCGGCGCGCGCTGTTTGTCCGTCCCGTCGAAAGAAGGTGGGGGAGGAGCAAAGCGATCTCCTCCCCACCTTCTTCTTTAGAAGAATAGCACCACCCTCTTAGCACCACGCTTAGCGCCACCCCCGGTTCAGGTGGTGCTAAGCGTCAGGGTGGTGCTGGAAAAAACCACCTCGGCGCCACCCTGGTGCTCGCGGTGGTGCCGGGTGGCGCGGCGAGGTCACGCCGCCTGCGAAAGCGGCGCGGTTTCGGCGGAGCGGTCACACGTGACCGGATCGGCGTTGGCAGCGGCGGTGTGGGCGTGGAGGGCGGGCGCGGCCGAGGCGGGGACGATGCTGAAAAACGCCTCGGCTTCGGCGGGCGTCTTAAGATCGAGGTAGTGTTTGCGCATGATCGACTCGGAGTTGCCCGCCTGGAGCGCGGCCTCGCCCATCGAGCGATACTTGGCGACGTGCATCGAGATGAACGTGTGGCGCATGATGTCGTGCGAGAGCGTGAACTTTTCCGCGACGGCGGCGCGGGTGTGTTGGAGGTTGGCCGGGATGATCGGGAAGCGGTCGAGCGGGTAGGCGGTCAACCAGGCGGCGAGGTTGGGCTGGATCGTGACGGCGCGTTTCATGCGCACCTTGGACACCTCGGGCTCGATGAGGATGACGCCGGTATCGAGGCGCACGTGCTCCGGGCGGAGTTTGAGTATCTCCCCCGTGCGCACGCAGGGGCGGATGCCCGCGAAGAGGGCGAGGGCGAAGAACGGCACGAGCGAGCCGCCGTCGATCTGTTCAACGTGGTGCATGAGTGCGGTGGCCTGCTCGGCGCTGAGCGTGGTGGCGGAGCCGCGACGGTGGGCGATTCGGAGGTATGGGACTTTTTCGAGCGGGTTGGCGGCGACCCAGTCTTGGCAGAACGCGAATTTGAAGAACGTGAAGAGCACGCCGCGCCGGTTGTTAAACGTCTTGGGTTTCGGGTTACCCAGCTGGCAATGCGCGGCGAGGGCTTCGCGGGAGAGCGTGGAGAGCGACTGGCCGGGGAAGGCGGCGACGAGGTTTTCCAGGCGGATGCGGATGTCCTTGAGTTGGCAGGTGGAGAGCATGCCTTGCGCCTCCTCTTTTTTCTTGGAGGCGAGATACGCGGTGACGGCGGCATCGACAGTGATCTCGCGTTCGGGGGCGCGGTAGTTGGCGAGGGCGTAGTCGAGGTAGAACGCGAGGGGCTTGGGCGCGTCGGCGAGGCGGCGGAACGCGGCCTCGGACTGGCGGAGCTGGTCGTCGGTGAGGAAGGTGGACGCGCTGCGGACGTTACTGGCGGCCTGCGCGGCCTTGGCTTCGAGGGCGGCGCGTTCGGCTCCGGCCTCCTCGCGGGTTTTGAAGTTCCGGCGGATGCGGAGGCCGTGAAGACGGCCATCGACTCGCCAAGAGGTGACTCCGTTGCGGTTGAGAAACCGGGTAACGGTGAATGCGGACTGCGGCATGTGTTAGGTTGCCGCGTCAACCTGACAACCTAGCTGGCGAAAACTCCTCGTCAGAGGAGAAATATGGCGGAGAGGGAGGGATTCGAACCCCCGTTACCTTTCGGTAAACCGCATTTCGAGTGCGGCGCGATCGACCACTCTGCCACCTCTCCGACTACAAGGATGCTGACGCTAGGTGCCGCAGGAGGAAACGGAAGCCGAAAGTGCAAAACCCTCCAATCTGGACGGGGCCCCGCACCCTCACCCCAATAATGGACGCGCCCGGCGGCAGAGTTGCAGCGCCAAGCCCCAAGGATCGCGCAGCATGTAGAGCCGGGAGCCATCCGGCGGCAACACCGCCTCGACAAAGGTGGCGCCCTCCGCGAGCAGGCGATCGCGGTCGGCATCGGGGTCGGCACTTTCAAAGGCAAGGTGCAGGACGAGGTGATGCATCTCCGCGTAAACCGGCACCGGCGCAGCGGGATTGCGATAAAGCTCAATAACGCCACCGCGGGCGTCGGATAGGAAGTGAGTCTGGTTCGACTCCGGCAGATGGCGGACCAGCTTCAAGCCGAGATGGGTCTGATACCAGGCAGCGACGGCCACGGGGTCGGAAACGTTGAGGGCAAAGTGTTCCAGAAACATGACCCCAGCACGCCAGAACGGAGCCTGCCCGACGAGCCTAGTTTAACCGACGTGGAGAAAATGCTGCAAAGCCTCTTCAAGCGTCCACTGCACGCCGCGGGCCCGGGCGGCGCCGTAATAACGCAGGAACGGCACCACCTGGTGCGTGCCGGTCTCCATCTCACGGTAAAACAAGCGCCCCAAGGGGCCCGCGTGGTCGAGGTAGCCGCTATCGCGAAACCGGCGCAGCGTCCGGCCGAGATCGTAGCGCACGGCGCGGTGGCGGATCTGCCAGTCGCCGGCCCGCCGCTCGAGCAGGAGAAATTGCGCGGCCGGATTCCCGTCTTGGGGCAGGCCCACGCTGCCGGTGGTGACGATGCGCCGACCAGCCCACTCGCGCGTCGAACAGACATGGTTGTGACCGCGCACGATGAGCTTCACCGCGGGATCCAGACCGGGAAACATCGGGTCGATCTGCGCATCCGGGGTGTAGGGAAAAATGGAGTCGTTGTCGCCGCGCAGTGAGGCGTGGACCACCAACAGATCCGGCCAGGCGGGATCAGCCCAAGTGGGCGGCAGGGCGGCCAGCTCGGCCAGCTCGGCCGAACTCAGCTCGGCCCGCGCCACCCGCAGCGGGGCGAATTGAGGGGAACTCCAAGCGGGGTCGGCGCGCGGCGTGCCGTAGTCGAAAAGGTAGCGCTCGTGATTGCCGCGGATCACCGGGCAACCAAGCGCGCGCACTCGCCGCCAGCAGGCGCCGGAATCGGGCCCGCCATCCACCACGTCCCCCGCCACGATGGTCAGATCGGGGGCGAGCGCGGCGATCTCGTCCAACGCGGCCTCGAGCGCGGCAAGGTTGCCGTGGATGTCGGCGAGCAGGGCGATGCGCATGCTCTCAGCAAACACGGCCCCGGCCCGAAACGCCAAGCGCCAAAAACCAGCCCCGCGCTCAGTGGGGATCATGCAGTTGCTCGGTCGCATGGAGGCAAACTGACGACGCCCTTCGCTGGGGCCCTCGCTCGAACTACTTTTGTAGAATTGTTCACCCTGCGGGCTCACTCTCCGCCTACAGCTCCGGGCTGCGCCCTCACCGCGCCGAAATCTGCCCGCCGCCTCGCCCCGCTATACCGACGCCCACTTACATGAGGCCGGGCAGACGGTGCCACGCTGCGCGCGGGCCAAGGGGCATTATCTTCGACAGAAGGCGGCGGACCAAGGTCACCACGCCATCCTCCGCTCCCTTTCCTTTACGCGGATGCGCATCCACTGGCGCACGCAGCCTGAAACATACCTCAAAAAATCCTCGTGCGGCCCACCTCAGCTTTGGGCTCAGCGCAACCGCGCCCACGCCCACCCGCCCGCGCCCAGCAAGCCAAGATGCGGCAACAAAGCCGCCACAACCGGCTCCAGCGTGCCACGACCGCCCAGCACGAGGCCGATGCGCAAGGCGATAAAGTAGACCACGAACAAACCGAGCGCCTTGGTGACCCCGACCGCCGGATTCACCCGCACCCCGGAAACCGCAAACGGCACCGCAAACGCGATGATGACCAGCGGCATCAGCGTTTCAGCCAAGACACTAGCATGGCGAAGCTCATACACCCGGGCCTTCGGACTGCCCGTGCTTCGATGATGGGCCATGACACGCTTCAGCTCAAAGAGCGACAAACGATCCGGCTTCGCATCGTAAACCTGCATCAAATCGGGATCCTCGTTAAAATCGCGCCGCACCTGCTCGAAAAACACCGCTGTGCGCGTGAGCTCTCCGCTCAGCGGATCAAAGGAGAGCTCGCGCCCCACGCGAAAAATCCAACCGCCCCCGGCCTCATCCCGCCAGGCCTCGCGCGCGAGCAAACGGGTGCTCTCCCGGCCCTGCTTATCGCGCAAGGAAACGGTTACGCCGTAGCCACGCCGGGTAAATTGGCTGTAACGGTTGAGAAACCAGAGCCGGCCGCCCTTCACATTATCAAAGGTCACCGCCGAGCGCAGACCGACCTGCTCGGCCGACTTGCCCGCCAGTTCCTGCCGCGCTTGCAGTGTCTCGCGCATACTCCGCGCCTCCTCCACCGACCAAGGCACCACGGTGGAATTCAGCCACCACACCAAGCCACAAAATAAAAATCCCATCGCCCAGACCGAGCGCATGATCCGCCCCAGCCCCAGCCCGGCCGCCCGCAAAGCGATGAGCTCATTGCCCTGTTGCAATCGCCCCAACGCATACAGCAACGACACCAAAAGACACAGCGGCAGCAGGGTCGCGAGGAAACCGGGGATTTTGACCAGACAATACGCGACGACATCCGCCGCCTGCGCCCCCGCGCGCAAGAGATCGTCCAACTCGTCGTAGAGTGAATGCATGACGAGCAGGCCCAGCGTCGCCGCGAGCACGAGGCCGAGAATGCCCAGCCACTCGCGAAGGATATGCCGGTCAATCAATGTCATGGGTTCGCCAAGGAGAAACCCTGCCGGGCCTTCCAGTGCAACCCCGCATCCCGCCCGCCGCAGCCGCTCTCGCCCCGGGACGCACTTGAGCTGCCGGCTTGCTCAACGCCCGACCCCGATACGCTGGCGCTCGGCCATCGCCCGGGCCAGGCGCGCAGCCAGAAACGGGCCCTCGTAAATAAGGCCCGTATACACCTGCACCAGACTAGCCCCCGCATCGAGCTTCTCCGCCGCGCCCTCCGGATCGCTCACCCCGCCCGCCGCGACGATGGGCAGCCGCCCGCCGGTCATCCGGGCGATGTAGGCCACCACGGCGGTGCTGCGCCGCCGCAGCGGCGCCCCGCTGAGCCCGCCCGCCTGCCCCACCTCGGCAAAACTCCCGGGCCGAGCCAGCGTCGTATTCGTCGCGATGATGCCATCCAGCCCGAACTCCGCGATCACCCCGAGCGCCGCATCAATCTGCGCCCAACTCAGATCCGGTGCGATCTTGAGTAATAACGGACGTCGCCCCGCCCCGCGCGCCCGGTTGGCCGCGCTCAAGGCCCCCAGCAGGTCACGCAAGGGACGTTCATCCTGCAAGGCCCGCAAACCCGGCGTGTTCGGACTGGAAACATTCACCACCACGTAATCGGCGTGGTCCGCCAACCGGCTGAAACTCTCCAGATAATCCCGCGCCGCCTCGTCATTCGGCGTCACCTTGGACTTGCCCAAGTTAATGCCTAAAGGGATGCGCCGGTGCCCGATCGCGGGTTGCCCCGCCAGTCGTGCCGCGACCGCCGCGCTGCCCGCATTGTTAAAACCCATGCGATTGATTACCGCGTTCTCCTCGGGATACCGGAACAGGCGCGGGGCGGGGTTGCCCGGCTGGGCTAGGGCCGTGACCGTGCCGATCTCCACGTGCCCGAAACCCAGCGCCGCCGCCGCCGGCCAAGCCCGGGCATTTTTGTCAAAACCCGCCGCCAGCCCGATCGCGTTGGGGAAATCCAAACCCCACACCCGCACCGGCCGGTGCTGCGCGGGCGAAAGTCCATTCCAGGCTTCCAGCAGACGGCACACCGGCCCCATCCGGCCGAGCAGCGCAAGCGCATCGACACCCAGTTCATGCGCCTGCTCGGCATCCAAACGGAACAGCAGCGGTTTCACCACCTGAGAATAAAAGTTGCCCATGAGTAAAAGGGCATCCCCGCAAGCCCGCCGGGCGAAGGCAAGCCACGCGCGGCCTTTCCTTTTGATACGGCTAAATCCCAAAGCGACCGGATGAAGGGGTTGGCGCATCCATCCGCCGCACCGGATTACGGTCCTTAAAAAAACCTGATTTTCGCGGTTTGACTCGACTCCGCCCGTGCGCATGGCTGCGCGCCGCTCACCCTATTTTCCTGCTGTAACCATGGCCAATTCCTCCGCTATTCTTGACTGGTGTATCGTCCGTCTCGGTGAAGACCACAACTGGTGGGTTGACGAAGTCAGCGACCCCGTGCGCTGGGATACCGACGGACTCAGCATCATCGACCCCCGCCAGGCCTCGCACCTGATTGATCTCTGCGAACCCCTTCGCGATTACGGTTTCGACCAAGATCTTTTCGAGGCCGCCTTCATCCCCTTCCGCATCGAAAAGGAGGCCGGCAAAGCCCGCATCCGCCTGAAACGCGTGAAGGACTCCGTGTTCGATTCCGAAGAAAAACTTTTTGTGCTCGCCGATGTGGTGGATGATGAAAACGGCCCCTTCGCCGATCTGCTCGACCATCTCACCCGCTGCCGCGTCAAGCTGCTGAACGACGTCTTTAAATTTGAAGCCAAGCTCACCGTTGACGAGGTCGAAGAGGAGCTTCGCGAAGAACAGAACGCCAGTTTCATCGAGGGCAAAGCCGTGCACGTCTTTGACGAACTCTGCAGCATCCTCGACTACACCCCCGCCGGCTTCGACGAGGATGAAGATGAAGGCGATCGCACCCCTGCCAGCGAAGACGATGCCGAGATCGATGACGCCGACTTGCCTGCCGTCGATGACGAGGATGAAGAAGCCATCAAGGGAGACGCCTCCCTAAAGTGGGACGAAGACGAAGAAGACAAGGACGACGACGACAAGCCGAAGTCCGAGGGCGACGACGACGAGGAGGAGGACTCGGACGACGAGGACGACGACGAGGACAAGCCTGCCAAAAAGAAGACTGCGCCCAAAAAGCCCGCGCCGTCCAAGCCCGCCCCCAAAAAGGGCCGCTAAACGCTCCGGCCGGAATTCGCCGGCCACACCTCCTCGCGCACCGCTCGTTAACCGCCCTCAGCCGGTGCCGAGGATAAGACCCGCCAGCGCCAGACCGTAAACCGCCAGCCAACGGCCGGTATGGCCGAGGAGCGTAATGCACGCTTGCGGCGTCATCGCCCGCGCCTGCTCGCGCGCCTGGCCCAAGCCCACCAGGAGCGAAGCCACCGAAAGCCCTGCCCCAGCCGCCACGGACAGGGCCCCTAGCCCCGCCAGACCCACCGGCACCACCGCCGCGACCACATGCGCAGCCGCAAACTGGCAACGCCCGTAACCACGCCCCCAACGCACCAAAAGCGTGCGCTTGCCCGCCTTTGCATCGGTTTCCACATCACGATAATTATTCGCCACCAATATATTCGTAGCCAGCGCTCCGATGCCCGCCCCCGCCAGCCAGACCTCCGGCAATAATCGGCCGGTCTGCACAAAGCAGGTCGCACCCACCGCGACCAAACCGAAGAAGATAAAAACAAAAACATCACCCCACCCATGGTAAGCCAAGGGATACGGCCCGCCGGTGTAGGCCACGCCGCAAACGATACTCGCCACGCCGATGACTAGAAGCGGCCAGCCCCCCTGCCCCAAAAGCGTGAGCCCTACCAGAAACGCCGCCACAAAGACTCCGATCATCGCCCGGCGCATCACCACCGGAGCGATCAAGCCGCTCGCGACCGCCCGGCGCGGTCCTACCCGCTCCGCCGTGTCCGCTCCCTTTAAAAAATCATAGTAATCGTTGGCAAAATTTGTCCCCACCTGGACCAGCAGTGCGAACCCGAGACAAGCGACCGCCGGTCCCGGCTGCACGGGGCCCTCGCGAGCCGCCAAAGCCGTTCCCACCAAAACCGGAGACACCGCCGCCGGCAAAGTGCGCGGACGCGTCGCTTCCCACCAAATCCCCGCCCGGCCCGCCCAAACGGCCCGTGGCGTTGCCGCTTCAGTCCTCCCGACCATCGCGGGGCACTACTTTGAACTTTTTGTCAAAGGAGCCGGTAAGTCGTTTCTTGAGAAGCACACTGACCAGCACCGGGAACCAGATCACTCCCGCCAGCACCATCCCGGTGATCGGCTGCGCATCGCGAATCATTAAAGAGAGACAAAGGGTGATGGCGCCTTGCACAAAAAGCAGCGCACCCACTCCCGGCAGGACCGGCGACAAAGCCCAGGAACCAAACATCGCGATAAACCCGATCACGCTGCCCATCACCCCCACGCCGAGACCTTGGAGAAAAAAGACCGGGGCATAGAGGCCGAGCCGGCCCTCGAGGCGCACCATCTGCACGATCGTGCCGATGACGAGGACACCCGCCACCGACGTGAGCACCCATCCGGTGGGTGCCGAGTCCGGATCCGCCGACCACTGCTGGGCCACCAGCATAACCGCATAGCCACCCGCCGCCGCCCGGAAAAAATCCACCCAATTACGGGACTTGACCGCCTCTTGGAGGGGCTTGGGAGAACGATCATAGGGATCCCGCTCCACTTTGCTTTCATTGATCTTACGCGGGGGCTTGGGCGACACCCGCTTGCCGAATCTCATCCAGCCGCGGGGGAAACACAGCAGAAGCAGGGCAATCGCGAGATAGATGTAAAAAGTGACGGGCACGTGATTTGAGGGGGCCGAGTTATCCGCCCATATGCCGTTAGCTTTCCCGCTGTGTAAAGCGTGGGATTAAAAGGCCGACGGGGGCTTCAGCCTCTTGCCGCCGTCCAGCGATCGTAGTCCGGCCTGGCCATAAATCGCAAAGCCGCCGAGTTTATGCAGAAACGCAGTCCCGTCGGCTTGGGTCCATCCTCAAAAACATGCCCGAGGTGTCCGCCATCGACCGCGCAATGCACCTCGATCCGCCGCATGCCGTGGCTTTCATCCACTTCCGCGGCCACAAACCTGGCTTCCACCGGGCGGCTGAAGCTGGGCCAGCCGGTGCCACTATCGAACTTGTCCCGGGAATCAAAGAGCGGCGTGTCGCTGCCGACCGAAAAATAAACCCCGTCCTCATGGTGGTCCCAGTAGGCATTACGAAAGGGCGGCTCGGTGCCCTGCTGGCGGGTTACCCGGAATTGCTCGGGGGTGAGCAAGGCACGCCACTGCTCCTCGCTGTGCGTCACCGCGCGTCCGGCCATGTCGATCACCACCTGCGAAGGCAATCCGCAGGCGGATTTCTCCGCATTGGTTTTATCCATGCCCGGAGGATGCCCATCTCGCCCCGTCTGGCAATCGCCCGGCGCGACTCTCCTTGGCCAGGGGCGCGACCTCCCTTGACCCGGCTCGGCAGATGTCGGAAAAATCAGCATGCGTTTCTTCTTCGCGTGTGGCTTCGCGCTCCTGTGCCTGCTCACCAGCTCCGCCGCTACCGGCGCCGAGCTGCCGCCACCGCTGGAAGTCATCACCGGCCTCCGCCTGGTTGAAGGCAGCGGCGGCGACGCCGATAGTTTCCATGTGACCAATGGCCAGCAAACGCTCCACCTGCGCCTCTACCTCGTGGACGCCCCCGAGACCTCCGCCGCCGACTCCACCCTCGCCCGGCGCGTGCGCGAGCAAACCCGGTATTTTGGCCTGCCTACCCCCGCCGACACCCTGCGCTTCGGTCGCGCCGCCGCTGCCCGCACCCAGACCTTGCTTGCGCGCCCCTTCACCGCCCACACCGCGGGCAGTCGCGGGCTCGGCCGCTCGACCGAGCCTCGCTTCTACGCCTTCGTGGCCACCGCCGACGGCGAGGACCTGGCGGAAATCCTAGTCCGGGAGGGCCTGGCCCGTGCGTATGGCGTCGGTCGCACTAATCCCGCCGGCGTGCCCCAAGAAGAGCAACGCGCCCATCTCGCCGACCTCGAACTGGCCGCCGGCCTGGCCCGGCGCGGCATCTGGGCCGCCTCCGATCCAGATAAACTCGCGGCCTCCCGCGCCGAGGAACGCCGCGACGCCTCCGATCTCGCCGCCGTCTCCGCGGCCGCCCGGGGCCCTGTAACCAAGCCCGCCGGCGAAGCCACCGCCCCAGCTCTGGTGAATCTGAACACCGCCAGCCTCGCCGAGCTCGATACCCTCCCCGGCATCGGGCCCGCCCTCGCCAAACGCATCGTGGCGGCCCGCCCGTTGGCGGATGTCGAAGCCCTCGCCAGCATCCCGGGCATCGGCTCTGCCACCCTTGAGCGCCTGCGCCCTCTGGTCACCGCTCCCTGACGACCGCCTGGCACCCCATTTCCAGCTCTCCTCTGTGTCGCTTGGAGTTCGTCATTCACCCGCTTTCTGCATTGCCTGAACCCAACATGCCCATGTTCTACCGCCGCCTCGGCCAGACCGGCCTTCAAGTCAGCGCGCTTTCCTTCGGCGCCTGGGTTACTTTCGGCAACCAGATCAGCGACGCTACCGCCCGCGAGCTGCTCGAGACCGCCTACGCCGGCGGGGTGAATTTCTTCGATAACGCCGAAGGCTATGCCGCCGGGCAGGCCGAGGTCGTGATGGGGCGGATTTTAAAAAACTCCGGCTGGCCCCGCTCGTCCTACGTCGTCTCGAGTAAAGTCTTCTTCGGCGATACCTACAAAGGACCCAACGGCCGCGGCCTCTCCCGCAAACACGTGGTGGAAGCATGCCACTCCGCGCTCAGTCGCCTCCAGGTCGATCACCTCGACCTCTACTTCTGTCATCGCCCCGACCCCGAAACGCCCATCCTGGAAACCGTCCGGGCCATGCATGACCTGATCACCCAGGGTAAGGTGCTTTACTGGGGCACCAGCGAGTGGAGTGCGCAGGAAATCCTCGAAGCCCGCCGCCTGGCCGATAAACACCTCTTCCACGGTCCCGTCGTCGAACAATCCCAATACAACCTCTTCCACCGTCAACGCGTGGAGCAGGAATACGCGCCGCTCTATGAAACCGGGCCGGGCCTCGGCACCACCATCTGGTCCCCCCTCGCCAGCGGCCTGCTGACCGGAAAATACAACGACGGCGTGCCGCCCGAATCCCGCCTGACGGTGAAAGGCCTAGATTGGCTGCGCGACCGGGTGATCAACGAGCAAAAACCCAAACTCGACGTCGTGCCCGCCCTCACCGCCCTCGCCCGGGAGCTCGATACCAGCCTACCCCGCCTCGCCATCGCCTGGTGCCTGAAAAATCCCCGCGTGAGCACCGTGATCCTCGGTGCCTCGCGTCCCGCCCAGCTGCAGGAAAATTTGGGCGCGCTCGAGGTGTTGCCCAAACTCAGCCCGGACTTGCTCGCCCGTCTGGACAAGCTGGCGCTCCCCGCCGCGACGTAGTGCGCGCGGCGGCATGGCTTGCCGCTCGCGGAGCCTTTAACTCGCCTCCGGCGGAGTGCGGGCCTCCGCGGCATCGGCGTCGTCGGAGAACGTGATCTTCAAGTTGAACAGCGGGAGCAAGCAAAGCAGCCCGATCACGGTCAGTCCGAGCACCGCATAGCCCGCCGCATCGTGCACGAAACCCTCGATCGCCTCGTGCCCGAAATTGTAAGCCCAGGCAGTCAGAAAAATGCCGCGCAATAAATTAGTGAAGACCGCGAAGAGCATCGCCATGGCGACCAGCGCGATTTTTTTCCAGATCTTGTTCAGAAAGACCGAAGCCAAAAAAGACCCCGCAAAGAGACACGCCGTCAACGAGCGGATGCCGGAACACGCCTCTGCTACTCCGACCTGGTTCGGTTTGCCGTCCGCCATCGGCGGAAGCACCAGAATATTGCCCTGCTGCTCGATGGGCATGCCCAGAAGGTCGAAACAGAAAAACACCACCGAAGTCACTTTGCGGAGCAGGAAAAGACTCAGGTTTTGCTCCACCACCGAAACCATCGGGGCCGAAACCAGCCACACCAGCGCCGGAAAGAAAAAGAGCGACACCAGCTTCACCCGCTCATCCTCCCAAATCCCCACACGCGTCCCCGCCGTGCCGTCGCCAGCGACTGGTTCCGGGGTATTGAGAAACAAAAGCGGCAAGACCAGGGACGCCGAACCCAGGGTGATCGCGAGCGTGCCAGGCAGGGACGCGCCGGCACCCGCACGATAAAACGCCCCGATTAGAAACAAACCCGCGCCGGCGAGCATCGCGCCATAAACGAAGGCATGAAGCAGGAAAGCCCCGAAACCGCCCGCCCGGCCGCCGCCCGGTTTGGCACAGGCCGCCGCCGCCGCCGTGATCTTCATCCAGCGGTCATGAATCACGAAACCCACAAAGGCCGGCACCAGCCAGCCGAAGCCATAGTCCTCTTTGGTGCTCCACCAGTGTGACTGGTCCCACGCCACGAAGCCCCAAAAAGCCGTCGCGACTAAGAGCGCCGCCGAAAACGGCATCGGAACGGCAGCCGTGAATTTTTGCCAAAGGGTCTTCATGAAATAGAAACACCGCAATGGGCGCGAAACCCAGCCAAAGCACAAGCCCCGGCCGCATTTCCCGCCGCGTCATCAAAACGTCACGCAGCCGTAAAAACCAGCGAGCAGTTCGTGCCTCCAAAGCCAAAGCTGTTGGCCAAAGCCGCGCGCACCAGTTTACGAACGGCCACATTAGGCGTCACATTCAGTCCCAACGCCGCGACCGCAGGATCCAGGGTGCCAAGGTTGATGGTCGGCGGCACCACGCCCGTCGCGATGGCCTTGACCGCCGCAAAAGCGCCCATCGCCCCTGCCGCGCCCAGAAGATGGCCGGTCATGGATTTGACTCCGCTGACGTGGAGCGAGGCCTTATTTTCCGCAAAA
>Ga0247831_1006293_pt1 | contig 14154 bp, 19 predicted proteins | sample LaCruzMarch2015__9_FD_192406 | JGI IMG/M metagenome (GOLD analysis project Ga0247831, IMG submission 192406) | Freshwater microbial communities from meromictic Lake La Cruz, Castile-La Mancha, Spain - LaCruzMarch2015_1m | ecosystem: Environmental > Aquatic > Freshwater > Lake | place: Spain...
TGGCATCCAACGGCAGGTCGAAACGCAAAGCGTCGACCACATTGTTGGACTCGCGGCACGTGAACATCAGTTCGTCGTTCTCTTCACCGATGTCGAACCGCTGGGCGCGGCGGGCCTGAGCGACCCTTACACCCTCAACGCTGAGGTCCGGGGTAATACGGATGCCGTCCTCGGACAGCGCGCCGACGTCGTAGAAACGGCCGCCCGGGAAGTTGGCGCCCGTCAGATCGGTGCGGTACAGCCCGTCGACTGCGTAGGGGCTGAACAGCCCTTTGGTGTTCGTTCCCGATGCGCCGCCGCGCAGGTTGGTGGTGGAGCCTTTGTAGTCGCGGATCAGGATGTTGACAATGATGCCCTTGCGGATACCGAGCGGGTTGAATCCGTAGACATCGGTCCACGCAGAGCCGGTTGATGGATTCGGCATTTGGTGTTCCTATCTGTGTTGCCCACGGAATTCCGCAGGGTGTTTACTTGGGATGGTGAAACTTTGGGCTTGTGCTGCTACGAACCTTGAGGAACTGATCTGAACCGAAGGTCAATGGTGTAGCGAGCGACGAAACGATGGACGGTGTTATCTCCGTAGTCCTGCCAACTGGGCGGGTCTGCGGTTTCTACACCGTCGACAAACACGGTTCGGCCACCAGCAAGTTGGACGCGATACTGTCCAACCATCGGGGGCCCCAACGCCAACATGCGGCGGTGAGTTAACCGTGCCTGCTCTCGGGCCGACCAGTAATCGACGCCGAAAGTATGGATTGAAAATGTGGAACGGTCTGTGACCTTGTCGTCCGCGCCGCCAGGTGCGTCACTGACCCACCGATACGGCAAGCCCTGCCCGCTGTAGCGTTGCGGGCCAACGCCGCCGTCAAGGGGTGCAAGCCACGTCACTAAAAGCTCAACGCCGTCCGGGGCTGCCAGGCTATACATCAACGGGCCGCTCATGCGGCCGGCTCCACCGGTTCATAGCCTCGGGCCCGCCCAGCTCTGCCGGAGGGCCGATTGCTGCCAGTGCCAATCGACAGCCGAGTCGTGCCACGACGCCCCGACTTGTTGACTAAGCCTTGACGTGCAGTGACACCACCCATTGCGCCGAACCGGGTGGCGGTGCGCTGCCGACACGCAAACTCCGGTGTTGGTGTCGTACCACCGGTCCCGTACTCAATCCAATGCGACTTATGATCAGTCGCGGAAATCATTCGGGTTGGCAAACCGTCAGAATCGGGTTTGCCTTTACGGTTAACGATGCCAGCTTTATAGGATCCGGCGTTGCTGTCGGTTTGGTTCCAATGCTTGGGTAGCGGCCCACCGAAGTTTTCGACGTAACGCAAACCACTGGGGTCACCGACGGGGGCGATGCGTCGCCAATACTTGTGCACCCGACGCGAGAACAGCAGCAGTTCGCGGCGCATCGCAGCGTCTTCCCGCGCCCGTTCAAAGATGATGTCCTGTATTTGGCGTGGCGATTCCTTGACCTTCGTGCGCGCCATTTAGCTCGCTTCCCATCGTGCGATGCACCACACCTGGATCGAATCGCCGTCAACGCCGTACTCCACCGACGCAGGGCCCTGCATCTGATAGTCGCGGCTCGCGAACCTCAACACGTCCGTCGACGTGATCGCCACCGTGTCCGCATCAGGTGGCATGAAAATCCACACCAACTCAGTGTTGATAGCAGACAGTCCGACGTTCTCAATTTGGCTTTGCGTTTCCACGTGGCAGCCCTGCTTGACGATCAGTTGCGGCGCCGCCGGCTGCGGGTCGGTGGGCAAGCTCCGAACCGTCGTCCCAGGCGGCTTCTTCACAATGGTCACTTCAAGTGAGCCAGGGATGCGGCTCATCAGTAATCGAATGCCGTGAACGAATACTTAGGCGGAGAGTTCACATCAATACCAAGCATGTCGCGATGCCGGTCAGTGAAATCAAGACCAGCCGAATCGAGGCTGAAAGTACCCGACATGGTGCTGTGACTGGTCTGCTCATTGAACGAACTGAATGGCGCATACTTGTTGTAACGGATTGCATTCGACACAACCTCAGTGACCACCAGCTTAGCGGCCACGCTGTCATTAGAGATTGTTGGCTTCTTGTCCCGAATCCAGTCGGACGCAACCTGCAGCAACCACTCCGCGAGCTGCTGCTCTGAGGGTTTGAGTGGCCGAAATGAGTCAGCGAAATCCTCGACAGTCACAAACGGCTCAGGCACGTTGATTCACCTCACTCACTTGTGTTGTCCAGACGTGTCAAGCACTTGATAAGATCGGGCTTGGTCATGCGTGCCGCAGCGTCACGTTTCACGCCACGGCTGACAGCGAACGCAACCCACGCCTCGTCTGTGTCCTCAACGTGAGGCCAGTCATCAAATTCGGGATCGAACTCGCACTCCGGGGCAGACACCGTCAGCCCAATGTTGTGACGAGTTGTTCTTTTGTCATGGATTCGGCTTCAACCCTGTCAAATCCCTGCACGACTGCGTAGTCAACCCACACAGCTTTTGCGGCCACATGCGGTGGACGCGCACCACGTTGGTCAGGATCGCTGACAGTTGTGTGCGTGTCCACCGCATGTGACGGTTCGGGTGCGTTGACGTCGCTCACCATGCCCGACTTGAGCAGATAGTGGGCATGACCGGAGTCAACGACATCCACCACTGAACCTTCGTAGCAGTGGTGGGTGCGGCCCTCCTCGTCTCGGACCAAAACGAGGGGGGCGCTCACCCGATAAGCCGGCATTAGCTGCCGTTGACGTTGGCGACGCCCGTGATCTTCCAGGCCGCCGACGGCTCCAAAACGATGGGCACGGTGACGCGGCGCGCACGCAGCAGCCACTTATCGGCCTCGTCCTGGCGGATCGTCTTGGCCTGAACACCGACACCGTTCGCTGACACGTAGCCGGGGCCGCCGAGGTTCTCGTCAGCCATGCCACCGAGTGCCCGCGAATCCGCCACCAGTGCGATGGCACCGCTGGTGCCACCGTTCTGAACGTTCGGTGAAACCAGAACGCGCAGACCCGCAACGACCAGATAGGAACCGGTTTGCACAGGGGTGTTCGTCTGCTCGCGCGGCAGGAGCCCCGCGATAGCGGTGTCGGACAGGAAGTTGGCGTACGTCGCATCGTCCACAACCAGGGTGTCGGGTTCGAAACCCTGATTGAGTGCAGCGATGTTGGCCTTCGCCCGGACGACGTCCCGCAAAATCTGCGGAGACGAACCGGATCCGTTCCACGGCGCCAGGCACGCAGTGGTCTGAGTGATGGCTGAGTTGATAGCGGACATCGCCACCGAGTCGACCGTCTTCACCATGTGGTTGACGAGCTTCTCAAACGCCCGGTCGACGGGGTTGATCAACTGCCGTGAAATGGCTTCGTCGGTCACCTCGACATCCGAACCCCACTTGGTGGTTTTCGCCAGCGACGCAGTGCCGTGGCTGACCGCGGTGCGCGGATACTCGGCGCCGGGGCTGACACCATCCGGGGCGGTGTCGGTGTAGATCGACTCCCCCGTCTCGTACAGCACGGAACCGCCCTGCGCCTGCATACGCTGAGTGAGCAGAGCATCCGAGATGAACCGCTGCTCAGCGAGGGTACGCAGACGGCGGGCCACCAAGGTCGGGTTCGCAAGGAACCGGTTGATGGATAAAACGTCACCCGACAGCGACGGGGCTGCGGGAGGATAGGTGTACGGCATGTTCTGTTCCTGCTTTCGTGTGTGCCGGTCAGCCCAGCGTCAGCTTGACGAGGACTTTATTGTTGGCGGCTGCGCCGAGCGCAACCCCGAGGATGGTGCTGTAGTTGGTGCCCGAGTGGGCCGCAACTGCACCGCTCGCAGCTGCCGCCACTGAAGCGCCAGCACTGATCGCGCCGCTAGCATCGACGTTGACGACACCGGCAGTGATGACCGTGACGTCCTCGCCGCTAGCAGCGTCGAAGGCTGCAACACCCAACACGGCAGCCGAAGCCGCCGAGGACGGTGCCACGGTGCCCTCACCGGACACGATGAGAACCTGACCGCCAGTGACGGCCGCCGAGGTGGGACGAGTGAACTCGGCACCCGGCTTGAAAAGAGGGGAAAACTCAGACATGAGATGCGTCCTTTGCGCTCAGGCCGAACAGACGGCCGTACAGGCTGTCGTCGTCGTCGGCTTCGTTGGTGATGGCGTGACCGAACTCGGTCACCGGAATCACAGCCGGCAGGGCCGAGATCACGTTCTGGATGCCCTCGGGGTCGGCCGCCAGTTGCGTCAACCAGTGATCCCGAGAAGCCGGTGCGATCCGGCCGTCGGTAACCGCCGAGTCAACGATCCGCTCAAATGATTCGCGGACCTGCAACGCGCGGGCTTCAGCACCCGCACGGGCCTGATCCTGCAACGCGGCAAGGGTTTCGGAGTTCACCAAAGTCAGGCCGGACTTCGCCGCGATGGCAGCCGCCTGCTCAATGGTCGGTTCCGCCGGGGCGGACGGTTCCACAGCGGCGGTTCGCTCTTCCAGAGCGTCCTTCGCTGCGGTCAGAATGGTCTCGTCGTCAGCGTCGGTGGAAACACCGAACAGCTCCGCGAGCCCCTCTTGCAAGGTGGGCATAGCGCCACCTTCCTTTCTAGGTGATGACTCGGAGCCCGAGTCGGTGGGGTGGATGGGCTGAACATTAAGGGGCTCTGGTGCTTGTGAACGGCCGGCGTAGGTGAACGTCGACAGGTCATAAGAGTTGGTGACGGCGGGCTGCTCGGAGACGCGATCCGCTAAACCGGCGGCAACAGCCTCTTCGGCGCTGTACCACGTTTCGGCAGCCATCACGTCACGCCACTGCTCGACAGTGCCGCCGGCCCGCGACACATACATTGACGCAATGTTGTCGCGCACCGCGTCGAGTCGGTCAGCGAGTTGACGCATGTCGTTCGATCCGCCTGCGGTGGCTGCCCGCGGGTTGTGGATCATCATTTCGGAGTTGCGGTTCATCACCACTTCGTCACCGGCAGTGGCAATGAATGATGCGGCCGACGCCGCCAACCCGTCTACCACTGTTGTGATGCGGGCTGGGTGATCGCGCAGCGCATTGGCCATCGCAATGGCATCGAACACGTTGCCGCCCGAGGAATTGATGCGGACGGTGATTGTGTCGGCTTTGAGGTCGTTGAGGGCCCTGACGAACGGCCCGGACGTTGCCGAGTTGATGTCGTCATAAATGAGGACTTCCGTTGACCCTGCTTTGTTGGTGATAGCGAAACCTTGATCAGACATCAAACAACCTCAAATCGTTCTTGTTGGACAGGGTTTGCGGCGGCGGTTCGACACCAACCTGTCCAGTGTCGGGTGCTTCTTCAACGTCGTCATCTGCTTCTTCGGTGTAAGAAGAATCCGATGCGGGAAGGCCAGTCATTTGACGCACAAACGACTCAAGCCTTGAATCGGGTGTCAGCAGGCCAGCGGCGACGAGTTGCTGCATGGCGACCGCTGTGGCGTCTTGGCGAGAACCGATAGCGTCGAACACCAGGCGGGGGGCGGGCTCGTCCTGGCCGTAGTTCCAGTCCACGATGTCGTCAATGACGTGCGCTTGCGCGACCTCGCGAATGTTTTCCGCTACAGCACCAACAGCCTGCACGAAGGTGTCCTGCTGCACACTTGCCAAAGCGTAGGAGCCGCCCTTGCCGTCAAGGTTCAGGAAGTGCGCCAACGCCACCAACGCCATCTGGTGGTCGTGGTATTCGATGGCCCGTCGAGGATCCATCGGTGAACCTGTCGGGCCCAAGATTTCGAATCGCGCCTCGGCGGGCAAGCCGATGCCCGCACTGGATCCGCCTTGGTAGGCCGACGCCGCTTTCTGATATTCAGCGACCCGCTCAGGGTCGTTCGACTCATCTGGTGGCGCCCACGCTGCGGGCACACCGATGCCGTGGCGTCGAGCAGCGGCAGCCTCAATGCGAAGCAACTCGTCCTTCAGGACATAGTTTTTGTACGCCGGCCGCAGGATGGAGTTGCCGTGCCACACACCTGGGTCCGGGTCACGCACATACACCAGCAGTCGGCTGATTGGGATGGCGGAACGGCCACCAGCAGGCGATGACACACTGAGCCCTGGTGTGACGAACAGGCCCGCCGGCCACTGCTCAACACTGATCAGGCCGCCATCGCGGGCGACGTTCCACCACGCAATGGTTGACTGTGGGCGTGGCGCAAGTTTCGCCAAGTGGATTCGGCCGCCGTCAACACGGTAGATCGTTTCAAAGATTGAATGCCCGAATTGCAGATACGTCAAAGCCTGCTGAAGATGAGAACCCCACGAAAATCGGCCCTTTGACCGGCGATGCGGATACTCTTCGTCGTCACCCACAATGGGCAACCCGAGGTCGTCAGCGACATGCCTGGTCACCTCGTCGGACGCGCCGCACGCATCAATGCGCCACGACGTCAACCTGATCGGCAAGGAGATTGCCTGCAAAATTGAGGACAGGCGCGAGTCGTCGCGGGCCATACGGGTGAACGTTTGCACCGACCGAGGCCACAACAGGTCGTCGTTGGTTTCGAACTGGTTGCCGTCTTGGGACCAGCCCGACATGATTCCGCCGAGCGGATTGACGTATCCGCGCTCAGTCACGGGAGGCGATTTAGCCAACGGTTGCCTCCTTTCTAGAAAGCCGCAAAGACATCAAGTTCTGTTTCGGGGTTACGTGTTTCCACCACGGGGGCTGAGCGTGGAGCTGTCGGTGGTTTCGCAATAGAAATCAGGGCCCAGTGCGCCAACGTCGCCGCGATCAACGGCGCAGTGACAGAACCCTCGGAGTCTTCGTGCCACGCGAAGCCGCCACCGGGCAGTTCACGTTTGCGTGCGTTAGCGGCTGCGCTTGTCAACACCTGCTGATTGCTGTGCGACAACATGCCCGATAGGGCATCGTCAAGGAACCCGCCGCACGCCAACGCCAAATCCGTGGAGTTAGTGACGGTCGGCTCAATGCCGGCGTCGAGCAATAATGGCTCCAACGCCATAGCTGAGGAACGTCGATCCACCACAAGAGCGAGCGGATTCCACTGCGCGATCTTGTCGACAAGATATTCGGCTACATCGTTGTGGGAGCCCTCTTGTACCGGCCCGACCTCGACATGAACCTTGTTGTCTGCGGTGCGCTGCGCCGCGGCGATAGCCCAACGGCGACGATCCCTTGACCGGTGCACCGCAATGGTTCGCGGGCCCACCAACTCGGGGCTGATCTGCATCATTTCTGCCCACGTGTCTGAGGGGATTTGGGAATCAACATCACCCAAAGCGGGCCAGTCACCGATGCTCATGCGTTCAACCGAAAACACTTTCGGCTGATGCGACAGGGCCCGGCGTTCGTTGCGAACGTGCTCAAGTTGGATTCGGTAACCCAACCCAGGATTGCTGATCGCATACTGCTGCGGGTCATCAAGGTCAGCGCCCTGGACGCACGACCATTCCTGCCAGCACAGCGAAGGATCAGCAGCAGAGAGGCCGCGTTCCCTCACCGAAGCGAACACCGTCCCATTAGCGTGAATGGCTTGGTCGACAGCCGACCCGGTGTACCACAACTGCGGGTTCGGTCGCGCACTCATCGTAGGTAGCAGGGCGCCGACCGCGTCGCTTGAGAGGATCATCGCCTCATCCAAAATGATGAGATCCCCGCTCAGTCCGCGACCAGCGGCCTTCGTGCGGGTTTGGAACATCACCCGGGCACCGGTTTTCTTGAACTCCAACGATTCCTCGCCGTGGGAGCGGTTCGCCCTGTACGGTTCACCGGCCCGCGCTAGCAGCATTTCTAGGCGTCGCATGGCCTCTTTGGCGGTCTTAAATTCGTGTGCCGAGTGGACGATCAGTTGCTCACCGAACAGCAGAGCCCCAGCAAGTTCGCGGGCCTCAAGTATTGCGCCCTTCCCGTTCTGCCGGCTGACGACCAAACCAACCTCGAAAGCAGCCCACCGAGAAGGGTTGTCGTCCTTGACGAGCAGCGCATCAGTCAAAACGTTCTCTTGCCAAGGGTCAAGGATCAGCCCAAACGATGCAGCCAACTCAATGGCGGCATCACCCAGACTGTTTTGCGCTGCCGGAAGGTTCCGAATCCGAGGCGTCTGCACCCCGAATAGACTTGAGCTTTCGTGCATATTTGTCAGCGATTTCATCCACTCTTGAAGGTGCTGTGGGCTTCAGTTCCGCAAGCTGGGTGATCACCGCCATGAACTGACGGCTCAAAACTGCAAGTATCTGCGCCGAATCGGTGCAATCAATCTCCAAGGCAAGGCGATCCCGTAACGCCACCAACGCCGCCACATCATCCTCAGCGGCCGCAACACCAGTCGGCTCTACCACGGCATTGCCACCGATTCAGGAACAACAACATTCGGGTTCCGATCCTGATACCACCGATTCGCGACCTGCTTCATCTGCCACGGGCGCTGCTTATCGCACCGAGACAAAACCACGTCCCGGCCCGGGTCGACAGTGACGATCTTCGCCCCCAACCGTTGATAAAACTTGATCATCTTCTCCGACGGCGTCGAATGAATCACATACACGTCCGTGGACTCCCGATACTCAATAGCGGTGTCGATGGCAGCCCTGCGTGCCGCCTGGGTTACCGCAGACACATGCTTGGGGTAGGCGCGTACACCTTCTTGGAGGGGCGTCAGAACCGCTGCGATGGCGTCGTAATCAATTGTTATATCGCCCGATTTAGCGTTCTGTCGCACCCAAGTCGATTTACCTGCCGCGGGAGGCCCCGTCACAAGGAACAACATCACCAATCCATAGCCAAGTCGGACTGCACATCAGGGCAATCCACCTGAAGGCCAGTGACCGCCGGCCGTTTATGGTCCCGGTTGCCGTAGCCGCGCTGCGAGTTACACGTGAAGTGCAACAGCCGGTCAGCGAGCATCCCACCCAACGCGCGGGCCTGCGAATGATCCGCCGCTAACGGCCGGCCATCCCAATTCTTTGTGGGCTCTTTCCGTAAAGCCAGCCCGCACCACCAACACAACTCGCCGTCGATCAGTTTCCGCATCAAAATGGTGCGCTGCTGCTGATGACGCCAACCCAACCCCAACTGGGTTTGGGTTTTCGCCTTACCGCGCATCAACCCGAACCGACTTACTTGACCATCCGGCGTGAGGTTTGACGCTCCACGCCACCCGGCCCGCCGTGCGAGGCTGCCCATCATTGTGCATCTTGATCACCGTGGGCCAGTCCGCGTGATCAACCAACGACGGGAAACAATGAGCCACATCCAACCCGGACCAAGACGCAAATTCGCTGATCCGTTCATCGACCGGCAAACCCTTCCTCCACCCCGACAAGCTGGGCAGCAGATCAGTCCTCACCGCATAAGCAACGCCGTGATACATCCGATCCGACAACACCCAATCCGCATCGTCGCGGCGCGCCGACTCCACAGCGCAGCCAATAGCGGCCTGATACTGCGGCGGCCGTGACTGCCCCAAATACAAGCTCACCAACGGTGCCGGCGCAGCAGTCAAACACTGCTCAAGCTGCCCCCTGAAATCGGGCACAGGAACCGCATCGTCCTCTAAAACCACCGACCACAAGCTCGGCTGAGCTACCAGCCAGCCGTGCACCCGTTCATGGTTTCCTTCACAACCGAGGCGCCCATCATCCATCGACAGGTAACTCGCCCCTACCGTCTCAAACAGTTCGTGGGCGGCCTCAGCCCGAGACGTATGGGCGACAACCCCAATGGAAATCACTCAACTGGTGCTTCCGGCACGTCAACAGGAACCTCAGCAGGAACCTCAACAGGAACCTCAACCTCGACAACCGGATCGGGCACGATGTCATCCAACGACTGAGCAGCCAGCTTCAACGCCGTCAAGTCAACGACCTCAACGCCGTCCTCAAGCTGGGACTGAAGCTCATCAATCCGGGCCAGCAAAACGTCCCGAACCCCAACCACCTCAAAACGAACCTTCTGCAACTGCGCCGCCACTGCATCAACTGCCTGCTGCTGTCCTGCCATGTGTTTCCCTAACCTCGATTGGATTATCAAAATGAAACCAGCGGCAAAAAGAATCGCCGCATCAAAAAAATAGTCACCGGGCATCAGATTTCCACCTCAAAAAGTCGGGATTATCCTGCATTCGGTGGGAACCGTACTTCGCAATGAACTTGTCTAACTGAGCCCACGTCAACTCATCCCGCTCCGAAGTCGACTGCTCTTTCAAAGTGGACGACTGATCGTGTTCAACAACAGACAAAGGCACAATCATCGGCTCAACACCAAGCTCCGCGGCCTGCTCAATCACCACATCATCGCTGCACCAAAAAGTGACCGAATCATCAAACCCACCCATGCGATCCCACAAATCCCGGGAAATCATAAAGCACCAGCCAGACAAATGCTTGCCAGTAACACCACCAACAGTGTTCTCTTCAAACTCAGATTGGCGTTCATCCCTAGGGCATTTCGGTGAAACCAAAGGATGATCAGCAGCCAACAAACCATGCAACCAACCATCACGAAAAATCAGGTCATTATTAGCGACCAAAATCCAATCAGCGGACCCGCGAGAAGCACCAAAATTCGCAAACTTGTTGTAATTAAAAGCGCCACGCATCTCAAGCGTCGCAGCCCGCTTATACACAACATTCGGGCACTGCTCAAGGACAGCCACACCCAACGGCAACCCATTCGCACCACCAACACACGTATCAATCGTCCGCTGAGTCATCATCTGCAAACCCAAAGTCATCGCATTAGACAAAATCACCACATCAACCAAAGGTTGCAAATAAGGTCGCTCACGCGACCTATTACGCAAATGAGCCTGCGCCTCAGTCGTCTCAAGGCAATAGTCATAAAAATACAAAACCCGGTCAATATGATGCTCAGTCATCAACAACGGCCGCAACAACCGCGAATACCCACTGTCTTCACCATAGGCAAGATGCGGATACGACACCTGGCGGGCCAAATCCCGGCGAATAGCACAAATATGGTTAGGGATCCGCTCATACCCGTGCTGAGTGTTCCGGTCCTCGGTGTAATCCAAGCTGTAATGACACGTCTTAGGGCGATTCCCGTTCAACGAAACAGCCGCCAGGAACGTAATAACGTCAGCATTACTGTCAGTAGCATCCAAAACCGACCGAAACATATCCGGCGCAATACGATCATCGTCATCAACAAACTGCAAATAGCGGCCCTGCGCAATATCAACCATCGCGTTCCGCTTATGGCCCAGCATCATGGATTTGTTATCAACCAACAGCAGAACTTCGATGCGATCCTGGTCTTCGGCAGGCAACGCCGCCAACTGATCCCAAACCTGCTTCTGAATCGCCGGCCCAAACGTCGTAGACCGAGTGTGCGTCGAGCAGATCAACACGGACAAATCAATCACCGGCTCACCTGCTCCAATCCCCGGTAAATAGCGCCAGTAAAAGGGGAACAACACTGCTGTAAAAGGGGTCAAAACGGGGCGAAAACGCCCAGCCCAAAATTACAGCCATGTGTTTCCGCAGGTGAAGCCGTTTTTTTCGGGGGGAGAGAAGCCTCACTCCCCCGCGACAGGTCAGGGCCCCCCCCTTCGAACAATTGTTCGAACTTTCCCATCGTCCCAGGTCACAGGCGGTTTTCGAGCGCCTAGGCCTGTGAACTGCGCTTATGCGATGCGGGCGGGCAGGGCCCTAGGCCGACCGGGCGCCAGCGGGCCGACCGGGCGCCGACCGGGCGCCGACCGGGCGCCGACCGGGCGCCGACCGCGCGGGCCGACGGTAGGCGCGGTGTCCGCGGTCTATGCGATGAGACGCCGACGGGCGCGGGCTATGCGATGCGGGCGCGGGCTAGTGGTCTCGGCGATGCGGCCGGCGTGCGATGCGACACGGGCTAGGCGTCTGCGATGCGAGCTAGCGGTCTCGGCGTCGTCGGGCGATGCGATGCGATGCGGGCGCGGGCTATGTATCGGCGCGGGTAGTCGGTCGGCTCATCGGGCGCGCGGTCTCGGCGATGCGGGCTAGTGCGATGCGATGCCCGGGCGTCTCGGCGTCTCGGCGCGGGTCCCTGTCGACTATCGGCGCGCGTATGTACTTGCACGTATGTACGCGCTGTGCTGTAATGGTGTCGTCACGTAGATACGTGACGACACTACAAACAAAGGGTTATCGAATGACAATCACGGAAATCACGGACACGGACACGGACCCGATGCTGGCGGCGATAAACCGCGGGCTGATGGTGTCCTGGATTAACTTAGACCTGTTAGAGCGCGCGGGGTGCGATGTTAGGCGTTCGGTCGTGCTGTACGACGCCGAACGCATGTTCGTGCACGCGTGCGACGCCGGCTTATCGGGTAAGGCGTTCGCCGAACGTATCGACAGGATGGCGGAACAGCTTACCGCGGCCGGCGTCCGATTCTATTCGGTCGGCGTCAAGTGATTGCGCCGATGTACGACCGGCCGCCGGATCCTGTCACGCGCGTCTCATCGCCCGCGTGGCGCCGATCCGTCATCTATGCGCACGTTTCGAACGAAACCAACGAACCAACTAAACTGGAGGTAACCACCATGAAACTTGAAATCATGTCCGCGGACCTATTCCAAGTACTAAACGACGCGTCACAGTTCGCGGCGCCCGCTAACAGCGGAGCCCCTGTTATCGAATGCGTACGACTGGAAACGACGCCGAACGACGCCCAGACAGTCAACCTGATCGGCGTTGCCACGGACAGATTCGTGTTAGGCGTTTCACGCGTCACCGCGACGGGGGACGCCGGAATCGGCGCCCTTCTATCGACAGACGACGTGAAAAACGTGTTACGTATCGCGAAAACATCGAAACGTGACGCCGGCCGGCGCGTAACGGTCGAAGTCGACACGGACGCGCTAGTGACGCCTCATCGCGGGCGCGTCACGTTCACGTTCACAACGGGCGAAACGATCACAGTAACCGCCATCGAAGAACAATTCCCTAAGTTCCGGCAACTGTTAACGCCCGACGTCGGCGCCATGGCGCGATGCGCTAGCGGTCTCGGCGTCTCGCCCGGAAAGGTTGCACAATTCGCGCGCGTCGCGGCCGCTAAATATCACCCGATGCAAGTTTTCCCGGGCATCGGCGATAACGGGCGCCTTAAGCCCGTGCACGTGCGCATCGGAGACGATTTCTACGGTCTCATCATGCCAGTACGGGCCCCAGGCGATACCAATCTTTTCACGTATGAGACGCCCGGATGGATGCTCACATGACATGGTATAGCCCGCGGACATGGGAGGAAATCGGCGTTACACATCGCATCGCCCGAACACGGGCGAAAATGTTCGCCGATGGTGTCCAGTGGTGACGCGGCGCATGTATCGGGGCCAGGAAATCACCCGTTCGGCCGGATGGTACAACTCCCACGTGCTAGCGCCTCACGGGCGCTACTACGTGAACGTTCACGCCGATACCGTGCACGGTTGCCGGCAACTCATCGCGAACGTATTGAACGGGCGCGCCCGATGACGCGGGCGATGGTTGAAGACCGCGCCGAATATCGGGCGATGAGACGCCGACGGGCGCGCATTAGGCGCCGCGATGACGCCCGGATTACCCGCGGGTACGGTTGCCGGTACTGATACGGGCTAGAACTAACCCCCGATGCCTTACGCGGGCATCGGGGGTTAGTTATTGTCCGCGCCACTACTTACGGGCGCGTCACGTGGCGCTAGGCGCCCGCGCGGGCCCGCCGGATCCTGTCACGACAATGACGCGCGCGGGCCCTACGGTCTCGGCGTCTCGGCGCGGGCTAGCGTCGCGCGGTCTCACCTTATCGGCGTCCGTGGCATCGCCCGGGCTATATCTGGCACGGGCTACGCGCGCGGGCCCGTGGCGCGCCACTAGCGGCCGGCGTCCGTGCAATAGGCGCCCGCGCCCGTGTCCGGCGGGCTACGCGTATCGGCGTCCGTGTCCGTGTCCGTGTCCGTGTCCGTGTCCGTGTCGCGCGGGCCCTCTCTGCAGACTGCGCATAGCATCGGCGCGCGCGCGGGCCCTAGACATCCCATCGGCGCCGCGACGCGCGGCCGGCCGCCGGCGCATCGGCGCCCAGAATGCCCGCGGGGACTGGCCTGGCGATACGCGCCAGCCGAGCCCCCATAAGTTACCGGTCAGTAACTTACCGGTCAGTAACTTACCGGTCAGTAAGTTACCGGTCAGTAAGTTACCGGTCAGT
>Ga0247831_1006298_pt1 | contig 14147 bp, 16 predicted proteins | sample LaCruzMarch2015__9_FD_192406 | JGI IMG/M metagenome (GOLD analysis project Ga0247831, IMG submission 192406) | Freshwater microbial communities from meromictic Lake La Cruz, Castile-La Mancha, Spain - LaCruzMarch2015_1m | ecosystem: Environmental > Aquatic > Freshwater > Lake | place: Spain...
CATCCTCGGTCACGCAAAGATGCCGGATACCATGACGAATCATCTCGAGCAGCGCATCCTGGGGTGAGCCTTGCGGAGACACAGTGATGACCGGTCGGCGCATGATGTCACCGACTGCAGCCTCGGTCGGCACGCGGCCCGTGGCGATCTCGTTGCGCAGGTCGGTTTCGGTCACCACGCCCGCCGGTATTCCGTCGAGCCCGACGACGAGAAAAACCGGACTGTCCGCCGCGGACATCGCCGAGGCCGCCTCGCGGACGGTCTGCGTGGCCGGACCCGCGACCATACCGGCCTTGAGCCGCGCGAGATGTTCCTCCGTTCCGCCACGCCAACTCGATGGACTTTGGTGGTGTGCTGTCCCCGTCTCCACCTCTTCCGAAGCAAAATAAACTTTCAGAAATCGGCTGACCCGCGGGGACTCCGCACAGAGCCGGGTGAAGACGGAAGCGTCGAGGGCGTAGAGGATCGAGTCCTCGTCGACCAGCGCCGAATCGGTGTGTGACTCCTCGCCGAGCACGGCCCCCGCACCGACGAAATCACCCGGACCCCGCAGGTCGGAGAGCTTCTGCGCCTCGCCGCGCACCAGCCGCACCGATCCCTTGTTGATGACGTAAAAATAGCGCCCGTGCGTGGTGCCTTGGTCGAAAAGAATTTCCCCCTTTTCGCAGAACTGCACCCGCCCCGACCGCGCCAACTCCAGCAAGGCCTCGTCGGCAAGGTAGCTGAATGGCGGGAACCCTTTGAGGAAGTCCGCGACGCGGAGGATGATGGCGGACGTTTTCAGAGAGGCCGCCATCTTCCATGCCGGCGGGACAAAACGAAGGAGAAAGCAGTTTTCAGGTGAACATCCCGGCTCGTCGCGGCGTGGGCTGCGCCTCGTGCACGGGTGTTGGCTTGGCGACCGAGAGGGAGTTGACAGACGCCCCTTTGTGACACATTGTGCACATATGACGACGATCACGATCCGTGATTTGCACATGAAGACAGGGCAGTGGGTGCGCGCCGCGGCGCGGGGGAAACGTGACCTGCTCGTTCTGGATCGTGGACAACCGGCGGCCCGTCTGGTGCCGGCCGACAACGAGGCGGGAATCGAGTTCTCGCAACGGAAACTTGTGCGCGGATTCGAACGCCTGCCCGAACTGGCCGTCGATTCGGCGCGTCTCCTCGAGGAGGACAGGCGCTGACCTATTACGACACAGCGTATCTCGCCAAGTGCTACTTGCGCGAACCGGGCAGCGAACTTGTCCGGGAGCACGCGCGTGAAGCCGGGCGCATCGCCTGCTGCGAACTTGGAAAGGTGGAACTTGCGGCGGTTTTCCACCGTCATTTGCGGGAGAAACGGCTTAACGCACGCCAGTACGGCGTAGTTATACGGCAGTTCGCGTCCGATCTGGACCAAGGGATCTGGACGTGGCTACCGCTTACCTCGCCGATTTCGACTTTGGCGCAGAAGTGCTATGATGACTTACCCGCCCAAGTGTTTCTCCGCGCCGCAGATGCCATGCATCTTTCCTGCGCGGCGGAGAACGGGTTCAACGAAATCTTCACCAACGACCGGCACATGCTGGCTGCTTGTGCGGCGTTCGGATTAGATGGACGCAATCTGATCGCGTAGCGCCGCGTTCAGACGTTGAAGCGGAACTCGATGACGTCGCCGTCTTGGACGGTGTATTCTTTGCCTTCGATGCGGAGTTTGCCGGCTTCGCGGGCTTTGCCTTGGGAGCCGAGGGTGATGAGGTCTTGGAAGGCGATGGTTTCGGCCGCGATGAAGCCGCGTTCGAAGTCGCTGTGGATGACGCCGGCCGCAGCGGGGGCTTTGTCGCCGGCGCGGATGGTCCAGGCGCGGGTTTCTTTCGGTCCGGTCGTGAGGTAGGTGCGGAGCCCGAGCAACGTGTAGACTTTTTTGATCAGTTCGCCGACGCCGCTTTCTTCGAGTCCGAGGCTTTGCAGGTAGTCTTTGCATTCCTCCGGCGAGAGGTCGACCAGTTCGCTTTCGATTTGCGCGCTGATCACGGTGGCTTCGGTGCCGAGGTGTTCGGCGGCGTATTGGCGGACCGTCTCGACGTGCCGTCCGGCCGGGGAATCGGGGGTGAGATTGACCAAATCGCTTTCCTGCACGTTGCAGGCGAAGATGACCGGTTTGGCGCTGAGGAGGAAAAACCCTTTGAGCAGGAGGCGTTCTTCGGCGCTGAGGTCGAGGATGATGGCGGGTTTGCCTTCGTTGAGTTGGGGCAGGATTTTTTCGAGCAGGGCGAGTTCGGCCTTGGCTTGTGCGTCGCCGCCGCGGGCGTTTTTGGCCAGCTTGTCTTTGCGTTTCTCGAGGGCGGCCATGTCGGCGAGGATCAACTCGGTGTTGATCACCTCGATATCGCGGACGGGGTCCATCGTGCCGGCCACGTGATGAATGTCCTCGTTCTCGAAGCAGCGGACGACTTGCACGATGGCATCGACTTCGCGGATGTGGCTGAGGAACTGGTTGCCGAGGCCTTCGCCTTGGCTGGCGCCTTTGACCAAACCGGCGATATCGACGAATTCGATGGCCGTGGCAATGGTCTTTTCCGACTTGGAAAGCGCGGTCAAAGCGTCAAGCCGTGGGTCTGGGACGCTGACGATGCCGACGTTCGGCTCGATCGTGCAGAAAGGAAAATTGGCCGCCTGCGCCTTGCGGGTGCGGGTGATGGCGTTGAAGAGGGTGGACTTGCCCACGTTGGGCAGTCCGACGATTCCGGCTTTGAGCATAAGACGGGCGAAGCTACCGGTCGGACCCCTATGATGAAAGAAGATTGAAGAGGTGTCGCGACGGGACGGGTGTGTTCAGGAAGATCTGGGCGTGAAATGAAGCTTGTAGACGCGAACGTCGTTGTCCATTCGTCCGAGCGCCTCGTGGGGACCGGTGAATTGCAGCTTGATCGTCGCTTTGCCGTCGAGGCGAAGCAGGGCTTCCTTGGCTGCTGTCACTTCGTAGGTCCAGCGGCCTTCCACGGTATCAGCCAGTGTCTCGTTCCGGGAGACGCTGACCAGGCGGTAACGTCCGTCTTCGAAGAAGGTAAACGTGTATTTCGCATGGTTGTCGGCATAACGCATCTGCGTCCCGGACAGTGTGCGCAGCATGGATTGAGGATGGTCGTTGGAGGAGTGTTGTTGATCGGTGGATGTCTGCATTTGGCTGCAGGCGGGGATCATAAGGATGAGGCTGAGCGCTCGCAGGATCTTTTTCATGGTTTTGCTTGGCGGTCAGGTCGGAAGAGGCGTGCGGCGACAAAGAGGAGGACAAGGAGGCCGGCGAGCAGAAGGCCAATGGCGAGGAGGAGCCTGTTCCACGCATAATCGACCGTCAGGCGGGCCTCTTCGGAGGTGGTTTTGAGGAGGCTTTCGAGCGGCAGCGATGAAGAGTTGGTGAGGGACTTTTCCAAGAGCTCCAGCGTGGCGCGCATCTCACCGGCGGTGGCCCGGGCTTCCCGCAAGGTGGCGGCGGTGGCTTCGGGTGTCCAGGTTGAGTCCGTCGACTGCCCTTCGACGGGCTGCATGATCCGCTCGGTGATCTCCATGATCGCATGCCCGTGCATCCTAGCGCCGCGAGTTCGGTGCGGAGCTTTGTCGCGGGAATCTCCAGCAGCACACAACGGATCGGCGTTGATTCGAAAACGTGTGGTGTCGAGGCCGGTAGGAAAACGGGTCCGCCGGGGCGTGCAGCAAGGATCTTTCCCGGGACCCAAATTTTCATCGAACCGGCCAGAGGCAGGTAGGCGAGGCACTTGGTCCTGTTACCTTCGGGCTCGACGCGCATCGATGAGCGGCAATCGACATGGCAAAGCCAGGATTGGCCCAGGGGCAAGCGCGAGATCTGCGAAGAATAAGGGCTTTTGCCGACGACGCGGCTCTTGTGTTTGGACCAGAAGCGCGAGGTCACAGCCTGCCCCTCGGCCAGACTCGACGTGCTCATCGCGAGATATTTTCCCGGCAATGGTGACATTTGTTTGCTCATGCGTTCGGTCCTGCGGGGAGCTCTGGGAGACGCTCTGGCAGTGGTTGGATTTTGCTTTTCAGGCGATCGAGTCTTTAGACCCGACCAAATGACCTGATGCACACCGGCCCGCAAAGCTAAATATGCCCACCTGCTACAATGCCGGGAAATTGGATTGTGATGGGCGGCGGGGCAGCGGAAAATTCCGGCTATGGCCAAACTCGACGCAATCATCTCCTACGCGAACCGCTATCTTAAGGTGGAGGAGGGCGAGGACGCGCTGGGCGCGCACAATGGCCTGCAGGTGGAGAACAGCGGGAGGGTGACGCGCATCCTCGCCTCGGTCGATTCCGGTCTTGCGGTGATCAAGAAAGCGTCGGCGGCCGGATCGGGCTCCTTGCTCATCGTGCACCACGGGCTTTTTTGGGGCGGCGTCCAACCGGTTACCGGCACCTTCGGCCGGAAGCTCGAGTTGATGCGTGCGGCCGACATGGCGCTCTACTCCGTGCACCTGCCGCTCGATGCGCATGCGACCGTCGGCAACAACGTGCTGCTGGGCAAGGCGCTCGGGTTGCGCCGGCTTGAACCGCTCCTCGGTTTCGGCCGGTCGGGTTCCTTCGCCGGATCGCGGGATGAACTGGTGCGGAGGGTGATGAAGACCACGGGCCGCGTGCCGCAAGTCTGCGCGGCGGGCCCGGAGCGCCCGCGCCGCGTCGGGGTGATCACCGGCGGGGCGGGCGACCTGCTGGAAAAAGTGGCGGCCGCGGGCATCGACACCTTTGTCACCGGGGAGGGTCTGCAGTGGACCTGGCTGCGGGCGGAAGAGCTCGGGGTCAACATGATCTACGGCGGGCACTATGCCACGGAGACTTTCGGGGTGCGGGCCCTGGCGGCGCATCTGGCGAAAAAGTTCCGGGTTCCGTGGCAGTTCATCGACCATCCGGTTCCGTTGTGATTCCACGGGAATTTTTCACCCAATCGCCGGTCGAGTGCGCGCGGACGCTGGTCGGTTGCGAATTGGTCTGGGGTGCGTGCAGCGGGATCGTGGTCGAGTGCGAGGCCTATGCTGCGGTTGGCGATCCGGCCTGCCACACGTTCACCCGTCCGTCCGCCCGCCAATTCGTCGCACGCCATCGCGCCGGCACGGCCTATGTTTATTTGAACTACGGGCTGCATTGGATGCTCAATGTGCTGACCAAGGGCGAGGAGGAAGGCTTTGTCCTGATCCGCGCCATTGAGCCGCGGCGGGGCCTGCCGGCGATGCAGCGGCGGCGCGGCGGGAAGGTCGGTCGCGCCCTGACCGGAGGTCCCGGCCGCCTCACGGCGGCCCTGGGAGTGACAGGGCGGCACCACGGCGGGGATTTCTGCACGACAGAGCGACGATGCTTTCTGGCCGGTGAGGTGACCGATGTGGTGGCGGACGGCCGGATCGGTATTTCACGGGCGCGCGAACTGCCCTGGCGGTTCACTTTGCGCGGTAATGATTACCTCAGTGCTCCCCTGAAAAAAGAAAGCCGCGGGCATACACCCGCGGCTTGTTGAAAAAGGGATTCCCCCTAGGTCAGCTTACTTGCTGTAGCTGGCGGAAACCGGAGCCGGTTTCGGTTTGCTGGCGCAAGCGCCGAGGCTGAGCGAAGCAGCCGCGACGGCTACGATGGCAATAATTTTAACGATGTTCATTCTGGATTCACCTCCTTCTGTGCTTTTTTGCAGGCAGTCATTCTTGACAGGTGCGCCTCGGGGGACAACGAAAATCGTCCTTCTGCTTCAGATGGAGGTGCCGGGAGACACCGGTGGCGGGGGCAGGATTTCGACCGGGGTACCGGCCGGCACCATGTCGTGGAGCGTGATCATGTCTGCGTTGCGCAGGCGGATGCAGCCGTGGCTGGCCGGGGTGCCGATGAGTTGCTCCTGATTCGTGCCGTGGATGTAGACAAAGCGTTCGAGGGTGTTGGCGTTGCCGGGATCGAGCCCGTCGAGGGTCAGGATGCGGGTCAGGACAAGGTCCTCCTCGCCGCCGGGCACGGCCAATTCGCCGGTGCTTTCGCGGGCCCGGAAGACGGTCCAAGCCGGGGCGCCTTGGCCGATTTTGGCGCGGACGACGAATCGTCCCGTCGGGGTGCGGAAGCTGCCCTCCTCGCAGCCCAGGCCGAAGCGCGAGGTGGAGACGGGGAATTCGGCGGTCATGGAGGCCCCGTCCATGACCCGCAGGGTTTGCCTGCCGACATCGACCACGATGCGGTGGGCGGAGGGTGTTTGCCGGGCGGGATGTGCTTTCGTGATGGCCATGGCGACGGTGGATGTTATTTTTCCCGCCTTTCCGATGGGCAGGAACTATCATGTAGCGATCGCGGGTGCAACCGGTGCGGTGGGCATCGAAATGATGCGCGTACTGGAGAGGCGGGATTTTCCCGTCGGTCAGCTCACGCTCCTCGCCTCGGCCCGGTCGGCGGGCAAGCGCTTGGATTTCCAAGGCGCCCCGGTCGAGGTGCGCGAGCTGACCGCGGATGCTTTCGACGGGGTCGACTTCGCACTGTTCAGCGCGGGCGGGTCGATTGCCCGGGAATTCGCCCCCGTGGCGGTCAAAGCCGGCGCGGTGGTCATCGACAACTCGTCGGCCTTCCGCCTGGATCCCGATGTCCCGCTCGTTGTGCCGGAGGTCAACCCCGAGGCGGCGCGTGCGCACCAAGGGATCCTGGCCAACCCGAACTGCACGACGGCGATCACGCTGATGGGACTGTGGCCCTTGCACCGTGAGTTCGGGGTCAAGCGTCTGTGGGCGTCGAGTTACCAGGCGGTCTCCGGGTCTGGGGCGAAGGCGATCGAGGAGCTGAAGACGCAGGTCGAGGCTCTGGCCCGGGGCGAAGAAGCGCCGCGCGTGGTTTATCCGTGGCAAATCGCGTTCAACGTGATCCCGCAAGTGGATGCGTTCCTTGAGTCGGGCTACACGAAAGAGGAAATGAAGATGGAGAATGAGGGGCGCAAGATCATGGGGCTGCCGGATTTTCGCGCTTCGGTGACTTGCGTGCGCGTGCCGGTCTATCGTGCCCACAGCGTGGCAGTCAGCGCGGAGTTCGAGCGCCCGGTATCGGTCGCCGCGGCACGGGCTGCGCTCGCCAAAGCGCCGGGCTTGCGCCTGGTGGATGAGCCCTCCACGAACGGGTATCCGGTGCCGCTGCACGTGGCAGGGAAGGACGATTGCGAGATCGGACGATTGCGGCTGGACTGCGCGCTGGAGAACGGGCTGAGTTTTTGGATTTGCGGCGATCAGCTGCTCAAGGGCGCGGCGCTCAATGCGGTGCAGATTGCGGAGTTGCTGGTGGAGTGAACGGTAGCGGTGGGGGTGGATGCAGGCGGGAGTTTGGCTGTGGCATCGGCATCTGGCCGATGGTTTGAGGTCGTGACGGGCGGGGACGTTCGTGCCCGCAGGGGAAGGTGGCCGCGGTGCGGGATGGCGTGTCGGGGACGCCGCGCCCTACCTTGCGGTGTGCAGGTGGATGGCGGCGGCGATGATGGGCCGGGCCCAGTCGGGGGCGTTTGAGAGGTCGGCGGGAGCGGTGATTTGGCCGCGTTGCATTTCGAGGAGCAGAACGGGCTGGGGCTGCCGGCCTGCGGCGGGGTCGGCTTCCGATGAATTGTCATAGACGCGCAGATGGTCGATGCAGGGGAGCAGGCGGATGAGGTTTTCGCGGCTGCGGTTCCAGCGTTCGCGGATTTTTTCGACCGGAATATCGTGACCACCGTGTGCGACGCGGCTGCGGACGCGGCGGATGTGGAGGTCGGCGCTGGCCAGCCCGCAAAACCAGACCTGCAGGCGGTGGCCGGAGCGGGCGGCTTTTTCGAGGAGTTGCGCGATGGTGCGTCCGCCGAGGGTGGTCTCGAAGCGGTAGTCTTGGCCGCCGGCGATGGCTCGCTCGAGGAGCGACTTGCCGATCTGCCAGGCGTGGGCGTTGGCCAGCGTGAGCGAGATGTCGGGGTGAAGGTCGCGGATTTGTTGGGCGATGGTGTCGGGATTGAAAAAGATATCGCCCTCTTTTTGCAAAAACCCTCCAGCCACGCTGCTTTTGCCCGCCCCGTTGACGCCGGCCAAGACGGCGATGGTGGGAGGTTTGTTCATGACTTGCTTTTGGCTTTTTGTTGCGCGGCCCATAGAGCGGCTTGACCAAGTTCTTCGGGGGTGGCCCGGAAAAGTTTTTCGGCTCCCGCCCGTTGCTCCGGCCCCTGCATACGCTCGAGCATGCCGCGGTATTCTTCGTGCAGTTTTTCCAGCCATTCGGGCTGCTGCCCGGTCAGGGTTTCGTATTGCTCGACGGAGAGGAGAATGGCGCGGGGTTTTTCGTGACGGGTGATGGCGATCGCCTGCTTGGCGGCAACCTGCTCGAAGACGTCGGCCGTGGAGTTTTTCAGCTCTGTGGCAGAGATGGTGGGGAGTTCTTGGACGCGGGGAACTGTGGTGGTGGGAGGCTGGTAGGCGGTGCTCATCGGGCCAAAATAGCTAATATAGCTAAAATAGCAAGATTCTTGCTTGGCGCGTCGGGCACGCCGCGCCTTACCTTTGCTGGCCGGCGATGAGCAGGCAAATCTCGCCGCGGGGCGACTGTTTTTCCGCGCGGGCGGAGAGCTCGGCGGCGCTGCCGCGCCAGTATTCCTCGAACTTTTTGCTCAGCTCGCGGGCCACGCAGACGGGTCGCTCCGGAGCAAGTTCGGCCAGCACGGCGAGGGATCTGGCGATGCGGTGGGGGGATTCGAAGAAGATGCTCGTCTCGCCGCGGGCCAAGGCGGCCTCGAGGGCGGCTTTGCGCCGGCCGGATTTGACCGGGAGAAAACCGCCAAAATAGAATTCGTGCAGCGGCAATCCGGAACCGACCAGCGCGGGAAGGATCGAAGAGGGACCAGGAAGCACGGTGAACTCCAGTCCCCGTTCGAGGCAAGCGCGCACCATGCGGTAGCCGGGATCCGAGATGCCCGGCATGCCGGCGTCGGTGAGCAGGGCGATGTTTTCGCCGGCAGCAAGGCGTTGCGCGATTTCCCCGGAACGCTGCGCTTCGTTGTGCTCGTGCAGGCTGAGGAGCGGACGGCTGATGCCGTGGTGTTTGAGGAGAATGCTGGCGTGGCGCGTGTCCTCGGCGGCGATGAGGTCCGCTTCGCGGAGGAGGCGCAGGGCGCGCAGGGTGATGTCCTCCAGATTCCCGACCGGGCTGGGAACGAGGGTGAGCAATTTAGAACCCTTCGCTCAGCCGGCTGGCCAGTTTGTTGGCCGTGTCGGCGAAGGCGAGCGGAAGCGCCTGCTGTTCGTCAGTCTGCAGGTCGGCGGTGACGAAGAAGCTGGTTTGGCCGGTGACGTCGCCGGACATCAGTGAGCGTCCGGTGGCCGACTCGACGAGGTCGTATTGCACGGTGGTAAATAGCACGTACTCGCTCGAGGCGATGACGTTGCCGCGCAGTGACCGGGCGGGGGCGCGGCGCACTTCGGTGAGGGTGGTGCTGAGCACGGCGTCGGAACGGTCGCTGTAACTGATGCTGTAGGTTCCGTCGGTCTGCAATTGTTTGGTGATGGTATCGGCGAGCAGCGCTTCGACGTTGGGCTCGAGGGTCAGATTTTTCGACACCGGCACAGCCAGCGTGGTGATGCCGCGCATCATGGCCGGCCGGGCGTCGCCCAGCGTGTAGCAACCCGACAGCGTCATGGCACAGAGTGCGGAGAGCAGGCCGCGGAGGATCATTCGAAGGAAGGAAGCTCGGGTTCGACGGGCGGGAGATCGGGAGCGGGTAGCAGGTCGGCCGGCGCGGGGTTGCCTCCTCCTTGCGGTCGCATGTCGTTGGAAGAGGTGCGGAGTTGCGGGCGCGGCGCGGGCAATTCTTCGGGCGGCTTGACCGTGGACACGGGCGGCCCGGCGTAGTTGCTGAGGGAAGAGGTCTGGACTTGGTTCTGCAGGCGGCGCCGCATGGCGGCCCGTACGCCGGTCTCGGCCCGCTCGCTGCCGGCGCGGAGTTCATCTTCACCGACCGTGGCCCGGATCTCCTCGATCCGTGCGCCGGCGAGTTCCGCATCCGGGGAGCCGGGTTGGCGGCGGACAAGGTCGCTGTAATAGATCACGGCGGCGCGGTAGTCGGTCTTGCGGTCGTAGAATTTCGCGATGGAAAGCAGGTCGAAAGCCTCGCGCCCGGTCATGGTGTCGAGATTTTCGCGGGCTTGCGCTGCTTTCTCGTTCTGCGGGAACTCGATGAGGAATTCCTCGAAGGTGTTTTTGGCGTCGATCGCGGCGGAAAGATCCTGGGAGCGGCCTTCGGCTTCGGTCAATTGCACGTAGCCGATCTGGTAGAGGGCATCGGCAGCGAGGCTGCTGTTGGGGTAGCGGTCGAGCACGACTTGGTAAGCGCTGACCGCTTTCTCGTATTCCTTCTGATTTTCGAGGGCTTGCCCGAGTTTGAATTGCACGGAGGGGGCGAATTTGGCGAATGGGGCGGCGGCCAAAATCGAGGTGTACATTTCTGTGGCTTGCTCGTACCGGCGGTTGTCCATTTGCGCATCGGCGATCGCGACTTGCGCTTCAACCGCGCGGTCGAATTCACGCGCCTGCGGGAAGTTTTCCAACAGCTTCTGGTAAGAGTCGAATGCGCGTTTGGAATTGCCCAGCGAGTCATAAAGTTCGCCCAGGCGCAACTGCGCCGCCGGTGCGGAGGGGGCGATCGGGTAGTCGCGGACCAATGTGCGGTAAGTGGCGATGGCCTGCTTGGTGTTGCCGGCCTCTTCCCACTCCTGCGCCTGCTGGAAGTAACCCGCGGCCTCGTCGTTGTAGGCGCCGGTCGTGGCGGGTTCCTGGGCGCGGAGGCTACCGGAAGCGGCACCGGCGGCAAAGAGGGCGGCGGTTAGCCCCGCGAATAAGCGCGTGCGATACATCAGTCGACCGAAAGTAGGAAGCAGGCTGCGCAGCGTCAAGCCGTGAAGCAGGGGGAGAGGCTCAGTAACGGCGCCAGAGGGCCGGGACAAAAAGAGCCAGCATGACGAGGATTTCCAGACGGCCCATGATCATGAGGAGAGAAAGCAGGATGTGGGAAGGGGGAGAAAGTCCGGCAAAGGTGCAGGTGGGGCCGACTGCGCCCAGTCCGGGGCCGGTATTAAAAAGGTTGGCGATGACGGCACCGAAGCTACTAACCAGGTCAAAGCTCGGCTCGAGGGCGGCCATGGCGAGGGAGCCAAGCGCCACGATGAAACCGACCAGGGCGAGAAAGAAACCGACGTCGGCCAGATAACCGTCGGTCAGCGGCACGCCGTTAATCCGCACGGGAATAATCTGGTTTGGACGGAAGGCATGGACCATCTGGCGCGCGAAATTTTTGAAGAAAACCATCAAGCGGCTCACTTTGATCCCTCCCGCGGTGGAGCCGGCACAGCCGCCGATAAACATCACAGCGACGATGAGGATGCGCGAGAAGTTCGACCACTGGTCGTAGTCCGCGGTGACAAATCCGGTGGTGGTGCTGATGGAAACAACTGTGAAGGCCGCGTTACGCAAGGCTGTGGAGGTGTCCGGCGCCTGCGAATTGTAGAGCAAACTAGCGGTCACGGCCAAGGTCACGACGGTGAGGATACCCAAATAGAAGCGCGTTTCTTCATCCTGTTTCCATTTGCTCCATCGTCGGGCAACGAGCCAAGCGTAGAGCATGAAGCTAATAGCGCCCAAAATCATGAAGAGGATGATCCACCACTCCATGGCAGGGCTTTGGTAGAAGCCGATGCTTGCGTTGCGTGTGCTGAACCCCCCGGTTGAAATGGTGGCGAACGTATGACATACGGCATCGAAGACCGGCATGCCCAAGACAACGAGTCCGGCGAAACAGACAAGGGAGAGCGCAAGGTAGATCTGCCACAGGCGGATGGCGGTGTCGCGCATACGTGCGGCGAAACCCTCGCCGAGTTGTCCGGAGGACTCGCGGCGGAAAAGTGATTTGGTCCCACCCCCGCCGGCCATGGAAAGAACGGCCACGAAAAGCACGAGGATACCCATGCCGCCGAGCCACTGCGTGGTGGCACGCCAGAGAAGGAGTCCGCGTGGCCAGATTTCAACGTCGGCAATGGCACTCGATCCGGTGGTGGTGAAGCCCGAAGCCGATTCGAAAATCGCCGCGGCGGGGGCAAGCGACGGCATGGAGAGCATGTAGGGCAGCGCGCCGAACAAGGTGCTCAAGGTCCAGCCAAGGCCGACAATGGCAATGGCCTCGCGGCGCAAGATCTCGAGTGACGAACCGTGACCAAACCAGCGCAGCAATCCGCCGACTGCGGCCGTGATGAGGGCCGACAGCCCGAGCGCACGGTCCGCCGCGAATCGTGGCTCCTGGTCGTAAACCGCGTAGGCCAGACAGCCGAGCATGGACGCGGCCAGCATGAGCAGCAACGAACCAAGGAAGCGCGAAAGCTGGCGGTAATCCATGCCGATCAGGCGAGCAGTTTGAGCAGCGCGGTTTTGGCCTCGGGAGCAACGATGGCCACCACGGTGTCGCCCGCTTCGATTTTGTCGTCCGCCGCGGGCACGGTGGCTTGGTTGCCGTGCTGCACGGCGATGATGCCGCTGGCCGCAGGCCAATCGGTCGCGGCCAGGGTGCGTCCCGCCGCGGCGCTGTTCTCGGCCACGGGCGAGGAAAGGATTTCGATACCTCCCGGCAAGGTGCGCAGCACGGTGGCTTCGTCCGCAGTGACAAAGCGCGAAAGTTCGCGCGCCACGGCGACGCGCGGGCTGACCGCATCCAGAATACCGAGCTGGGCTCCGGAGCGCTGGATGGCGCTGGCGTAGTCCGCGCGGTGGATCAGGGTGAGGCAGGCTTTGGCCCCGAGGTCGCGGGCTTGCAGGCAGGCCATGACGTTGTCCTCGTCGTCGTGCGTGGCGGCGACAAAAAAGTCGGCATCGCCGACCCGTTCCTCCTTCAGCTCGTGCAGCGAGGTGGCATCGGCATTGATGATCGTGCAATTCTGCAATTGCCTTCCGAGTTTTTCGCAAATCCGGCGGTCTTTTTCCACGATGCGGGTGCGGAAGTTGCCCCCTTCGAGGGTCTGGGCGAGGGCGAAGCCGTAGTCGTCGCCGCCGAAGATGACCACATTGAGTTCGCTCTCGTTTTTGTCGGTCACGTGCAGCTTGCGCAGTCCCTCGGCAAGGCGGCGGGGGTGGCCATAAATGGTGACCAGATCACCGGCCTCGAGGGCGTCATTGGCACGCGGGACGATCAGGTTCCCGCGGCGGAGGATGGCGCCAATGCGGACGCGGGCGGGGAGTCCGAGTTCGCGCAGCGGGATGGCGAGGGCCGGGCTGCCGGGCTCGAGGCGGATCTGCTGCAATTCGATGCGGCCGCGGGCGATTTCCTCGACGACCAGGCAATCGGGGTTGCGGATGGATTTGGCCAGTTCGACCGCGGCGAGGCGGGCGGGACTGAAAAGATAGTCGACCCGGAATTGGCCCGCGTAGTCGTAGAGCCATTGTTCACGCTGCATGGCGAGGCTGGTCCGGGCGATGCTGCGGCGGGCCCCGAGGGATTTGCCGATCGAGGTGCAGACCAGGTTGGTGTGATCGTGGCTGGTCAGGGCGAAGAGGACGTCGCACTTGGCGATGCCGGCTTCCTCGAGCGTTTCGACGCTCGCACCGCTGCCGTGCAGGACACGGCTGTCGAGCTGCTCGTTGAGCTCGGCGGCAAGCCTTTCGTCCTGCTCGATCACGCAGATGGAGTGCTCCTCGTCGGAAAGGGTGCGGGCCATGTGCAGACCGATGGCTCCCGCGCCAACAATGATGATGTTCATGTTGCAGCCCCATGGTGCGGGCCGGAGGGGAGGTCGGCGCAAGCAAAAAGCGGGGTCATTTTTGGCCGGACAGGTTGGCAAGTCGCCGCGTGGCTGGCAGATTGGGGTGTGCAAACGAGTTTTTTGGTCCCGGCCTACAACGAGGAGAAGCTTGTCGGCCGTGCTGTCGGGTCGATTCATCGTGCCGCCGCCGACTGCGGATTGGCAGCCTACGAGGTCGTGGTCTGCGATAATGCCTCGGGGGATGCCACGGCCTCGCTGGCCGGCGCGGCTGGGGCGCGGGTGGTGCAGGAACCGCACCGGCAAATCGCCCGGGCGCGCAACACGGCGGCGGGTGCTTCGTCGGGGCAATGGCTCGTCTGGCTCGATGCGGACGCCATTTTGACCACCGACGTG
>Ga0247831_1006299_pt1 | contig 14146 bp, 12 predicted proteins | sample LaCruzMarch2015__9_FD_192406 | JGI IMG/M metagenome (GOLD analysis project Ga0247831, IMG submission 192406) | Freshwater microbial communities from meromictic Lake La Cruz, Castile-La Mancha, Spain - LaCruzMarch2015_1m | ecosystem: Environmental > Aquatic > Freshwater > Lake | place: Spain...
GACTTCGGTGTCGGAGGTCGACTGGTAGATGGCCCCGTCGCGGACGAGTTCGGTTTTCAGCGTGAGCGCGTTGGTGAGGTTGCCGTTATGGGCGACGGCGAAGCCGCCCGCATCGAGGTCGGCGAACAGCGGCTGCACGTTGCGGAGACCGGAACCGCCGGTCGTCGAGTAGCGCACGTGACCGACCGCAGAGTGGCCGCGCAGCACGTCAATCACGCGTTTGCGGTTGAAATAGTCCCCGACCAGTCCCAGCCGGCGTTCGGTGCGAAAGTGCCGGCCATCGAAAGTCGTGATGCCGGCTGCTTCCTGTCCGCGATGCTGGAGGGCGTGCAGGCCGAGGGCTGCGATCGCCGCGGCCTCCTCGACCCCGAAGACGCCCACGATGCCGCACTCTTCGTGCAGCTTGTCGTCTTCGGCGAGCGGTGTGTGCTCAAAACTGCGATGCCCGAGCTTCGTCATGAAGGTCTCCCGCGCCTTGAGAGCAGTCGAGGTGCCTACTGCCCGCGTCACCGCAACGCCGAACGAGGCATTCCGGCGGCATCGATCCAGCCGCTGTAGCGAACTATACGCGAGTCGGATCGCAAGTTGGTCGCCCGGCTCTGCATATGGGTGTGACAGATATATGAAATGACTGCCAAATCAACTAGCCGTCGCACCGCGTTTTCGTCGCAGCGCGAGGTTGGCGTCACCCCGTGGTCCCAGCGTCCGACAGATCGATCCTGCCCCTCAACCCTGACGCGGCTGCTCTTCTTTCGGCTCGGTCAGCGAGCGCGGGATCAGGCGGACCAGCGTCGAGCGCAACACTTCCCCGGTCGAGCGCAAGTAGGGCAGCGACTTCGATTGGGCGACAAATGCCATCTGCTGCTCGGGCTTCGGGTAGACGACCTCGTAGAACATGAACGGGATGACGACGAGGATGAAGCCGCGCACCACGCCGAACACCAAGCCCAGCATGCGGTCGATCATGCCGACGCGACTGTCGAGGATCGAATCCGAGATGCGCGAGGTGATCAAATGAACAACGATCAGAACGACCAGGAAGATGAGCGCCCCCAGGCCGATCTGGGCGACTTGCACCGGCGCGCCGATCTGCTGGGCGATGTCCTCGGCGACGCGCTTCTGGGAAAGCACGAACACGGCGGCAGCTGCTGCCGCCGCAGCCCACGACACGATCGACAGCACCTCGCGCGTCAGCCCACGATACATCGCGAGTAAGCCGGAGATCAGCGAGATCGCAATCAGGAAGATGTCGAGGTAGGACAGCGGGCCGACCATGGCGATCTGATCTCGTATCGTTGATGCGCGGCGACAGCCATCGGCAGGAAGAGAGCGCAGAACGCTCGCTTATGACTGCGGGCTCGACAAGGGGCTCAGTCGCACGCGCCACCGCCATCTGCAAGACTCTTCAAATGAGTGATGCGCGAAAGCGACAATTTTAGGCCTCGCGTCTCGATCTCGCCGGCCGCCGGCATCAGCACCGACTTGAATCCGAGCTTCTGCGCCTCCTTGAGGCGGGCCGGCATGTGCGCTGCCGCTCTCACCGCGCCGGACAGGCTGATCTCACCGAAATGAATGCGGTCGACTGGCAGCGGCTGGCCGCTGAGCGAAGAAAGCAGCGCGGCGGCGGCAGCGAGATCGGCGGCGGGCTCGGTGATCCTGAGGCCGCCCGCCACATTGAGATAGACGTCGTGGTGGCCGAACGAGACACCGGCCCGTGCTTCCAGCACGGCGAGCAGCATCGACAGCCGGTTGCCATCCCAGCCGACCGCCGCGCGGCGCGGCGTACCGAGCGCCGAAGGTGCGACCAGCGCCTGGATCTCGACCAGCAGCGGCCGTGTCCCTTCCATACCGGCGAACACGGCGGCACCCGGCGCCGAAGCATCACGGTCACCGAGGAATAGCTCCGACGGGTTGGTGACTTCGCGCAGGCCCAGTTCGACCATTTCGAACACGCCGATCTCGTCGGCCGGCCCGAAACGGTTCTTGACGGCGCGCAGCAGGCGGTAGGCATGGCCGCTGTCGCCCTCGAAATAGAGCACGGTATCGACCATGTGCTCGACCACCTTGGGGCCGGCGATCTGGCCTTCCTTGGTGACATGGCCGACCAGGATCAGGGCGCTGCCGGCCTGCTTGGCGTAGCGGATCAGGCTCTGCGTCGCGGCCCTGACCTGGGCGACGGTGCCTGGCGCCGATTCGATCGCCTCGGCCCACAGTGTCTGGATCGAATCGACGATCACGAGGTCGGCGTGCGGCCCTTTGGCGAGCGTCGCGAGTATGTTGGCGAGGTTGGTCTCGGCGGCGAGCGCCACGGGAGCCTTGGCGAGCCCCAGCCGTTCAGCGCGCATCCTGACCTGCGCGGTGGCCTCCTCGCCCGAAAAGTAGACGGCTCGACGCCCGGCCGACGCGAGTCCGGCCGCGAGTTGCAGCAGCAGCGTCGACTTGCCGATGCCCGGCTCGCCGCCGATCAGGATCGCCGAGCCCGGCACGATGCCGCCGCCCGTCACCCGGTCGAGTTCTCCGTTGCCGGTCCTGATGCGCGGCGCCTCGTCGGTCGCCCCGGTCAGTGTCTCGAGCCGGGCCGCGCGCCCCTTGGCCGATTTGGTGAGGCCCGAGCCCGGCATCGCGGCCGGCCCCGCCTGCTCCTCGACGATGGTGTTCCAGTCGCCGCACGCGACACACTTGCCGGCCCAGCGCTGCGACAGCGCCCCGCAGGCCTGGCAGACGAACTGCGATTTCGCGGGCTTGGCCATGGTCTTGGTGTCCTACCCGCCGACGTAAACGCGATGCACGCGGCTACCGAGCCGCGTCAGCAATTCGTAGCCGATGGTGCCGGCGCGATCGGTGAGATCGTCGAGCGTGACGCGATCGCCCATCACCTCGACAAAGCCGCCGCGATGCACGAGGTGCCCGGGTACGTCCGTCACATCGACGGTGATGAGGTCCATCGAGACGCGACCGACCACCGGCACTGGATGCTCGCCGATGTAGCCGACCGGACCCGGATGGGCGTCGTCGCCGCTCAAGGCGCGCAGGAACCCGTCGGCATAGCCGCAAGCGATTGTGGCGAGCCGGGAGGGTCGCGTCAGGTGATACGAGGCGCCGTAGCCGACCGTCTCGCCGGGCTGTGCCTCGCGCACCTGCAGAATGCGGGCGATCAGGCGCACCACCGTGCGCATCGGATTGGCCGCGCCGATGAACGCCCGCCCGCCATAAATGGCGATGCCGGCGCGTACCAGATCGAAGTGATAGTCGGGGCCGAGAAAGATGCCGCCGGAATTGGCGAAGCTCGCGCGCCGCTCGGGCAGCCGGCGCCGCAACGCCTCGAAGCGGGCGAGTTGCGTGCGATTGAGCGGGTTGTCGGCCTCGTCGGCGGAGGCGAGGTGGCTCATCAGCATTGCCACGTAGAACGGATCGAGCAGATCGAGACGGGCGGCAAGCCCGTCGACCTCGCCTGCCGAGAGCCCCAGACGGTTCATGCCGGTATCGATGTGGATCGCGGCCGGGTGGCGGCGCCCCTTCGAACTCGCAAAGCGCGACCAGTCCTCGATCTCGCCGAGGCTCGCCAGCACGGGACGCAGGTTGAAGCCCGCGTAGTAATCGCCGGCGCCGGCCAGATACCCGTCGAGCACGTAGACGATGGCGCCCGGCACTTGCGCGCGCACGCGCAGCGCCTCCTGAAGAGTCGCGACGAAGAACGTCTTGGCGCCCTCGCGCGCCAGCGCGGCCACCACCTCCTCGATGCCGAGCCCATAAGCGTTGGCCTTCACCACCGCCGCGCACTCGGCCGAGCCGGATGCCACATTGAGCGTCGCCCAGTTGGCCTTCAGCGCACCGAGATCGATCTGCAGCACCGCCCGTGCTTCCGGCGGCGCGGCAATCGCCGCCGCAGCGATGGCAGCGCGGTCTGTTTGCGCCGCCTGTCCGATCTCTTCTGCGCCCGCCATGATCGCGCTCCTCGCCTACTCCAGCCGCTCCGGCATCCTATCCTCGCGGGCGAGATTTCCGAAGCGGGTGAACTGGTTTTCGAAGGAGAGCTGCACTGAGCCAACGGGGCCGTGGCGCTGCTTGCCGATGATCACTTCGGCCTTGCCCGACACCATCATCATCTTCTGCTGCCACTCGGTGAATTCGGCCGTGCCCTCGCTCGGCTTGGTACGCTCGACGTAGTATTCCTCGCGGAACACGAACATCACGACGTCGGCGTCCTGCTCGATCGAGCCCGATTCGCGAAGGTCTGACAGCTGCGGGCGCTTGTCCTCGCGCTGTTCGACCTGACGCGACAGCTGCGACAGCGCGATGATCGGCACTTCCAGCTCCTTTGCCAGCGCCTTGAGCCCCGTGGTGATCTCGGTGATCTCCTGCACGCGATTGGCCTGCGCCGACTTCGACGACCCTGACAGTAGCTGCAGGTAGTCGACCACCAGCAGGCCGAGCCCGTGCTGGCGCTTCAACTTGCGCGCGCGGGCGGCGAGTTGCGCGATCGAGATGCCGCCGGTCTGGTCGATGTAGAGCGGGATGCGGCTCATCTGCTGGGAGACCGCCACCAGGCGCCGAAATTCCTCCTCCGAGATCATGCCGCGGCGGATCTTCTCCGACGGGATCTCGGCCTGCTCGGAGAGGATACGGGCGGCCAGCTGTTCGGCCGACATTTCGAGCGAGAAGAAGCCGACCACGCCGCCGTCAACCGCCTTGCGCGTGCCGTCCGGCTGCAGCTCCTCGCGGAACGCCTTGGCGACGTTGAAGGCGATGTTGGTCGCCAGCGCCGTCTTGCCCATCGAGGGGCGGCCGGCGAGCACGATCAGGTCGGACTTCTGCAGGCCGCCCATGCGCCCATCGAGATCGGAAAGCCCGCTCGACAGGCCGGACAGGTGGCCGTCGCGCTGGTAGGCGGCGTTGGCCATCTCGATCGCGGTCGTCAGCGCCTGCCCGAACGTCTGGAAGCCCTGGCCATACTTGCCGCTTTCGGCGAGCGAATAGAGCTGGCTCTCGGCTTCCTGGATCTGCCGCTCGGGCGGCAGGTCCACGGGTGAGTCGTATGCCGTGTTGACGAGGTCCTCGCCGATCATGATCAGCGCCCGTCGCACCGCGAGGTCGTAGATCGTCCGCCCATAGTCGTGCGCGTTGATGATCGTCGTCGCGTGCGCCGCCAGCCGGCCGAGGTACTGCGGCACGGTCAGGTCCTTGTCGATCGGCTCCGCCGTCTCGAAGAACGTGCGTAGCGTGATCGGCGTCGCCTGCTTGCCGGCGCCGATCAGCTTCTGCGTCACCTCGAAGATCTGCCCGTGCAGGGGATCGTAGAAGTGCGTCGTATCGAGGAAGCCCGACACGCGGTCGAGCGACTCGTTGTTGACGAGGATGGCGCCGAGCAGGGCCTGCTCGGCCTCGATGTTGTGTGGCGCCTGCCGCCAGGCAAGCGTTGCGTCGGCGGCAGCCTGCGCCTTGAGCTGCTCGCTCACGAGGGCAGGGACGGAAGCGGGGGCGGATGCGGTGCGTGTGTTCATGGGCGTCGGTTTATGCCGAGTCGCTGATGCCGAGTTGTCGTGCCGCCGCTGATTGTTGCCGGGCGGCCGGGTTTTCAACGTGCCGTCCCCGCTATTGCTCGGCTTGGCGATGCACCCGAGCATTCAACCGCCACTTTCGACTATAGACTTGCCAAGGGCGCGAATCGCCAATGCGCGGAGCGGCTCCGCTATCGGTGCTGCTCTATCGCAGGAGGTGTCTGTGATCGTCGTGTTCGGCTCGCTCAATGTCGATCTGGTCGCCGAGATGGCGGCGGCACCGAAGGCCGGCCAGACCATTCCCGCCGAAGCCTTCCGCATGGAAGCCGGTGGCAAGGGCGCGAATCAGGCGCTCGCCGCCACACGCGCTGGCGCCGAAGTCGTAATGGCCGGCGCCGTCGGCCGTGATCCGCTCGCCGACATCGCACTGCGCGCGCTGCGGGCGGCGGGCATCGATCTCGCCAACGTCCGTGACGTCGACGCGGTCACCGGCACCGCGACCATCTGGATCGAACGCTGTGGGCAGAACCGCATCGTCGTCGCGGCAGGCGCCAACGCGATGGCTCGGGCCGATACGGTCGACGACGCGACGCTTGCCCGGGCATCGTCCGTATTGCTGCAGATGGAGGTGCCGCAGTCGGAGACGATCGCCATGATCCGGCGGTGCAAAGCAAACGGCGTACGCTCGATCCTCAACCTGGCACCAGCACTGCCATTCGCGCGCGAAGAACTCGCAGCGTGCGGGCTGCTGGTCGTCAACGAGGACGAGGCGGAGGACTTGGCCGGCTGGCTCGGCTGCGGCGCCGATGCGGCCGCGATCCACGCCGCGCTCGGCTGCGATGTGATCCGTACGCTCGGCAGCCTAGGGGCCGAGGCTGCGACGCGCGAGGGGCATTGGGCGACACCCGCCCACGCCGTCGCAGTGGTCGACACCACGGCAGCCGGAGATTGTTTCTTCGGCGCGCTGGCGGCGGGCCTCGATCGCCGACTTTTCTTGCGCGCGGCCATGGCGGAGGCGAGCGTTGCCGCCGCGCTCGCCTGCACCCGCAAGGGCGCCCAGGCGAGCCTGCCGATGCGCGCCGAAATCGACGCGGCGATCAGGGCGACGCATTCAGCAGACCCTCGGCAATAATCCGCTCGGGTCGCCTCAGCTCCAGATGTCGGTCTTCGATGCCGTGAATTCCGCCGAGCAGAACGTGCCGCCCTGGTAGAAGTCGCCGACCGGATCGGGCGCGAGCTTGGACTGCTCGGCCAGCGCGTGGGCGACGTGATGCTCGGCGCGGTGCTTCGGGCGATAGCCGAACTTGTAGGCGTTCGAGTTGTCCCACCACGCGCGCTCGTTGAGGGAGGCGCCGTAAAAGATCTCGCAACGGATCGCGGGATGTTCGAAGCCGATGCGCACCAGCTGCACGAGGTCGTCGGGGTGCAGCCAGATCGCGAGGCGGCGCTTGTCGATCGGGATGTCGCCGAAGTTGCCGATCCGGAGGCTCGTCACGGCGAGCCCGTGCTTATAGGCGTACATCGCACCGAGCGCCTCGCCGAACGCCTTCGAGACACCGTAGCGGCTGTCCGGGCGAACCGGCTCGTCGATGCCGATGTGATGCGTGCGTGGGTAGTACCCGACCGCGTGGTTCGACGAGGCGAATACGACGCGCTTGACGCCGTTGCGGTGCGCCGCCTCGAACAGATTGTAGCAGCCGACGATGTTGGCATCCAGGATCTGCGGCCAGGTGCCCTCGATCGAATGGCCACCGAGATGGAGGATCGCGTCGATGCCCTTGGTGGCGCGCTCGACGGCTGTCATGTCGGCGAGGTCGGCGGCGACGAACTCCTCGTCGGCGCCGAGGTCCTTGGGTGCTGCGAGATCGGAGAGGCGCAGGCTCGGATAGTGCGCCTTGAGCAGCGTGCGCAGGCGCGTGCCGATGCCGCCCGAGGCACCCGTCATGAGAACTCGCATGGTCAGCGTCCTTCTTTTTTGATCATGTCGGCTTTTTTAATCGTATCGGCGGCGGCTTCGACCTCGCGCGCTTTGCGCTCGGCGAGACCACGGTAGCGTTGCAGGCCGCGGGCGAGGTGGGCACGCATCGCGCGCCGGGCTTCGGCCGGGTTCTGTTCCAGGATCGCTTCGACGATGCGCGTGTGATCCCGCTCGATCTGGGCGAGATAGACGCGCTGTTCGTCCGGGGTGCCGATCTCCGTGCGGATCGACTGGCGCGGGATGACATGGCGGCCAAGGAAGGTGAGGAAGTTCGAGAATTTGCCGTTGCCGGTGGCGTCGGCGATCGCCTGATGGAAGGCGAAATCCTCACTGATCGCGCTCTCGCCGCGCTTGACCGCACGCGTGAACTGGGTGAGCGCCGTCTCCACCTTGCGCCGGTCGCCATAGCGCGCCCGCTCGGCGGCGAGTGCTGCGGCCTCGACCTCGACGGCGACGCGCAGTTCCATCACCTCGATCACGTCGGCGAGCGACGCTTCCGCGTCGCTATCGATGCGAAAGGCCGCGCGCTTGAGTTCGCTCGCGACGTAGGCGCCCGAGCCCTGCCGCGTGACGATGAGGCCATCCGCCTTGAGGGCTGCCACCGCCTCGCGCACGACGGTGCGCGATACGCCGAGCGCGGCCATCAACTCCTGCTCGGTCGGCAGCCGCGTGCCCGGCGCGAGATTGCCGCCAGTGATCTCCCCGGCGATGCGGGCGACCACCTCCTGCGTGAGGTTGCGACCCTGCTTCACCGGTTTCAAAGCTGCCAGCTTGTCAGCGGACGTGGCCGCTGCTAGGTTCGGATCATGTCGGGTCATCGTACAACTTGGTAGCACTCGTCGCGGAGGCTTTCAATACGCGAGACCGGATGGCATACGAGTACCGACCGCTGATTTCGCGCATTTCAGACGGGTGCGCTCCATAGACCTGAAGCGGCGATCCGGGTAGCCCTGTCGGGGGTGCCCCAACAAGAAGAGTTTGCCGCCATCGAGCGGTGAAAGCCGACGGCGGCACGGTGCTGCCCCGCGCAAGTTTAAATGGAGGAAACAGCAATGAAGCGTGCTCACCTGCCGACTACGTTGGCTGCCGTGCTGGCCGCCGTGGCGTTCGCCGTGCCGGCATCGGCACAGATGGTGCTGAAGTCGTCGGACGTGCATCCGAACGGCTACCCGACGGTGGAAGCCGTCATTGCCATGGGCAAGAAGCTCGAAGCGGCCACCAACGGTCGCATCAAGGTCCAGATGTTCCCGGGCGGCCAGCTCGGTGACGAGAAGGCGATGATCGAGCAAGCCCAGGTCGGCGCGCTACAGATGGCGCGCATCTCGGTCGGCCCTATGGGTCCGATCGTGCCGGAGCTCAACGTCTTCAACATGCCGTTCGTGTTCCGCAGCGAGGAGCACATGCGCAAGGTGATCGACGGCGCAATCGGCCAGGAGATGCTCGACAAGCTGACCAACGATCCGCGCTCGAAGCTCGTTGCGCTCGCCTGGATGGATGCCGGTTCGCGTAACGTCTACACCGACAAGCCGATCCGCAAGCCCGCCGACCTCAAGGGCCTCAAGATCCGCATGATGGGCAACCCGCTGTTCGTCGACACAATGAATGCAATGGGCGGCAACGGCATCGCAATGGGCTTCGGCGAACTTTACACCGCTATGCAGACCGGCGTCGTCGACGGCGCAGAGAACAACGAGCCGACCTACGTCACGCACAACCACTTCACCGTGAAGAAGACGTTCTCCAAGACCGAGCATCTGGTGATCCCGGAGATCCTGGTGTTCTCGAAAGTCGCTTGGGACAAGCTGTCGAAGGACGACCAGGCCCTGATCAAGAAGGTCGGCCGTGAGGCGCAGAGCGAGCAGCGGGTGCTGTGGGACAAAATGGTCACCCAGTCCATCGCGACGCTGAAGGAGAAGGGCGTGACGATCGTCTCCGACGTCGACAAGAAGGCGTTTCAGGACTCCGTCCGCCCGGTCTACGAAAAGTACGGCAAGCAGTTCACCGATCTCATGAAGAAGATCGACGCGGTGAATTGATCGCCGACTGACACGTCGTCTCGCTTCTCTCCGAGAGCGCATGCTCTCGTCACGTCCGGCCACGGGGTGGCCGGACGTTCGTCTGCCGGAAGCCCGAGCGGCAGCATTGTTGATTCCCCCTGATCACTCTCTGACATCGGAAGGTCCACCCGCCATGGTGCAAGCCTATACGCGCCTCATGGATCACGTGCATACCGCCTGCCTCGTCGTGTGCGGCGTGGCGCTGGTGGTCATCACGTTGGTGATCCCGTTCGGCGTCTTCATGCGCTACGTGATGAACGCCGCCGCCTCCTGGCCGGAACCCCTCGCCATCCTGCTGATGATCTGGCTGTCGTTCCTGTCTGCCGTCATCTGCTATCGCGAGCACCTCCACATCGCGGTCGGGATTTTGCCGAATGCGTTGACCGGCACCGCGCGGACGGTGCTCGGCGTCATCATCGAGCTGTCGATGCTGGCGGCGAACCTGTTCCTGCTGTGGTTCGGGCTCAGCCTCGTGCAGACGACGTGGGGCCAGACCATCGCAGAGTTTCCGGCCGTGTCGGTCGGCTTCTCCTACCTGCCCGTTCCAATCGGTGGCGCGTTGACCGCGTTGTTCGTGATCGAGCGGTTCCTGGTCGGCAACTTCTTCCCGCCGCCGCTGCCGGACGAAGAGATGATCAGCGCCGAGTGACGGCGACGAGCCCCGCCATTCACTGACACCGCCTGCAGCCCAAGCGCCATCAACCCGAGACGCATCGTCATGGATACCCTCGTCCTCATCGGAAGCTTCGTGTTTTTCTGCTTCCTCGGCGTGCCGGTCGCCTATGCGCTTGGTCTATCGGCGATCGCCGCAGCGCTGTGGATGGACATCCCGCTCGAAGCGATCATGCTGCGCACTTCCGACGGCATGGACGACTTCCCACTGCTCGCGATCCCGTTCTTCATCCTCGCCGGTGCCATCATGGCCGAGGGCGGCATGGCGCTGCGCCTCGTCAACATGGCGAAGGTCATGGTCGGCTTCGTGCGCGGCGGCCTCGCCCTCGTCAATGTCATGGCCTCGGCGATGTTCGGCGCGATATCGGGCTCCTCCGTCGCCGATACCGCCGCGATCGGCACCGTCATGATCCCGCAGATGGTGAAGGCCGGCTATCCTCGCATCTTCGCCGTCAACGTGACGATCTCCGGATCGCTGCTGCCGCTGCTGATCCCGCCGAGCCATAACATGGTGATCTACTCGCTGGCCGCCGGCGGCACGGTGTCGGTCGCCGACCTGTTCCTCGCCGGCGTCATTCCCGGCCTCATGCTGGCCATCGCGCTGATGGCGCTGTGCCTGATCATAGCCTACCGCAACAACCTGCCGAAGGGCGAGGCGATCCCCGTCAAAGAGGCGGTGAAGATCTTCATCGACGGCTTCTGGGGTCTCGTCACCGTGATCATCATCATGGGCGGCATCCTGAGTGGCGTCTTCACGCCGACCGAATCGGCCTCCGTCGCCTGCGTCTACGCGTTTCTCGTGACGATGTTCATCTATCGCTCCTACAAGTGGAGCGAGTTGCCGATCCTTATCGGCCGCGTCGTGCGCACGGTCGGCATGGTGATGATCATGATCGGCTTCTCGGTCGCCTTCGGCTACATGATGGCGCTGATGCGCATCCCGACCATCGCGGCGGAGTTCTTCGCGTCGATCTCGAGCAACAAGTACATGTTCCTGTTCTACGTGAACGTGCTGCTGCTGGTGCTCGGAACATTCATGGACCTGGCACCGATGGTGCTGATCTGCACGCCGATTTTCCTGCCGATCATCAAGACGTTTGGCATCGATCCCGTTCACTTCGGCATCGTCATGCTGTTCAACCTCGGCATCGGCCTGTTGACGCCACCGGTCGGCCCGACACTTGCGGTCGGCTGCGCCATCGGCCGGGTATCGATGGAGTCGGTGGCGCGCGGATTGATGATCTTCTACGTGCCGATGCTGATCGTGCTGGGGCTCATCACTTACATCCCGGCCCTCACGCTTTGGCTGCCGAGCCTGATGAAGTAATCTCATCGCCGGGAACGGGACCGCAGCACGCCGCGACCCCGTTCGAATAAGACAAGGCGTGATTGGAGGAGACAGTGACGATGCGAACTGCAATGCGATCACAGCTACGATCACTGGCCACGGGACTGGCCCTTTCATTGGCGGCCACCGCACTTATGTCCGGCGCAGCGTCGGCCCAGACGAAGCTGAAGTGGGCCCACGTCTACGAAACCGGCGAGCCGTATCACACCGAGGCCCTCTGGGCCGCCGAGGAACTCAAGAAGCGCACGGGCGGGCGCTACGAAATCCAGGTGTTTCCGGCCTCCCAGCTCGGCAACGAGAACCAGATCAACGAGGGCCTCGGCCTCGGCACCGTCGACATCATCTACACGGGCGTCGCGTTCGCCGGATCGATCCACAAGCCGATCGCCATCACCAACGCGCCGTTCGTGCTGCGCAACTTCGATCACTGGAAAGCATATCGCGACTCGACGCTGTTCCGCGACATCGCCAAGGGCTACGAGGACAAGACCCGCCACAAGGTCATCGCGCTGACCTACTACGGACAGCGCCACCTGACGGCGAACCGCGAGATCAAGTCGCCGGCCGACATGAAGGGCATGAAGCTGCGCGTGCCGCCCGCGCCCTTGTTCCTGATGTTCACCAAGTCGGTCGGCGCCAATGCGACGCCGATCGCCTTCGCCGAAGTCTATCTGGCCCTCCAGCAGAAGACGGTCGACGGCCAGGAAAACCCGCTGCCGACCATCATGGCGAAGAAGTTCTACGAAGTGCAGTCGCACATCATGCTGAGCGGCCATATCACCGAGTCGCTGCTGTCGATCGTCGGCTCGCACGTGTGGGCCAAGCTCTCCGACGCCGACAAGAAGGCGTTCAGCGAGGTGCTGATGACGGCCGCAAGCAAGGCGACCGACGCGATCCGCGCCTCCGAGCAGAAGCTGGCTGACGAATTCCGCAAGCTCGGCAAGACGGTCGTCGAGGTCGATCGCGACGCCTTCATCAAGGCAGCCGTGCCGCTGCACAACGACGCCGGCTCCGGTGCCGGCTGGTCGGCGGCGGAGTACCAGGCGCTGCAGGCCTTGAAGTAAGCGTCTGCCAGCAGCGATCGCGGCGGCCACTGCGCCGCCGCGACATTATTCTAAGGGGAGCCCGCGCGTGGCAAACAGCACCGACAAGCCGACCGCATCGGTGCCGAAGGGCGCGCCGGTCATCCACATCGAGGATGCGCCGGTCGAGATCAGCCGCTATCCCGAAGACTGGATCGCGCTGGCGATCTTCTGGGTGCTGGCGCTCGTCGTGTTCGCACAGTTCTTCACGCGCTACGTGTTGAACGACTCGCTGTCCTGGACCGAGGAGATCGCCCGCTACCTGTTGATGGTGCTGACCTTCGTCGGCGCAGGGATCGTCACGCGCAAGCGCCTGCACATCGCAGTCGAGATGCTGGAAACGCTCCTGCCGGATACCGGCGGCCGCGTGCTGCGCGCCGTGGTCGATGTGATCACGCTCGGCTTCGTCGCGCTGCTGGCGTGGTTCTCCGTGACCATGATCGAGCGCATGCACATCCAACGCATGACGATGATCGAAGCACCGATGAGCATCGTCTACGGCGCGATCGCGGTTGGTATCCTCATCATGCTGTTACGCAACATCATCGTCGTCGTCGAGAATGCGAGGACCGGCTGGCGCAAGCGTGACGACGGACCGCTGATCACCGACTGATCGTCTCTCTTCCTCTGCGCAGACCAAGGCTCAAAATGGCGATCCTACTCTCGGTGTTTCTCGTCGCGATCCTGATCGGGGTGCCGATCTTCGTCGCGCTCGGCCTCGGCGCGCTCGTCTACACCCACTTCATCGCCGGCATTCCCGACTTCGTCGTGCTGCACCGCATGGCCGGTGGCGTCGACAGCTTTCCCCTGCTCGCCGTGCCGTTCTTCATCTTCGCCGGCAACCTGATGAATTCGGCCGGCATCACCAACCGTATCTATGATTTCGCCCTCGCCGCCGTCGGTTGGATGAAAGGCGGCCTCGGCCACGTCAACGTGGCGGGTTCGGTGATCTTTGCCGGCATGTCCGGCACGGCCGTCGCCGACGCGGGCGGCCTCGGCACGATCGAGATCAAGGCGATGCGCGACCACGGCTACGATCCGGAGTTCGCGGTCGGCATCACCGCCGCCTCGTCGACGCTCGGCCCGATCATCCCGCCGTCGCTGCCACTCGTCATCTACGGCGTCATGGCCAACGCCTCGATCGGCCAGCTGTTCATCGCGGGTGTCGTGCCGGGTCTGCTGATGGCGGCCGTGCTGATGCTGTTCACAGCCTGGTATGCGCATCGCAACAATATCGGCCGGGACGTGGTGTTCGCCTGGGACGTGCTCGGCCGCACCTTCGTCGGCGCGCTGCCGGCGCTGATGACGCCGGCGATCATCATCGGCGGCATGTCGCTCGGCTTGTTCACGCCGACCGAGGCAGCCATCGCGGCCTGCGCCTGGGCGCTGATGCTCGGTGCCGTGCTGTATCGCTCACTTACCTGGCGGCAGCTGTACAAGGTCTCGATGGACACCATCGAGACGACGGCAGCGGTGATGATCATCGTCGCCGCCGCCTCGCTGTTCGGCTG
>Ga0247831_1006300_pt1 | contig 14141 bp, 6 predicted proteins | sample LaCruzMarch2015__9_FD_192406 | JGI IMG/M metagenome (GOLD analysis project Ga0247831, IMG submission 192406) | Freshwater microbial communities from meromictic Lake La Cruz, Castile-La Mancha, Spain - LaCruzMarch2015_1m | ecosystem: Environmental > Aquatic > Freshwater > Lake | place: Spain...
CCCGCGTAACCGATTCCGGTGTCAGCGCGGGCGACAAAACCAGCGCTCAGGGTGGTGCCCAACGTGGACAAACTGAGCGCGGGACCGGTTTCCGGGGTCAGCGGAGGCGTCCCCAGAGCATATTCCTGCGCGTTGTTCAGCCCGTCCCCATCCGGATCCGCCACATCAGCGGCGTCGCCGGCATCGGCGGGGTATCCCCAAATCGCCTGCCGCCAACTGGCTGCGGGCGTAACCCCGGTTACGGTGAGAACAACTCGGCCGGGGGCGCCATTACCCCCGCTTTGCTGCGCGGACGCACGGGCACCGCCTCCACCGCCGCCGGGCGGATTCGTAGGGGTTTGTCCCGGACTGGAGGAACCGGAGGTGGTGTTGGGATTGCCGCCGTTGCCGCCCCCGATCACGGCCGCAGCTCCGAAACCCGAACCGGCGACGGCGGCGTTACCGGGGCCGCCGGGCGCACCGCTGCCCCCGCCGCCTCCCCCGAAAGCCGCGCCCGTGGTGGAGCTACCGGTCGCCCCCGAGCCTCCGGAAAAAACCAAATCCCCGAAGCTGCCGGAAGCGGAACCCAGGCCGCCGGCGCCCAAGGCGGTCGCGCCGGTGTTGCCGACCGCGTTGGCCCCGCCCGCGCCGCCCCGGGCCAGAACGGTGTTTGAGACGGAATTGGTGGCGTTAAACCAAGAATCCCCGCCGGGCACCGCCGCCGTATTGCCGGCCGCCAGGGTGCCGGTGGCGGCGATGCCTCCGGCTCCGACGTTGATAAAGTAAACCGTCCCGGGGCGGACCGCATAGGCTGCCACCCGGGCGTAGGCGCCGCCGGCCCCGCCGCCGCCGTATTGCACGCTACCGGAATTGGGAGTGCGCGAGGCGCTGCCGCCGGCCCCACCACCGCCCCAACACTCGACCTGCACGCTGGTCACTCCGGGCGGACAAGTCCAAGTCGCCGGACCCGGTGTATTAAAAACGGTCGTGGCGGGCGCGATGACCAAAGTAGCGGAGGCCGAGCCAGTATACACCGCGTCCACCACGGTGCCGACCACGGTGTAGCTGCCGATGGCCGAAGGCGCGGTCGGCGAGCCGTTGTAGGTGAGGGTAACGGACAGCCCGGCCGGACTGGTGGTCACCGTCACCGGCTTGGGCGTGCCATCATAGGCCCGCGCCAAGTCGGAGAGCACCACGCCGGCCACCAACGGCAGTTCCGGGTAGGTGGCGGTCACGATCCCCACTTCGTTTCGCCGCAAGGGGCGAAAGCCAATACCCGCGGCGAGGTCGTCAAACGAACCGACGTCGCGCGCGCCGGCAGGCCGTGCCAGGCCGCGATAGTCGATGTTCGCCTGGGCCGCGACCTTCGCGGCCAGATCATAACTGGCGCTTTCGGTGGTGGTATCCACCGCGGGGGGCACCGCGACGGCCCGGCCATGGACCGGACTCGTGGCGGCGGGGACGCTCAAAACGTCATACAAACCGGTCATCAACGGATCGTTGGCCGCGCTGCCCGAGATCGTGTTGGCGCCGGTGCCCAGCATGGTGACCGCCCCGGTCCGCTGGGCAGAATTTGCCGAATACACCCAATTGCCGGCTGCGTAACCGCCGTGGTTGGCGAGGGCGTCGGTGTTTCCCGTCACGCCGACCGCCCCGATGTTGGCCGAGTAATACAAAAGATTGTTCAGGAACCGGGTTCCATACACCGGGTAGGTTTGTCCGTTGGGATTATCCAGCGTGACCGTCGTGCAGTCGATAAACGTGTTGCCCATCACATGGGCGTAGTTGACGGGTTCGTAGCCGGCGGCGGCGTCACCGTTCAAGGAGGCGTCAAGCGTGCCGGTCGGAGTGGAGCCGGAACCGAGGCAGAGCGCGGAGTGGATGCCTTTACCAGAGATTTTATAGAAGTAGTTATTCGAGATCACGTGTCCGTAGCCAAAGGCGCGCACGCCGCCCATGCGGTCGTTACGTTGCTCGGTGAGGACGATGGCGCCGTTCGCATCGTAGGCGCCGCCGGCGAGAAAGGCGTTGCCCTGGACCACGCAGTAGTCGCCCTGGCGCAGACAGAGCTGGCCGTAATTGTTCAGGATGGTGTTGTAGCGGTAGATGTTTTTCCGGGACTTGTTCGATATCATCTCGGGTTCGCCGCTGGAGTCACTCGGGCCGCCGTCCACGGCCTGAATCGCGTGGTAGAATACATTGTATTCGACCGTGGTGTTCATGTCCACGCTGGCCAGAGAGCTGTTACCGACCCGGAGCGTCTCCCAGCCGTTGGAAAGATCGGCCGGCAGGGAACCGTCCTCCGCCACATACAAGCGGGGGTCGTCGCCCAAGGGTATCTTTCGTTCGCCGAAAAAGTTGTGACGGATCGTGTGGTAACCCCAGTCGACGGTGTCGTTATTGCTACGATAAACGATGATAGTGGCCTGCCGTATGGAGGTCCTCCGCAGCGGATCCGGATTGGTGATATCGGCCGGATTGAAATCCCGGCCGGCCATCTCGCAATATTCCAGGGTGTGTCGGTAGCCGTTGATCGACACCCAGGCGCCGTAGTGGTCGTTGTTGGCGTAATCGGTGTTATCGCGACCGCAGTAGTCGAATTTCAGGTGGGTCAATCTCATGTAGCGGGAACCCCCGTCCAGTTCGATGATATAGGCGCTGGACGAAGCGCCGCTATAGTCCACATAAACGCCCGCTTTGAACATGCCGCTGCTCGGGGCGAAGGTGAGCCCGCCGAGCACGATGCCGCGTCCGGCCAGGTCGATTTTGCAGAGTCCTGTGATCGTGACGCCGCCGGGCATCGGTCTATAATCGGCGTCGCAGGCGAGAACCATCGCCGGGTTGGCCTGGGCCTCGGCATCGGTCATCGAGCCGGTCAACGTGCGGATAAGACCGCCCCAAGTGCCGCCCTTTAGATATACACGATCTCCGGCCAAAAGGGTCGAGAAGCGCGCCCCGTTCTTGTCTACCCCGGCGTTAAACTGGGTCGCGTTCTCGACGTAGTAGATCGCCCCGCGCGTGAGGTCCGCAAACCCGATCCAGATAAACAAAACAAATGGGAGCAGCAGACGGAATTGTTTCATTGGAGCCAGGATTTAAGACGGAAAAACACGCGCGGAGCGGGTCCGGCGACGGTGAGTGAGACCAATTGGCCGGCGCCCGTGATGTCGGCGTAGCCGGGTTGAACCGACCAGCCGGCCGGATCGGTGAGGTCGGAGCTGGTCTCGACCGCGTAGTGCCGGGTAAGCCCGGAGTAGCCCTGCCCCGTCGCGGCGCGGGCGGTAAATGCGAGGGACAAGTCGTCCGCCGAGGAGTCGAGGGAGAGCAATCCGCCCATCTCCCGCGAGAGTGGATCGGTGCCGAGGACATACTCCTGCACGTTGGTTAAGGCATCGCCATCCGGATCGGCGAGATCGGCGGCATCGGCCACGCTCGCGAAAGTGCCGAAGCGAGCCGCCCTCCAGTCGGCGATGGACGAGACCGCCCCCACGATCGTAAGGACCAGCCGCGGACGATCCGCCGCGACGGTGCTTTCCCGCGATGCGTAGACCACTTCGCCGGCCGCGCCGTGATCGCCGGTGGCGAAAACGCGCAGCGCCAGTTGCGCGTCGCGGAGACGGGCGGCTGCGAGCGGGGCAGTGACGTTGAATCCGGCCGCACCACCCGCGACCGGGAGCCATTGGGCGAAAAGCTTTCCGGAGGCGGGTTTGTTTTGAAAGGTGAGCGCGGTCTCGACCCAGTCTGCGCCAGTCAGCGCGACACCGTTTTCGTTGCCCGCCTGGGTGGCGGTCACACCGGCGAGTTGCACCCGCGCGTCGAGGACGACGCCTTCGAGCCCGGAGAGGTCCCAGCGCAAAAAAGTCTCATGGTTCGATGCGCCGACGGTCACATCCCGCGCAACCAGCGTCCGGGCATTGCCGAAGTTGACCGTTTGATAGGCGGTCCCGGCGCGGACAAACGCGTCTGCCGCGGGCGCGAGTTCCACCGTGCGCGAGGCCGGCAGGGCCTTGGCGACCTGCAGCAGCAGCACGGCGTAATCGGCGGCGCTGTCTGGCCCGAGGGCGACGTCAAGGCGGCCGTCGGCAAGCAGGGCGGGATCGACGGCGATCGTGCGGGACGCGGAGCCGTCGGGCGAAAGGGAACCCCAACCCAGCGCGGCGTAGGACAGCGGCGCCGTCGTGTCGTCGAGCCGTAAAGTGTCGTCGGCGGCATCCGCGGTCGATCCGACCGCACGCAGTCCGACCGTCAACGCGGCGGCGACCACGGTGTCGCCGGCGTCCAAGGTGAAAGCCAGGCTGAACGCCGTATGGCGGCGGCCGGTGGGCGCGTCGAATAAAGCGGCGGCCGGCAGGGCGTCCAGCGCGTCGACGCGGGTCAGCCAGGTGGCATTGCAGGCCACCACCTCGCCCGTCCCGCCGATGTTGGCATGTTGGTCGATGTCGCCGAGCCAGACCTCGCGGAACTCGGAGCGCGGGCGCTTCAGGCGTTGCTGAAGCTGGCTGTGGTAAAGGCTGCGCGGATAAACGGGCCGGCCGGCCGGCCCGGAACCGTCGTAAGTTCCGTCCGGATCGGCCCCGACGGGAAAGGCGCTGGCGAGGATGGCCCCGGTCGAGCCCACGACCCAGTTGCGCGCCGTCGGCGGGTTACGCACGCGGAGGGCATTTGCGGTCGAGTTCCAGACCACCGAGTAAGCCCCGGCCCAGCCATGACCGGTGCCGGCGTTGCCGCGGTTCTGGATATTGATCTCGTTTCCCCCGACAGTGACGTTGTCGAAGAGGGTGCCGACCGCCCATCGATGGTGCGGGCCGGTGTCGGCGTAGGCCGACTCGGCGGTGCAGTGCACGAAGGCATTGGGACCGGCGACCAGCGAGCCGAGGACAAAGTCGTGACGGCCCTTGCGGGCGAAGTTGTCGACGAACAGGCACAGCTCGGCGTCGTCTATATAAAAGGAATAGCGGCGGGAGCCGGTGATGATCGACACGGCATCGAGACAACGCGAGCCGGCGACCGTCACCCATTTGCACCCCGCGCCCGCGTAAACGGCGGAGAAACCGAAATACTGCGCGGTGATGTTGCGCACCCAGCCGTGCTGGATCTTGCCCAGCTCGATGAAGGTCCACGCGTGGGCTTCGTCGGTCGGTGTGGCGTAGTCGGAGAACCCATACAGATCCTCGATCCCGACCTGTTGGATGCGGCCCGTCCAGACGTAGCGCCAGATCTGGCCTCCGCCGTAGCGCGTTTCAATGCTCTGTGGAATCGGCGCATCCACCGTGATCCACCTGCCCTCAATACGGGTGATCACACGGTCGAAAACCAGATCCTTGGACCCGGCTGTCCAGGGCACGACGTCGGGGTCGCCACCGGTGCCTGGGCCGAGCAGGTCCATGCCGAGGTCCGCGATCCAGTTGGCCGGGCTGGGGCGTTTCACGATGACCGTATGGCCGACCGCCAGACCCGTGGTGGAGTCCACTTGAAACGACCGCGCGCCGGCCGGCATCAGGGTCTGGACCAAGTTGCGGGTCGTGCCGCTCACGATACTGCGGCTGCCGGAACCGAGCACCTGGATGACGGTGTATTGGCGGGGATCGGTCGCACGCAGGCGGGTGCCGGTCGCGGGATCGGAGCCGGCGCCTTTCAGGACCACGCCGCTGCTCGTGATTTTAAGCGTGTCAGCAAGTTGATACTCGCCGGCGGCCAGCGCGACGACCCCTCGCCAGCCGTTGGTATCGGGCGTGAATGCGGAAACGGTGTTGATCGCGGCTTGGAGCTGGGCGGTGTCGTCGCCGGGGCCGGGCGAAACCGCCACCCACCGAGCCGCCGGTATGGTGGCGACGACTTCCGGAAGCGGTTCATCGCCGGCGCGATAACCGCAAGCGGAGTAATCGGCGATGCGCTGGCCGCGTTCATCCATCTGATAGACCAAATCCCCGGCTGCGGAAGGATAGACCCACGCGCCGTTCGGCACTTGGGCGAGTAAAACCGAAGCGCTCGACACACCGGCGACCAACAAACTGACCGGAAGGGGTAACCGGAACATTTTTATAGTTATTAAATTACTCCTGAATCATTCAAGGTTTTTGCTTTGGGCGCAAAAAAACCGATCCCGGCGGGGATCGGCGAAAAGACCGCAAACGCGGTCCGGGAAGCTCAGACTGGGTGCTCAGGTAGCTTTGTCGGCGGGCTTGGCGGGACCGGTGGAGTCAGCGGGCTTTTTGTCGCCGCCGCAACCGCTGCCGCAGCCTTCACCGGCGTGGCCGAGGGTGGCGAGAGAGAGGACCGACACAACGAGGAGGATTTTTTTCATGATGATTTTAGTGGGGGGATTGGTTAAAGACCGAAGCAATATCGCCTCGGGTGTGCTAAGTAGACGCCTAAAGGGGAAAGATGTTTCAAAAAAAGGCAAATGGTCCGGCAAATAGCCTTAGCCGGGGAAATTCCGTTGCCCGGGGCGCGGCGCGGCGACTTGGCGGGCCCATACTGAGGGGCCCTCGGCTCGCCCCCTCGCCCCGCTGCTCGGCCATTCAACGGAATATTGCCGGCTTAGAGTCTGCCACCCAGGAAATAGCCAATGATCGCCGCGACGTAGGCGGCCAGGCCAGCGAGCAACAGGCAGACCTCGAGGAAGAAAAGGCGCGTCTTGCGGTCCCGGTAACACACGATCTGAGCCAGCAGCGCAGCGTCGTCCCCGCCCTCCGGCCGACGAAACTGGGTTACCCAGCGGATACGCAGCGAACCTCCCAGAATAAGCAGCATCGAGCCCAAAACCAGGGCCAACCCACCCGCCAGCGCCAGGCGTTGAAAATCTCCCGCCGCCGCGATGCGCGGCCCGGAGAAGCCGGTGATCGTGAGAGCTAGGGTCGCCACAGTGAGGAGCAACTGCGAGCGGGTCTGCAACACCGCGAACTGAGTCATGAGCAGGCGCAGCGCCCCATCCAGCCCCGTGCCGATCGAGAGCAGATGGCGGGCTTCGTCGTGTTGGCACGCGACAGGTTTCTCGGCGGACGGAGGCGTGGGCATGGGGCGAGGTTTGGGCGGAGCGGGGCAAAAAATCCAGCCCGGGTTCACACGCCGAGCCCCGAACGCACCGGGGCATCGGCGCCGGCGACGGCGAGGCGGATGCTCTCCAGATTCTCCCGGACCAGCGCACCCATCGACTCGCACCGCAGGTAGGCGGAGCGCTGGTAGAACTCGGCCAGCCCCTCGCGCAGCTCGCGCACATGGTCGGGCGGCGCGAGCGGGTCGGCGCTCATCGCCGCGAGCAGCATCGCCAGCCGGTCCTCAATGATGGCGGCGCGCTGGAGAATGATCACCTGCTCCTCGCGCTGGTATTGGCGGGCGGTTTCGATGCGGAGGTGTTTCGCGCAGAAGAGCGCGAGCGGGGCGTTGTCCTTGAAAAACTGCGGTTTGTAGAGATTGAGCCGGCCCTCGTAGCTCTGCTGGTCGAAGTCCAGCGCGCGCACCCGGATCTGCGCGTCCTCGAAATCCGGCGTGACCACCATGACGAAATTGTAGGCGCGCATGTCGCCCAGCAGGCGCACGAAGCAGCGCTCGTTGAATTTGACCAACTCCTTCGCCAGCCGCACCGGCCGGATCTCGGGGCTTTCCAGCCAGCGGTCGATAAACTCGTTGCCCGGGATGCCGGCGATGTGCTCCTCGACGAGGGTGGCGCCGCAGGTGAGGAAGTTAAGGCGGTTGGGCGAGAGCAGGTGCTCCAGCTCGAGGCCGTAGATGCGCGAGGCATCGCCGCGCTTCACGTAGAAGTGGTCGGGATTATCGTTGTAGGCGTTGACGATGCGAACGCGGAAGGGGGCGGAGTTGCCGAAGGCGCAAAAATCGATCCGGTCGATGTAGAGGTGCTGCATGACCGAGAGGTCGCCGTCCACCCGGAGGATGGCGTAAACACGCTTCAGGTCCTCGTGCAGACCCTGCATGTCCAGCCGGTCATAAAACACGCTTTCCCAGAGCGAAGGCTTACCGCGCACGTCAGAGAGAGGCACGCTGTCGGTAAAGTGCCGCAACCGCTCGTAGGTGACCGGCAGATCGCGCTCACGCCGCGTCCGCCGCAAGTAGGCGCGCAGGGCTTCGCCGACCGGTAAAGCGGGCTTCTTCTGCTGCAAGCGCCGGGCGTCGGGTGATTCGCTTTCGTCGGGCATGGAATGAAAACCTAAGCCGCCCGGCGGTGACGCGAAAGGCAAAAGGGGGGGCGCGCCGGCTCAGGGCGCGGGCGTCGTGACGCGGTAGAAGCGTCGCGCCTCGCTCGAAGACGCGGGAACGAAGGTCGCTGCGGGGCCGGTGGCGGTGAGATTGGCCACCGGGGTCCAGGCGGCGGCGGCAAGATCAGGGCAAATCTGCACCTGGTAAGTCTGGCCGGCGAGGGCGGGCCACGAAAGTTGCAGCGAGCCCGCAACGGAAATGACGGAGAGCACGAAGCGCGAGCGGGGATCGGTGGGATCGGTTCCGGCGATCTGCTCGCTGGCGTTGGTCTGGCCGTCGCCGTCGGGATCGGCATTGGCGGCGGCCGACGGCGCGGTGGTGGCGCCGAACCATTGGATTTGCCAGCGCTCAAAAGGGGTCAGGGGTGTCCAGACCAGCGTGGCGCCGGTCTCGGTGTTTGGCAGGGAAAAGACGCCGTAAGCGGAAGCGGAGCGGCCGAGCGAGTCCGCGCTGATCGAGCCCAGCGCGACCGTGCCGGTGACGGAGCCAGCGGAGAGCACCGGCCAGGAACGCGTGGCAGTCCAAAAGGAGGAAGCGAAGCTCACGGTCGAGCCGACCGCGGCGAAATCGAGGTTGACGGTCGTGGCCGGGCCGAGTGCGGCCGAGCCGGCGACCACGCCGCCGAGCGCGTCGGTCGCGACGGAGTCAGAAAGGAGCCCGGTGCGCCAAGTCGCGGCTTCGGCGGCGGCAAAGATGCCGCCTACCGACAGCCTGGAGCCGCCCGAAACGGCGAGGGCCCCGTTGTGGATGAAATCCGTCGAAACCGAAAGCAGGCCGCCGGAGACGTTGACGGCCTCGTCGTTGACGACGGAGGCGAGGAGCCTGCCGGAACCCAGCAGCGTCCCGCCGGAGCCGACATGCACCGTGCCGGAGGAAAGGAACCCGCCGGCGAGCGCCAGAACGGCGGCGTCCGCTATTTCAGTGACGGAAGCGGCGGAGGCGGCGAGGGAGCCGCTGAGGCGCAGCACGCCGGACTGGATGCCAGCGGACCCGTTGATGGTCGCAGCGCCGGAGTAGGTCCAGGTTCCGGCGCCGACTTTGACGAGATTGGTGAGACCGAGGCTCTGCTCCGATATCGTGCCGGAGTAGGTCGCGTCGGTGTCGATACTCCCGATACGGTAGGTAAGCTGTCGGCCGGCGATCGAGCCGCCCCTCAGTGCGCCGGAGCCGGAAAGCTCGCCGAGGCTCACAAAGGTGCCAAGGCCGGCATTCAGATTGCCCGAGTAGTAGGCGGTGACGCCCGGGCCGAGGTTGAGCGCGGCGGCGGGCAGGCCGGGCCAGGAGTAATCGAGCGCCATGCGAAAATCCGCGGAGGAGCCGGTGGGCGCGGTGGCGTTGATCCGGCCGGTAAAGCCCGACCAGTCACCGCGCAGGTCGGCCCGGATGGCCCCGGCGGGGAGCTTGTAATTCAGAACGCCTCCGCCGGTGAGCTTGCCGGTCAACACGCAGCGCCAGCCCGGGGCCAGGGTGCCGGTGGCGCCGGTCGGCACTTCGATGTTCCAGGCGCCGGTGCTGCTGACGCTGTTATTTGTCTTGGTATACATGACGAGAGAGCCGCCCTGCAGGCTGACGTCACTTGTCCCGAGCCCGTTGGTGTTGGCGGCGTCGCTGCCGAAGGCGAGGGTCCCGCCCGTGATGGTGGTCGTGCCGGTAAAGGAATGGACTCCGCCGACGCTGAAAGTGAGCGCGGAGCCGGCGGCGGTGGCATTGGCAGTGAGCGTAAGCCGGGTGGCCGAGTCCACGGTCTGGATACGGGTGCCGGCCGGGATGCCGGCGCCCGCAATGAGCAGGCCGGGCAATGCTCCGGCGGTGCTGGTAACGGTGACAACCGGGCTGGCCGGGGTGGTCGCGCCGCCGGAGAGGGCGAGCGAGGCCGGCGTGAGGGTGAAGGTGCCGGCGCCGGATTTCACGAGGCTCATCTGGCCGCTCAGTTCGCCGCTGCCGGCGAGGGTGTAGCTTTTCGCGCTGGAAACGGTCATCTTCTCCGGCTCGACCGCGGCGGCGAGCACGAGGCTGGTGCTGTTCGAACCCGTGTCGTCGAAGATCACTTTATCACCGGTGCCGAAGGGGCTGGCAGCCAGCGTGGCGGAGTTGGTCCAAGCGGGGGTGGAACCCTTATCCCAGGTGTTGGCCGCGGAGGTGGGGCCGCCCTTCCATGTCACGGTGCGCCCCGAGGAGGGCGGAGGAGGCGGAAAGGCGGGGAGTTCGAGCCGCAGGTAATCATACATCACGTGCGTCGATTGGTCTGAGCCGCTGAAACTAAAGGTGAAGGTATTCGCGCCGACCTTGAGGCGAGATACCGGGATACTGAGGTCGAGGCGGCTGTATTTGGCGTGGATGCCCTGGCGCAGAAGGGCGTTGCCGCCATCGACCGGCGGCGAAATGCGCGCGAAGGCGTTCGGTTCGTCGTTCAAGTAGAGCCAGAGGCGGGCGTAGTTTGAGCTGGCGACGGCGATGGTCAGCACGGCGTTGCCGCTGGCGGGAACGGCGGGGAGATGGAAGTTTACCTTCCAGTTCCAGGGCGCGGTGGTGGTGACGCCGTTGGCGTCAGTGGTGGCGTAGAGCGTGTGGACGTAGTTCCAGTGAGTGGCGGGGTTACTGGTGCCGATGGTGTAAACGATCGGGTTCGGCAACTCGGCGGAGAAGCCATCCCAAAGGAAGGGTTCAAAATAGTCGTTGCCGTGGCGAAACTCCTTTGCGGTGCGGTTGGGCGTGCCGATTTCCCAGGCGATGCTCGCGCCGGGATGGGCGACATTCCACGAGAGCGTGCCCTGGGCGTTGGTGGCGCCGCCGGTCACGGTGACGGCAGTTTTAGAGAATTCGCCGACGACGCCGTCATTGAAGGCGTAGAGCGTGTAAGTCCCGGGACGGACGCCCGGGATGGTGAAGTTCCCCGAAGCGTCGGCGACGGTCCAGTATTGGTAGCCCTTGCCTTGGAACTGCCAGTTACCGGCGGTGTCCTCGGGAGCGGCGAGACCGACGTGGGCGCCCGCGCCGCTCACGCCGGCCTTGAGGGCGTCGTTGATCACGAGCTCGCGGCGGGGTGGTCGGCGCTGGCGAGCCACGAGTAGGGCCAGGCGGCTTTTTCGGCGGCTACCTGGGCCTTCGCGTCGGCCCAGAGCACATCGCCGGCTCCGGAGGCGGCCGTGGTGCCGTTGCAATACAGCAAGAAAGGTCCGAATTGCTTTCGCCACGTTTCGCCGGCCGGGACGCTGATGCCGGAGCCATCGTAATGGTTACGGCCGAAGTGCATGAGAATGTAACTCTCGGATGTGGTGAGATCCTGCTTGGTGGGGCCGTCGTTGAAATAGTCGTGCCCGCCGAGCACAAACCAGACGCCCTTTTTCGCAATGTTGCTGGCATGTCCCCAGGTCCCGACATCAAAGTAGCGGGCGGAGTAGGAGTATTTTCCGTCGTATTTGCCGGCGCGCACGCCGGTGTTGAGCTTTACGATCTCGCCGATGGCGGTCGGCGACGAACGCTGGTAATCGTAGTAGGATGGCATCTCCCAGTTGCGGAGCTCGTCGACGTAGGCGCGCTCGAAGGTGAAAGTCGTGGTGGTGCGCGGGAGTTTCCAGACGATGCGCCACTCCCCGACGGTGGCCGCCGGATAAGTGGCGGGATGGTTGAGAATGGCGTAGGCGTAGAGGCCGGTGTCGCCCCGGCGCAGCACCCAGTGGAGCTCGATGTCGAAGACGTGCTTGTAGCCGGCGGTCGAGCTCCAGGTGCGCTTGCAGGAGATGTCCACCATGTCGGTGGTCTGGCTGGTGACCGAATAAACGCAGCCGCTCGGCTGCTCGTAGTTCGTGCCCCCGTCCATGCTGTAATAAATGGGGTTGGCAGGATCTACCATTTGCACCCCGTTGAGCTTGTAGCTGGTGACCCGGCCGGTGGTTTTGTCGATGACGGCGTTGATGACGCCGTTATCCAGCGTCGCGGTCGTGCCGGTCGTGGCCAGCGTGACGTTGGCACCGACGCCGGCCGCTCCGCCTCCCGGATCGTTGGCGGCGATGGACACCGCGATAAAATGCAGAAAGCCAAGCAACGCCGTCACGAAACGCGACGCACGAGCCGGATAGAAGCGGCTGGGGGAAAACATAGGGGCTGATTTGGAGTATTGCGGGCGGGTCAGGGCAGGCCAGTTCCCGGCAGGCTTACAGTTGGAGCTTTACGCCTGGCAATATAGCACGGAGCCGCCCGGTCGGCCCGCTGGCGGTCGGTCCTGCGCACGTTTGCGGGAGTTTGAGGTTGGCCCGGGCCGCCCGCCCGCCTAGCGCTTGTCCTTCCTTCCACCAACCATGCCCAAGACGCACTCCGACATCGGACTCATCGGCCTCGCCGTGATGGGTCAGAACCTCGCCCTCAACATCGCCGACCACGGCTTCCAAATCTCGGTCTACAACCGCACCGTGGAAAAGACCGATAAGTTCGTCGCCGAAAACCCCGCCACCCCCGGCGGCGTCGTTGGCACCAAGACCCTGCAGGAGTTCGCCGCCTCGCTGTCCAAGCCCCGCAAGGCCATCATCCTCGTGCAGGCCGGCAAACCCACCGACGCGGTGATCGACGGCCTTACCGCCGTGTTCGAGCCGGGCGACATCATCATCGACGGCGGCAACGCCCTGTGGACCGACACCATCCGCCGCGAAAAGGCCCTCAAAGAAAAAGGCTTCCTCTTCATCGGCTCCGGCGTATCCGGCGGCGAAGAAGGCGCCCGCTTCGGCCCCTCTCTCATGCCAGGCGGCGACAAGGCCGCCTTCAAACACCTCGAGCCCATCTGGAAGGCCATCGCCGCCAAGGTCGACAAGAAGACCGGCAAGCCCCTTCTGGGCGCCAAGCCCGGCAAGCCCGTCAAGGGCGGCGTGCCCTGCACCACCTACATCGGCGAAAATGGCGCCGGCCACTACGTGAAGATGGTGCACAACGGCATCGAGTATGGCGACATGCAGATGATCTGCGAGGCCTACTCCCTCATGCAGGGTCTCCTCGGCCTGAAGCCCGCCGAGATGGGCGAGATCTTCTCCGAGTGGAACAAAGGCGCGCTCGACAGCTTCCTCGTCGAGATCACCGCCGACATCCTCAAGCAAAAGGACCCCGTGACCAAAAAGCCCTTCGTCGATGTCGTCCTCGACACCGCCGGCCAGAAGGGCACCGGCAAGTGGACCTCGGTCAACGCCCTCGACATGGGTGTGCCCGCTCCGACCATCGCCGAGTCCGTCTTCGCCCGCTGCATTTCCGCGATCAAGGAAGAGCGCGTCGCCGCCTCGAAGGTCCTCAAGGGCCCGAAGGTGAAGAAGGTCGGTCCCGCGCAAAAGAAGGCCCTCATCAAGGCCATCCACGACGCCCTCTACTGCTCGAAGATCTGCTCCTACGCCCAGGGCTTCCAGCTCATGCGCACCGCCCAGGGCGAATACGGCTGGAAACTCAACTTCGGCCAGATCGCCCAGATCTTCCGCGGCGGCTGCATCATCCGCGCGGCCTTCCTGCAAAAGATCACCGAGGCCTACGCCCGCAACCCGAAGCTCGCGAACCTGTTGCTCGACGAGTATTTCAACGAGACCATCCAGAAGGCCCAGGCCAACTGGCGCAAGGTCATCGCCCTCGCGGTGGAGAGCGGCATCAGCGTGCCGACCTTCGCCTCCGCTCTGAGCTACTACGACGCCTACCGCTCCGCCCGCCTGCCCGCCAACCTGCTACAGGCCCAGCGCGACTACTTCGGCGCCCACACCTACGAGCGCGTCGACCAGCCCCGCGGTAAGTTCTACCACATCGACTGGCCCGAGGCCGTCCGCCCCCAACTGGAGGCCTAAACCCGAAGATCCGTGGCGGGGCCGACATAGTCGTCTCGCCACGTGCCTTCCCAAGCCGCGCCCTTAGCCGGGCGCGGCTTTTTTCATATCCAAAGAGCGCTCCCCACACGCCCCAAACCCGGATACCGCGATAATCCCGGC
>Ga0247831_1006303_pt1 | contig 14139 bp, 11 predicted proteins | sample LaCruzMarch2015__9_FD_192406 | JGI IMG/M metagenome (GOLD analysis project Ga0247831, IMG submission 192406) | Freshwater microbial communities from meromictic Lake La Cruz, Castile-La Mancha, Spain - LaCruzMarch2015_1m | ecosystem: Environmental > Aquatic > Freshwater > Lake | place: Spain...
GAAACCGAGCGACATCGTCTCCGCAAGCGAGCTGACGAGAAGCGTCTTGGCCAGGCCGGGCACCCCGACGAGCAGGCAGTGGCCTCTAGCGAAGATGGCGATCATCATCTCATCGATGACATCGTCCATCCCCACAATGGTCTTGCGCAGCTCCTTTACGATCGCGTCTCTCGCTTCGCCGAGTTTCTCCACGGCTTGAATGTCATCGGTTTCTTTTGGCATGGTATCGGGGTATTCTGGTCGTTGGTGAGCCTCCGTTACCGCCAAAGGGTTTCACTTCTTGCAGATTTTTTTACGACAAACCGCATTCTCTTCGCGATACGCGGCAAACCCCGCGGCTACCTGTCCAGATCCAGGTCGTCGAAGGTGGGGACGGGGGCGGTTTCGGGTTTGTGAATCTTGAGGAGGACTTTCCCGGCGCGGGCTTGGAGGGCTTTCCTCAATCCTCGCCCTGATTCGCGATTTGCCGGGGCTGTGAGCCCAAAAATGGCCGATCAAACAGGAGCTGAACGTTGAAATGCCGCATTAGGTTGCAAGGCCCGTATTCATGATTACACGTATGAGACTTGATTTGGAGCATAGTGCCACCGGTTCTCGTGCGCGTGAGCACTATCAGACAAGACTTCCATGGGGACCTTCGTTCGATGAAATTCAAAAAAAGTTCATCAATGGCATCAAGGAGGTCTTCTGGTAAATTATGAATTTTTTCAGTCGAGTCCGGATTGTGGAAAGTCTTCTCAATCCTGCAAAGCGAGTCCTCATTAGGGTCTGCTTGTCTGATCGACATCTCTCCTTCGTGCCAATCGTCCGGCATAATTTCACGGAGAATCTTTTTGATCCTCAGGTTAATTTCGCCGGAGCCGGTGTCTTTCCTGTTATTTTTCCCCTCCGCTCTCATAAGTCGTTTGATCGCAAAGACGATGGGCTTTTTGAGAAGTCGTGCCCAGCCGAGTTTTCAGAAAAAAATTGCTAGGACGCTGATGGGCTTCTAATAGTGCCACGCGGCGAGAATGAGCGGGAGCGGCGGCTTGCATTCGCCAGTGGGTTTCTGGCAAGTATTCTTGATCATACCGAAGAGATGGCTCCGCTGCGGCGGCATTGGAACCAAGCGGTTGTTGTCGGTGCAGAATTCCCAGAGGGCATCCAGTGACTCAAAGGTCTAATCCCGTGGCGGCACCCAGCCCGAGCGCATGTCCATCTGTGACTTGACCGGCGGGAGCGGACCCACCTCTATGGCATGAATAGGTGCGCCGAGCCTATTTCTGAGATTGCAGCCATCCACTCGGCGCAAGTGAAACCCCCAACTCGGTTTTCCATACCCTTCGGCACTCAGCAACTTCTCTAAAGTTTTGCCCCCATTGCTGTTTGATCCGTCAGTGAAGATCCAGCCGCCAGCCCGGTCGAAACGGGCGAGAATCTTGGGCAGCAATACCTTGCCGACGATATGCAGGCCACTGCCACCTTCGGCGTTACTGTCATTGCGATAAAATAAGACGCGAATGGGTGGTAGATCGGCTATCAATTCGCGGACATCGCCCTGAAGAAACGTGGCGACTGGAAGTCCGGGTTTGTCCCGCACTTTATTCCACGCCTTGGGCTTTCTGAGGTCACAGAAGAGAATCTCGTCCACGTAGGGCGCTAGAAAGCGGCGGGGTTCCTCTATGTCCCCGGCGCAGCATGGATAAAAGCCGATTCTACGCGGCGATGATTGGTCTGACGGATTTTCCATCCCAGTGGTCGGTTGTGGGTTGAGCAAGCAGGTTTGAAAGGTTAAGGACGAGCGCCTTCAGTTGGACGCTGGTGAGAGTGGTAATTAACGCGCGACCGGAGAGATTCGATCACATTCGCAGTTAGCGTCTGCGTGGATGAGCCAGAGGGACATGGTGGTAGGAGTATGTTGTTGCTATTCAATTTAACCGCCCAAGACAATACTAGGAAAGCGACGATGAAATCCAAAGACCTTGGAATCGGGGGAATATTCTTCCCAGAGTCGTTCCTTGAAGTCTTTCTCCAGAACGTTCACCACGCAGGTGCCATCTCCCTCATCAAGGCCGTGGTCATATTGCAGCCCCCCAATATCGGCCATCAAAAATCGGGGATGCAAATTTTCTCCTTGTTCTAGCTTCTCCAGAAAAAATACCTCCAACGAAAATCCGGTTGGCAGTTCGTGTTCTAGAAAGCGGTTGTAATCATCGGGAGTGGCTTCCTCCAAAACGAGTTGAGTGTATATCTGAAGCCGTCTAGCCTCCGGATTGCATTCGTGCAGATAATCCACCAATCGAACAAACGGATTGCGTTTTTCAGGCTTTTTGGGATTGAAGAATCGGTCGACAAAGCGGATTTCTTTTGCCTGCCTGAGTAGCTTTTCGGCGGCACCAACAAGGCAAGTTGCGTTTCTCGCGATGCGGTTCTGACGCTTCGCCATTAGCAAAGGATCCTCCCAGAAAAAATCCTTTGCGAGCACGACTGGGGGTAAGCATTCCCCTGTAACACAAGCGACGATTGCGTCGAATGGGGGATTTTGGTTTTTTGCCTTATCTAGCCATGACGCATGTTCTCCAGGTTGCCTCCCACTCGAATAAAGTCCGGCTTTGAAGGAGTCAAGCTGTAGCCGTGAAACCATCGACCGAACCTTGATCTCCTGATTGACGCCCTCTCTAACGAGTTCGTTCGCTCGTTCAATTACTTCTCGTCTCCAACTCGTTGGGAAATCGGCAATCAACATTCCCTCGTGATAGCCGAACTTGTCGTAAAGTTTCAAAAACCACTCCCAGTGAGCCATCACTTCCGGTTCTATAGCAATTTCTCTGAACATGGTATCGGTTCAAAAAAGTTCTTTGTCCCGCTCAGTGAAGAAGCCGGATGGCCAGGGGCGGGAAAAGTCACCATCAGGAGTCACAGGCAGTTCGGTGATTTCGGCTCCTTCATTGCCTGGCTGAACATACAGCACCGCGATGTCTTCCGGGCGAATCCCATTCGGACAGGCTGCCTTTAACGCCTCAGGCCATTCGGAGAAATCGCCTTTCGTGGTTTCCCTCACTCTTCTGAGTAGCCTAAGGATCAGATGTTCGCTGTGGGTTTCCAGTAGGAACGTATTTTTGTTCTCCCCGAGGGCGGATTCGATAAATACATCGCCGAGTTCTGCTTGGAGCGCGGGGTGGATGTGGATCTCCGGTTGCTCGATGGCGATCAGTTTTTCCTTTTCTCCGAAAGCGTGAAGAATCACCGGCAAAACCTGACTTATGCCGACCCCAACATCTTGGAGCGAAACATCGGTGTTTTTGTGCCTATGCCTGAGCAGGATTTCACGGCGCACATCGCGACTTCCAAAAGCCCTTCCCTTGAGAAATTCCCGCGATGCATAACTTGGGTCGTTGTCCTCGTTCCTGTCGAACAGCTCAAGCAGAGGCGGCTGTTCGGAAGCCCATCTTATGAAAAGCTCGGTTGCGAACGGTTGCGAGTCCTCAAGGGCTTCTCTCCCCACCCATTCGCTCCATTCAAAGCGCGCGTCGGTAATCTTGCGGATTTCCGTATGTTTCATCCCCTTTGAGTATGGTCCCTCTGTCTCAGGATCACGCTGATGTTCGACGGCATATAAATCCGCAGCGCAATCCAGCAGATCCTCCAGAAGATCGGGGAATGACCGCAATATGGACTCGATGTCCGCCTCCACATAAAGCTCCTTTAGGTCGGCAATCACGGGAGCAAGCTCTTCCGAGAGGGCGCTTTCTTGGTATAGATTGCAAACAGCCGTTCTCACGATTCCCATCCGGAGCAGGGTAGGCAATTCTCGCTCCAGCGACGACCGCGAAAGGTATTCCGCGACAACCAGCTCGTATTTGGTTTGAAACGTCTCGCTGCGTAGCCAGTCGTTCACCTTGTGTAATAGTCGCCTATCCTCAAACAGGCGCTGCCACGCTTCCTCTGCCCCCGTGAGGTCGAAATAGCGCGCAGGGATCTTGCGCAATGGGGGTACGTATTTCATCCCTTTGAAAGCATCCTGAGCCTCCTCCGCAACGGAAAGGAGAAGCCTGTTAACAAGCAATACGCGATTCTTAATATTCTCGTGCATTGGGCGAGAATCGGGCTTTATGGCCTCTGGAAGCAGGGTAGTCGCAAGGAGTTTGCCGCCCCCAAAAACACGTTCGGTGAGTGCCACCTCAATCATTTGCAACTCTTTTTTGGTAGGATTATCCCATTGCTCGAGCATATTTAAAAACTTATTAAAGCCTTCCGTGTTGCTATCCGGCATTTCCTCATCAGACGAAAGCTCCTCATCTAGCTTATGAAGCCAATCGAAGTTACTGATTTTCAGCCCCGCTTTGGTGCGAATGATGGATAGGAAATCCTTCCCATCGATTTTCAACCGATAGTCAAGCAATGCAGGATTCGGACAGTTCGACAACGGTTGGTATCCAAAGGAGAGATCCAATGAAATTCCCGTTTTGATCGAAAATACTTTCCGCAGCTCCTCGGCAACCGTCTCTTTTCCGAATGTCAGTTCAGCAATGATCCGTGGCGTCGAGGCGTGATCATGGATCACCTGCGAGAAGCCCCCCAAATCGATCTCATTTTTGCCTGCTTTTGGGTAACGCACATCCAGCTCCCCTAAGTTCAGCGCGTGATCCATCCACAGGATGGAATGCAACAACGAAGACTTCCCGGCACTGTTGGGGCCAAACACCAAGGTGATCGGCTTGATTGGGATGCTCTGGGGCGATTGCCCGAAAGCTTTGAAGTTCGCGATACCGAAAGATTTTAGATTCATGATTAAGCTTGGTGTGCCATCTCTTGCAAGAGTTCCTTCGCATGGCCCTCGCGCCACTTGGCGGTGAGGCTGCCGTCGAAGGCGCGGTGGAGGAGGGTTTGGAACAGGGTTTCGAGGGTCGCGGCGGTGGTGGTCGCTTTGGCGGATTGCTTGCGTAGTTCAGCAAACGCCTTGCCGAAACGCTCTTGCCGGTCTGCGGGAGGATTTATGTATGAAAGCGCCCGCAACTCTTTGAAGTGGCGGCTGTATCCTCGACTCGGAACATCCAGCAAAGTCAGCAGCCCGTAAGCGAAGTGAGAATCCATGGTTTTCGGCCTGAGTAGGCGGACACCGTCAGCGCCAATGCAGAAAGGATGTTCAAGCAGTTTGAAAATTCGGGTGTGATCGTCGAATAGAATCACCGGAAACTTACCACGGTATGCGTCACCAACCTCGTCCCAATAGCCGGCGATCTCGTCCTGCCCCTGATCGATAACCGGGACTTTTCCGACCGTGAGATATTCCGAACGAGGAATTTTATTACCCTGACGGGAGACATCATCGAATGCCTCATCTAAGGGCAGCGTTGGCCATTCTCTTTCATTCCGGTTAGGATCCCCAAACATCTCATGGAAGAGCGAGGGGAGGATTCTTTGGGAAAGCGCGTCGGCTTGGCGGCGTTGTTGGCGGAGGGCGTCAGCCTGGTCGAGGATCTCGACGATGCGGTGTTGCTCGGGAAGGGGCGGGAGTGGGAGCTTGTGATTAGAGACGATTCGATCGCTGACCGCAGGATAGCCCGCGCCTTTAGCTTGTGCGACCATGTCACTGATGAATGCATCCGTGATAACTCGAAAGAAAAGGTAACGTGAATGAATGCGTTTTGGATCAGGGCGTAGAACGGCGAAACCTGTGGAAGCGATCTGCCCGTCCAGTTCTGCCGTAACTTGTGCAACGGCATTCAAATTGGGCCGCACCGTTGATACCACAAGATCATTCACGCGAATGTCCTTCCGAGCACGACTTGGTGCTTCTTCACAAGCCAATTCCTTAGCATCCTCGATTTGCTTGGTTTCCCGATTGATCGAGGCGATGTCAACATAGCGGAAGGTTCCGCATTCTCCACGCGGATCACGCTGCCGAGCGGGCAAGGTGCAGTTGCCGATCGTATCAATTGGCCAGAGGTTGGATGATTTTGCGTTCAGGATGTTGGAAAGTTGAGATGGGCATGGCGGATGGAATCCGCCGCCACGATTATGCAAGCTGCTTGCGAAGTTCTTGCAGACCGGTGGCGATTGAGCTTTCGAGCTTTAACAATTGATCGACAAGTTCGAGCGGGTCTTCGCCGTTAGCGCGGGTTGGGATGCTGGGTTTGTAAGGAGCGACGGAAAGATTGTATCCGCTCTCGGCAATACGCTCGATGCTCGCCCACCAGCAGGCGGGTTCGTCGGCATTGGAATCCAACAAGATATTTGCTTCGGGGCCGGGCGGATTTTGGAAACCGGTGGCTTTGTAAGCTTTCCAGGTTTCGAGCAGCGCGGGGATGCCGTTGTCGTTGGGCGTCTCGACGCGGCCACCATTGGAGACTTTGTCAGGATCGTAACCGTCGTTTTTGATTTCGTAGAAGAGGACGCTTCGCGAGTTAGAAGTTAGTTGTTCTTGGTTATTGGGTTTTGAGAAAACGAGGACGGAGGTTTTGACACCGGCGTAGGGTTTGAAGACTCCGGCAGGCAAGGAGATGACGGCTTGGAGATGAAATTCGGTGACGATTTTTTTGCGAAGATCGGTGTGGGCCTCGGTGGAACCAAAGAGCAATCCCTCAGGAACCACGACGGCGCAGCGTCCGCCGGGCGCGAGGGCGACCATCATGATGGCGAGAAAGAGCAGTTCGCTTTTCTTCGAGTTCGTTTGCAGGTCGGAGCGGATGGAGTCCTTCGGCAGAAGTCCTGCGAAAGGAGGATTGGCAAGGATGACCTTGTAGCGGCGGTTTTTGTCGTCCTCGGTGAGGCCGCCGGTTTCGGAAAGGGCGTTGGCGCGGCGGATGCGAGCCTTGGGCACACCGTGAAGCACAAGGTTCATCAGGGCCACGCGGACCATTTGGCCGGAAACGTCATGGCCGTAAATGGAGGCCTCAAGTTTTTTCCAATCATCCTTGGCGAGTTTGTCACCAATGCCGCGGTGGTAAGTCTGGAGCTGTGGCATTTCCTTCAGCGCCGCCTCGACGGACTGGTAGCCCTTGGTTTCTTCCCAGCCTTCGCCATAGATCGGGACAAGGCGGGTTTCGGAGGAGTATTTCGCGAGGATGTGGTCGAGCGCCTCGACAAGGAATCCGGCGGTGCCGCAGGCGGGATCGTAGATCGTGTCGCCGATGTCGGGATCGGTGAGCTGCACCATGAACTGGCGGAGCTGGCGCGGGGTGCGGAACTGGCCGAGATCGGACTTCGCCTGGTTCTGGAGCTTGAGGAGCTGGTATTCGAAGATGTCCCCCTTCACATCGGGGCCGAGCTTGGCGAACTGGAAGGTATCGAGGATATCGACGACTTCCTTGAAGACATGGGCGTCCTCAAACTGGAAGCGGGCTTCCGCGAAGAAGGTGGCGACGGAAGGAGCCTCGCGGACAAGGGAAGACATGTAGGGGAAGACCTCGTCGCCGACGAAGTCGAGCAGGTCGTTGCCGGACTTGAAGCGCCACTCGGACCAGCGGTAGCGCTTGGCCTGGGCGGGAAAGAGCGTGGGTCGGTCGAGCGTGATGCCAAGCAGCTCCGCCTGGGTGTGCTGGTTCTCCGCCTCGTCGAGGAGCTTGAGGTAAAGCAGGTAGGAGAGTTGCTCGACGTAGGTGATGGGATTGGCAAGACCGCCCGAGAACATGATGTTCGTGACCTTGTCGAGCTTCTGGCGGATTTCGGAATTCATGGGTGAGAGTTGCTGGTGCCGGGTGATCAGTGATCAGTGGAAGAGGCTTGGGTGTGGAAGCCCATTTCTCTGGCGGGCGGCGTGGGTGTTGCGATCAGTTGCTTGATGGCCTCGAAGACGACCTCGAAGTGTTGGTCGTGTTCGGCGTATTTCGCTTCGAGGGCTTCGATTTTTTCCGCGAGGAGGGCATTGGAGTCCATCAGGCGGCGGAGCTGGACGAAGGTGCGCATGATGGCGATGTTCACCTCGACGGCGCGGGGCGAGCGCAGGACGCTGGAGAGCATGGCGACGCCCTGCTCGGTGAAGGCGTAGGGGAGGTATCGGCGCCCACCGTAGGAACTTGAGATTCCAGATTGGAATCTCAAGTTTGGTTGCTCAAATCTTGAGGTCGCAATTTGCGACCTCAAGATTTCCAACTCATCCTCAGTGACTTGGAACATGAAGTCGGCAGGGAACCGATCAAGATTTCTCTTAACGGCCTCATTCAAACGCTTCGTGCTTACCCCATAAAGCTCGGCCAGATCGGAATCCAAGATGACCTTCTCGTGCCGCAGAAAATGGACAAGCGGGGCGATTTTTTCCGGGATGAGCAGGCCACCGGAGATGGCGGGGCTGGATTTGGCGGGAGCTTTCTTTTTCGCGGGCATGGGTCGGGCTTTGGCGGGATGCTAGGCGGTGGCGTTGAAAACGGAATCGTTCATTTCCGCAACGATCTCCCGGATACCGGGGCCGAAGAGCTGCTGGGCTTTCTCCGGGGCGTTCGAGTGGATGAGGGGCGGCTCGAAAAGTTCGGAAAGCTCGATGTGGCCGTTGGCGATGCCCCGGTTTTTCAGGAGAGAGAGAAAGACGGCCTGCTCCTGGGTGAACTGGTGGGAAACCAGCCATGCGCGGAAGTTCTCGTTCACCTGCTCCTCGCCTGATTTCACCTTCACGAGGCCGAGGGCGGCGCGGATGAAGTCGATGATGGTTCCTACGGGTGTCCGGTAGGCGTTGCGGAGGTTCTCCTCGTTGAAGTAGTTCTCGTTTTCGTTGAGGCGGATGGAAAGGACGTCCTGTTCCTCGTCGGTGAGATCCTCGCCGGATTTGATTTTCGCGATGACAGGATCGCTGGCCTGGGCGGCGGCGATGGTTTCCTCCCAGCGGGAACGGTAATCGTTCTTGTCGATGCGAATGTCCTCGGGGCCAACCTCGACGTAGGTGACGCGCTGCCTCCAGTGATCCTCGCGATCCAGCTCGACCATTTCCCCGCCGCCGGGGCCGGGAGGTGTGCCGGATGAGCCGGAGCCGATACCCGTGCCGGTGAAAGGGTGGTCATCAGTGTCCCCGAAGTATTCGTGGTTCTTGAAGAAATCGTAGATGACGAATCCCTTTTTCCCGATGTGTGGGGCGACACGGGCGCCGCGGCCGCGCATCTGCTGGTAGAGGATGGGCGAACGAACCCGGCGGCACATGACAAGATGCAGCACCTCTCGGCAGTCGAAGCCAGTATCGAGCATCCCGACAGAGACGGCGACACGGGGATAGGGATCGCGCTTGAATTTCCGGATGAGACCCTGTGCGTCCGCGACATCCGAGGTGATGACCTCCGCATAGTTGCCCTTTGCCTCCGGGTGGAGGTCGTTGAGAATTTTCGCGAGGCGGGTGGCGTGGTTCTTCGTGATGGAGAAGACGATGGCCTTTCCGGGGGCTTCCTTGTCCGTCAGGCCGGGGGCGAGTTCCTGGAAGTTCTCGTGGGCCAGGCGGTCGAACTCCTTCATCATGAGTTCGTTTGTCGCAGGGTTCGTCCAGCGCCGCTCGAACTCGGAGGGGTCGTATTCCTCGCCGTTTTCCTCGAAAGGATCGGAAAGCATGGCGGTGACCCCCTCGGCGAATTTGTAGGGGACGAGGTAGTTGTTTTGGAATGCCTCCTCGATGGGATAGGAGAAATCGGGCTGGTCGCCCTCGCAGTGGTAGAACTGGTAGGTGTTCCGCTCGATGTATTTCGCCGGGGTGGCGGTGAGGCCAATGTGGAAGGCATCGAAGTGATCCAAGGAAGCCCGCCATGCGCCGTAGATGGAGCGGTGTGCCTCATCGGTGACAACGAGATCGAAGTAGCCGCTGGTGAAGGAGCGGAAGCGGCTCATCATGGTCTGGAGCAGGCAGACGGTGATCTGCTTGTGCTGGGGGGCGGTGCCCGCCTTGAGCCAATAGCTGGAGTAGCCGGGGAGGATGTCCTGGATGGTTTCGAGGGCTTGCTTGGCGAGTGACTCGCGATCCACAAGGACGAGAATGCGCTCGGCGTGGCCTGCCTGGAGAAGACGCTTGATGTAGAGGACGGTGAGATCGGTTTTCCCCGTGCCGGTCGGCAGCTCGATAAGGAAGCGGCGTTTCCCGAGAAGGAGCGCGGAATCCAGCGCACTCATGCAGTCCGTCTGATACGGGCGGAGAAAGCGGATTTCGCCGGCGCGGATGTATTCCTCGTCGATTGGGATGAGGGAGAGGTCTTTGCTATTTTGCCGCTGGCTCAGCAGGCGTTGAAGATCCCGCTGGGAGAAAAAGGAGGCAACGGGGCGGGCATCGCCATTCTCGTAGTCCCAGAAGTAGATCGCATCGCCGTTGGAAAGGAAGATGAACGGTGCGCCCATGGACTGGGCGTAGGGCAGGGCTTGGTTCTTCGCCCGATAAGGATCGATGGCGTTCTTCTTGGCCTCGATGACGGCGAGGGGTCTGCCGTCGGCGGTGTGGAGGACGTAGTCGGCCTTTTTCGGGGCAGCAATGGGTTCGTCGGTGAGGCGGGGTGAGCCGGTCGTAATTTCCGCAAGGTCGGATGCTCCACTAGGAATCGTTATCGGAACCTCCGTCCGCACCTGCTGCTTGTCCGCAGGATCCCAACCGGCCTCGCGGAGAAGCTGGTCGATATTGATGCGGGCGTCGGCTTCGGAGGGGGTTAACATTCGGGCTGTGATAGTTCCTAGCAACAGCGGTATGAGGAGGCAACCGCTTAGTCGGATCGTGTTAGAGAGTCTTGCGGTCACTGGGAATGTATTGAACCCGGCTTTGATCCGGCTTGCAACTTAACCGAATACATGGACTATGACTGAAAAGTCATGTCGCGCACAAAACTGAAACTCAAGGGGCTGTCCCTGGATCGTCTGGAGACGCTTTCGCAAATCGTTTCCCAAGGCAGCATCGCGCGGGCATCCGGAGGCAACCCGAACAGGCAGAGCCAGTTCAGCAGGCAGGTCGCGGAATTGGAGGACTGGTTCGGCATCCCATTGCTGGATCGGACTTCGGTGCCAAACAAACCTACACCCGCCGCCCTCCGGATTTCACGGGAAGTGGAGGCTTTCATGGGCAATCTCGATTCAATCCGCGAAAACGCTTCGGGCGGTCGCCGAGTGGTCGTGTTCGGAGCCGGCGAAAGAATGATCAGGAGTTACCTTGTCCCATGGGCGGCGAAGATCCGAGACAAGGATTTGCTCTGGGTATTCAAGAATCTGACATCCGCCGGTGTCCGTGGCGAACTATTGGCGAATCGCATCGATTTCGGGATTCTCAGGAAAGATAACTGCCCAGCCGGACTAGCCAGCGTGGGAATGAAGTCGATACCGATGTGCCTGTTGCTGCATTCGGATGGCAAGAAGACTAAGCGAAAACTGAAATGGCAGGATTTGGCGGATCTGCCCCTGATTATGCTGGAGGGCGATGGCGTTTTTAACAGGTTCCTGATAGAGAAAGTTTCGGCTTATTCCGTGGAACTCGACGTGATGATGGAGTGCAGTTCATGGACGCAGGTGATTGATGCGATGAACGCTTTCGGAGTCGGCGGGTTCCTACCGAAGGATTTGGAAAAGCAATTCCCCGCCGGATTCGATGTAGTTCAAATGGCGGGACTTGAGGAGTATGTCGACGAGTATGTGATCGCCTGGTCATCCGCAGAGGCCTCCAAGCGCCCAGAGATCGCGCGATTGGCGCGATCTCTGGGCGGGAAGTGAGCGCATCACTCTCCCCTGCCGTGTGAGAATCCCATATTCCCAATGGGCAAGAGGATTACCTCCGGAGCGGTAGGTGGTGGTTCGATTCTTACCGTGAGCACAAGCCCTGAGATGCCACTACCGATCCAGATCCAGGTCGTCGAAGGTGGGGACGGGGGCGGTCTCGGGTTTGTGGATTTTCAGGAGGACTTTTCCGGCGCGGGCCTGGAGGGCTTTCCACTCGGTGTATTTGTCGTCCTTGCCCATGTGGGCCTTGATGCCGCCGCGCAGTCTTGTGACCTCGATATACTCGATGACGTCCTGCAGGGCTTTCGCGGCGATCTTCGAGTCGGAGGGGCTGAGCTTGTCCATGCCCTCGGCGTTGGCGATGAGGCTATCGGCGGCGGAGGCGACGCCTTTTTCGAGGCAGAACATCAGGGTGCTGAGGGCGCGGGCTTCGTGGATGCTTCCCAACAGTTTCACGATGCGTGGCTCAAGGCTGATCCTGAGCATGGCGTCGGCGAAATCGATGCTCTCGGCGCCGGTGATGTCGCCGTAGCCTTTCGGGCCGATGACCATGCGGCGGATGCTGTGCGGGGCGATGATGGCGGCGCGCTTGGGATTGGCGGCGGCGAGGTCGAGCATGAGCTTGTCCGCCTCGCGGGAGGGCGAGTAGGAAAGGGCGGCGGCAACATCGGCGAGGGTGCCGGCGTCGTCTTTCTCGGCGAGTTTCTTGAGGGCGGCGAGGGATTGCGAATCACCGATGCGGGCGAGGAGATAGAACATCGTCGCTTGGGCATCCGGGGGGGTGGATCCTTTCGATTTCAGGATGGCATCGCGCAGGACGGCGGCGGTGGCGGGGTCTTCGCAGAAGGGGGCCAAGGCGTCCTCGCAGCCCTGCACGTCGGCGGGATCGGTGGCGGCTATGAGATGGGTGAGAATGTCGGTGATGGATTCGGCACCGGCGAGGGTGGCGTAGGTCTGGACAGCCGCCGCGCGGACGGTGGCGGAATCGTGATTCATCGCCTGCTTGGCAAGGGCGGTTGCTGGCGCGTGCTTCGCGGTGGCGAGGACGGCGAGGATTCCGGCCTTCGCTTCGGGGGATTTCGCGGTGGGGAAAGAGGCGATGAGGGCGGAGCCGGCACCGGATTTCACGAGATCCACGGCGAGGGTGCGGCTGTGGTCGCGGGTGCGCCAGTAGTCGCTGCCGAGGTAGGGCAGGAGGTCTTCGAGGGCTTCGGCTTCCAACAACTCGGCGAGGGTGTCCATCGCGGCGATCTGGCGGAAGGTGTGTTTGCTTTCGGGATCGGCGAGGGCGGCGCGGCAGAGCTTGATTTTCGCGCCGGTGCCATCGGTGGCAGTGAGTTCTTTCTGGAAGAGCTTTCTTACGTCGTCGGCAATGCTGGGGAAGGAGGCCGGGGTTTTGTTGGCCTCGATGGTTCTCAAAACATAAACCAGCGGGGTGATGACCGGCTTCCGGTCGGTGGATTCGACCTTGCTCTCGATTTCCTCGACGGGGTTGGCAATAAGGGCAACTTTGATCTCGTCGGCGAGGTCGGCGAAGGCGCCGGGGTATTTGGCGACGACGGCGGGGTTTACGAGCGGATCCTTGAAGCCGGACTCGCCACGGATGCGGCGGGGGATTTCCGCTTTTATGCGGATGCGGTGGGCGTTGGTCTGGATGCCTTCGAGGTAGCCGAACTTGCCGAGCATTTCCTGGGCGGCCGCGTTCCGGGCACCGAACATCTGGTCGTAAACCTGTTCCTCCTCGGCGATGAAAGTGAGCGGGCCGGCGAGGCGGATAACGGTGTCCTTGTCCCAGACGCCGATTTTGGCTTCTACGAAAGAGCCGCCGCCGGTTTCTTCGAGAATGAGGTTGGTGAGGGCGCGGGTTACGAGGGCTTCGTCGATATCCGCCTTGTAGGGGGTTATGCTGACGGCGGCCTCGGATTTCAGGAGGCTGCTTTGGATGGCGTTGCGGACGCTGTTGGGGGCGAGGGCGGTGCGGTCGGCGACGGCGGTTTCGAGTAGGGCGAGCTGGATTTCCGCGTCGCTGCTGGCTTTGGAAATGGTGTCAACGGCGGTGATGCGGACGAAGTCCTTGGGGTCGATGAGCAGCGGCGTGATTTTCGCGAGGTTGGAGAGGACGGTGTCGTTGCCGCAGGTGGCGATGGCAAAGAGGGCGCCGTGGCGGAAGCGGGCGTTTTCGTGGGCGAGGAGTTCGACCAGGCGCGGCAGGATGGCGGACTCTCCGGCCTGGAAGCGTTTGGCGAGTTCCGCGGCAACGGCGGTGCGGGCCTTGGGCATGAAGATATCCAGCAGGCCGAAGAGCTCATCGGTGGAGCGCTCGGGCCATGGTTTCCCGGCGATGTTTTTCAGGTAATCGTTGTTGAACTGGCCGTAGGCGCTGGCGAGGAGTTGTTTCGTTTCGCGCTCGTCGGGGAAGAGCTTCTCGTCGAGGTCTTTGCCGGTGATGAGGGTCTGTTTGTGGATGACGGCCTGGTTGAAGATCTCGGTGGCGGTGGGGTC
>Ga0247831_1006305_pt1 | contig 14138 bp, 6 predicted proteins | sample LaCruzMarch2015__9_FD_192406 | JGI IMG/M metagenome (GOLD analysis project Ga0247831, IMG submission 192406) | Freshwater microbial communities from meromictic Lake La Cruz, Castile-La Mancha, Spain - LaCruzMarch2015_1m | ecosystem: Environmental > Aquatic > Freshwater > Lake | place: Spain...
ATTCTCGAGGACCCGGTGAACAGTTTTGCGAATTCCTACCTGCACGACATCATTGAGAAAGTAAACGACGCACCGATCCGCAACATGCAAGACCTCGCTCGAGCCCTCGACACCGACGCGGAGCGATACGTCCTCGAGTTCCTCGGGGGATCGCGGCCATTCGTGCTCGAACGAAAAGCCGTCGAGGGGGCACGGGATCGGATTCTCGCCAACTACGGCGTTCGAAAAGATAGAAACCTCACCGAATGAATTTTCACCCTACACCGTGCTTGTCCAAAGGTGCCGTGATCGTGTGGATCGCGGCCATATCGGCCGTTTCCGCTGCCCACGCAGGCACTACGCCGCCGCCCGCGCACCGCGATCAGATCCGAAAGGAAATCGCCGCGCCGTCAATGACGTCGTCTCTGGTGCGCGTCAACTCCACGAACCAAAACTATCAACTCCTCAGACCGTGGACCAAACGGTCGCCGTACAACCGCCGGGGAACCGGCGTGGTTTTGAGCGAAAACCGGATCCTCGTCACCGCCGAGTTGGTCGCAAACTCCAATTTCGTGGAACTCGAAAACCCAGAAACGCAGGAACGCAGCCCGGCAAAAGTGCAGTTGGTCGACTACGAGGCAAACCTCGCGATTCTATCGCCGTCCGATCCAGCGTTCCTCGCCGCCATGTCACCGGTCAGCCTCGTAGATCATTTGGCCGTCGGCGAGCGCGTGGAAGTCACACAAATGGAACCCACCGGAAGTCTCGCGCGCACCCCTGGAACAATCACCACGGTGTCACAAGGGAACTATCCGACCGATGGAACATCACTCGTAACGTATCGCGTCAGCGTGCCGCTTCAGTATCGCGACAACAGCTTTAATCTGCCGGTGTTTGCAGGCGATCAATTGGCAGGCCTCCTCATGCGCTACGACGCACGCACGCAAACCGCTGAATTGGTCCCGGCCCCAGTGATCCAAAGTTTTCTCCATCGGGCGAAAAAATCAACCTACCAGAGTTTTCCGCGACTGGGCGTTGTGATTGCCCCAAATCGTGATCCCAAATTCCGTCGCTATCTCGAGATGAAGCCCGAGCAGTCGGGGGTTTACATTTCGAGTGTGACATCCGGCAGTCCCGCCGACTCAGCCGGATTGAAACAAGGGGACGTTATTCTTTCCATCGATAACCAAGTGCTCGACGACGATGGCAATTACGAGCATCCGATCTATGGCAAAATTTCATTCGCGCATTACATCGCCACCGAGCGGTTTCCCGGGGATGAAATTTCGATAAAGCTCTTACGTGCCGGTGAGGAACAAACCGTCAATGCCACATTGGCACCGCGCGACCCTACCAAGATGACCAGCGAACCATTTCTAGCCGACCGCGCTCCACGCTACGCCATCCTTGGCGGAATCGTGATGCAGGAGCTATCGCGCGCCATGTTGAAGGAATGGGGCGCGGAATGGCAAAAGAACGCCCCGCAACGACTGGTTTATCTGGATCAGTTTCAGGATGAACTCCCGGCGGATCGGGGCAAGGTCATCTTTATCAGTCAGGTTTTGCCAAGCGACGCCACACTCGGATACGAGGACGTGGGCATGGTTGTGGTGGAAAGCATCAACGACCGCCCCATCCGAAGCCTCGAGGACGTCATGGAGGCATCGAAACACCCGCTCAACGGGTTTCATCAAATTCGTATCGATGAAGACCCCAGACTTATAATCCTGGATGCGAAGGAAGTGGAATCCGGCGCGGAAGACCTCAAGCGAAACTACGATTTGCCCGCATTCGAGCAGTTGTAATCGCTCAGCAATCGCCCAAAATTTCGACCACGACCGCCGTCGTGTTGTCGCGTCCCGAACGCTCTAGCGAGGCATCCACCAAGCGGCGCGCCGGGTTGGACTCCACCGCTCCGGACATGATGGCAAACTCCAGCAACTGGTATTCAAAAAGCCCATCCGTAACGCCATCCGTGCAGAATATAAATGTATCTCCGGCTTCGTATGCAACAGCCCCCACCTGCGGATCGACAAATTGGTGTCCAGCACCCAGTGCACGTTGCAAAACATTCCGCTGCGGATGCGTTCGCGCCTCGCGCTCGTTGATTTTTCCATTTCGATAAAGCCAGCCGACATAGGTGTCATCCTGCGTGACCTGCCGGATCCCACCCTCGCGTTTTGGACAATAATAAATCCGGCTATCTCCGATGTGCGCGAAATACAGCCACCCTGGTGACAACCACCCGAGGCTCAATGTCGCGCCCATGCCATTGCATTCTTCGTAGCACGAGCCGAGATACATAAGCGCATCGTGGATCTCTGCGAACACTTCCGTCAGAACATCCCCGAACCCGCTGTCCAAGCCCATCGCCGTCTGACGGAATGCCCTTGGCATCAACTTGGTTAACTTTTCCACCGCGATTCGGCTGGCAAATTCACCCGCCGCAGCCCCGCCCATTCCATCGCTCACTGCAAAAATGAAATCAGCCGTTCCGGTCGATGCCTCACCAATTTTTCCGAGGTGCTGGACTTCCGCCGCATCAAAACGCAGGCCCATGAACGCATCCTCGTTGTTCTTGCGCACCTTACCGACATCGGTAAGTCCAGACCAGCGAAGCCGGTAACATGGATTCACACTGTGGGCCGTATCAATTTTCGACGGATTCAAGCGGCTCTAAAATTGTGGCAAATTCAAAATCAATCAAGCAGAAGCGCCCGTCGGACTGGCGATACGTCACATTTCGCAATTCGGCATCATCATGCCGCACCCCATACGCCTCCAACTCCGAAAAAATCTCACCCAACCGCTCGTCATCCATGCGCTCAACGCGGGTGCCACAACTGCTCGTAACGATCTTCAGCTCTTCCGGATCCGCTTCGAGCAACCGCGGAACAAACGGGCAGTTCCGGGCCTCAAGATAACGCAAAACGGCGGTCTCCGTCGCAAAGCGCTCCTCCGCCTTCGGTCCGCGAAACGTCTTGTGTACTCTACCATCATACCCGATGCGCACCGTCGCACGCAGTGTGTCTTTGATCTCGTGCATTGGACCAGTAGCATTCACTCAAGCAGGCGCCGATGCAAGTCTTCAGCAGCGCACCGGAATTTCATCGGATAAGCTGGCCTCTCCAACGGTATCAATCAATCGCCGAACACCCGAAACACCCCGACCGCTCAAAAATACTGCCCGCCCCGAAGGTGCGATACAACCAACCCCGCCGGCATGTTCTTCTGCCGCTTGGATTTGGTCAAAACATACTCGATCAACGGTTTCCCGGAGAAGTTGGCCTCATTTTGCTTCGATGCGCAGGAAGATCTTGTCGCCGGGCATCGGTATCGCGGTGCTGATCGGCGGCCCGTTGTTGGTGAAGGGTAGTGTGCCAAGTTTGGTCGTCGTCTGCGGCTGAAAGGTCACGTTAATGTTGTTCCCCTGTTTCTGGAGCATCACGCCCCCCATGCGCAGGTCCATGATCGAGTCGGACGTGTAGAGGTTGAAGGCGCCCGGATTGCTCATCACATCGTCCTGCCCTGCCTCACGGTTTAGGTCGTATTCTTCTTGCGAATACACATCGAAGTTCCACGGGTTTGCCTGCACTTCAGAGGCTGTGTAGAGCCCGGCAGCACTCGCTCCAGTGTAGAGCGCGTTGGCGAGCAACGGCTGGCTTACTTGCCAGTCGAAGCCCAAGGGCGCCATCCAGAGTTCAGCGGCGTCGCTCACCCCGTCGGCGTCAGTGTCCATTCCAGACGACAGCGCCGTTCCGCTCAAGCTAACTGTGAACGGGTTTTCGTCGCTGTCATCATTGGCAATGCTGAGAGTCGCGGTCCTCACGCCCCCCGGAGCGAGAGGAGCGAAAAACACGGTGAAGGTTCTGTTCCCCCCAGCCGCCACTGGCGAGGTCGGCTGGCTTTGGACTTGGAAAGAGCCTGCGTCGGGCCCGGACAAAGATACCTTCGGTGAGCCAGTGAGTGCGAGTGGGGCGTCTCCGGTGTTGCGCAGCGTGAACTGTAAGGATGCGGCGTTGCCGTAAAAGATCGTCCCGAAGCTGCGACTCCCTGCATTGGCAATGCCGCTGCCCGCAGGTTGCTCGATCTCGATTTTCGGCGCTTGCAAGCTATCGCTGTAGCTCCAGAGTTCACGACCTGAGGTGCCTGCCGCAGCCACAAAGTAGAGCCGGTCACCAGCAACGGTGAAATTCGCAGGGGTCGAGCCGATCGAGTCACCCGTCAAATCATAGACCATAGATGTTCCGCCTGCGGTGCCATCACTACACCAGAGTTCGGCACCCGTGGTGCCATCGTCTGCGGAAAAATAGAGTTTGTCGCCAAAGGCTTTGAGGTTCTGAATCGAAGGGGTGCCCGTGCCACTGCGAATGTCTTTGACGAGAACCGTGCCGCCGGCGGTGCCGTCGCTTTTCCACAACTCGGAGGATTGATAGGCTTCGTTGACCGTGAAATACATCGTGCTCCCAACGGCTGCAAACGGAGTGCTACCACCACCGATCTGTCTGAGAAGGCTGGTTCCTCCAGCGGTTCCGTCGCTTTTCCAGAGGGCGTAATTCCCTCCTTGCAAGACGTAAAAATAGGCGATGCTGCCTGCTCCGGCCACGGTGACAATGTTCGAACCGAAACTGCCAGGAGTAATATCCATGAGCATCACGGTTCCTCCAGCGGTTCCGTCGCTTTTCCAGAGTTCTGTACCATTGACCCCGTCGTTTGCTGTGAAAAACAGCGTGGAGCCCACCTGTGTCATGGAATTGATGCCGGAACCAGTGCTTCCGGGGCGGATGTCTTTGACTAACGTCGTGCCTGCGTCGGTCCCATTACTGCTCCAGAGTTCCGATCCCGTCACACCGTCATTCGCAAGAAAATACACTTTGTCGCCCAGACTTCGAAGTGAAGCCGGAGAAGATCCCGAACTCCCGGTGCGGATATTCCGCACCAGCACAGTTCCTGCCTCAGTGCCGTCGCTTTTCCAGAGTTCTGCGCCGTTGACATTGTCGTTGGCCGAGAAAAACAGGGTGTTGCCCGCAGCGGTCAGGTGTTGCGGCAGCGAGCTGAGCGTGCCCGTCCTGATGTCCTTGAGTAGCGTGGTGCCAGCGTTGGTGCCATCACTTTTCCAGATTTCCAGACCGGTGGTTCCGTCAGTGGCAATGAAATACAACTGAGCGCCGACGGCAGTGAATGAGGGTGTTCCCGATATGGACTCTAATGCCCCGGGGCGGATATCTTTTATCAGTTGCGTTCCTGCAGTGGTTCCATCACTCGTCCATAACTCCCGTCCCGAAGTGCCGTTATCTGCCGCAAACAAGAGTTTACCGCCAACTTCCGTGAGTGCCGTGAGATTGGAATCAGCGTTGATCTCGTTGATGTTTTTCACCAAAACAGTGCCAGCGTCGGTTCCGTCGCTTTTCCATAGCTCGGAGCCATTGATTCCATCGTTCGCAGCAAAAACGAGTCCACCACCGATGGGCGTTAGGCCGCTGGGGTAGCTTGCCGCATTGCCTGACGCGATGTTTTTGACCTGTGTCGTACCGGTGGCAGTGCCGTCACTTTTCCAAAGCTCCACCCCGTCCGTTCCGTTATCAGCGCTGAAATAGAGTGTGCCGCCAATGTCGATGAGCCAGAAGGGACTGGATCCCGCGGTGCCGCTCTGTATGTCTTTGACCATCACGGTTCCGGCCTCAGTGCCATCGCTTTTCCATAGCTCGTAACCTGTAGCGGAGTCCCACGCGTTGAAATACATCGATCCTCCCGATACAACAGATTGCGTCCCAAAACCGAAGCTGGCCGTGCTGCTGACCAGTGTTGTCCCACCCGGGGTGCCATCGCTTTTCCAGAGTCTGGAGCCATTGACACCGTCATCGGCGACAAAATAGAGATTTCCATCGAAGTTAGTGAGAGGCATCATTGAAACTGAAATCGACCCGGAACCGCCGCTCTGTATGTCTTTGACCATCACGGTTCCGGCCTCAGTGCCGTCGCTTTTCCATAGCTCCCTGCCGTTCACGCCGTCCTCGGCCGAAAAATAGAGCACGTTGCCGACTGCCATTAACGAACCGGGACTCGAACTGTTTGGCTTCCATTGCAAGTCGAAGTAACCAGAGGTATGGATATCTTTCACTAGCACCGTTCCTGCCGATGTGCCGTCGCTTTTCCAAAGCTCCTCACCGTTAAATCCATCATCCCCGGTGAAAAACAAACTGTTCCCCACGGCGGTGAGATTCGTCGGCGAGGATGAACCCGCCCCAAACGTCCGGATATTCTTAACCAGGACGGTGCCCGCCTCGGTTCCGTCGGATTTCCACAAGGCGAAGCCTCCACCATCGTTGGCGAAGAAGTAAAGATGGGAGCCAACGACCACGAAGGAGTGCAGAGAGGAGCTCCCGCCCCCGGGCAGAATATCTTTGACCCTTTGCGTCCCCTCGGCCGTTCCGTCGCTCTTCCAAAGTTCGTGACCACCCACCCCGTCTTCGGCCGCGAAGTAAACTGTTGCCCCAATGACTTGGAATGCTTGGGGATTCGACCCCAAACTTCCCGGAAAAATGTCTTTCACCAACACCGTGCCCGATGCCGTCCCGTCGGTTTTCCAAAGTTCCGTCCCCCGTACGCCATCGTGTGCGGCGAAGATAGTCGAGTTACCCAGAGTTACATAGCCGGACGGGTATGAGTTGCTGACCGTCGTACTCGTGTTGATATCCCGGAGCAACTGAGGCGGCGCGGCCGAGAGGCTCACGGTCATCAGCGTGAATTGAGCCGCTAAGAGGAAAATGTAGTGAAAGCGAATGGGCATAGCGATGAATGTGAAGATTTGGACTAAATTGGTGATTAGAAAATGGTCATGAATTTGTCTTAACACGAGCGAACTCTACGGTGTTTTGGTTCTTCGTGATTTTTCCGGCTCTGTTCTGTGTGCTGGTTGATTTTTCTGAAAGTCATGCAACTATCCACGCTCTCCCTCGAAAAAACCGCCGGAGCGTTTCACACCCCCCGTTTCTTCCTACGTGAAATGAGAAATGCGACGCCTGCGCCAAGAAGAAGGAGCGCGTAGGTGGATGGCTCAGGAATGACATCGAGGACAGCAAAGTCGCTGTTGTGATCGATGACGGCCCACGCCCGATCGCTAACGACGTCCACGCCATAAGCTCCAAGCATGGTGACTGGATCAAATACGCCACCCTTTTCTGCGAGGAATTCGTCGTAGGACATCGCGTAAAAACTACCCAGATCTCCCGTGCCGCTATTGCCGACGACTGCGAGCTTCCATGACCCATCAAAGGTGTCAAGCCACCCCAAGCGCACCTTATCCTCCGCTCCGAAAAGCGCAATCGCAGCCGCCTCATCATAGGTAAGTTGCAACACGATCGGAATGCCATTCGTTCCTTCGATCGTAAGCACATCACTCGCCAGTTCCGATTCTTCGAAGCCATCTCGCTCGGTAAGCGTGAGTGTCACAAACCCTGTGGTCTGCTTCGAGCCCCCACTGATCACGGCTTCGGTTCCCAATCCCTTACCGAGAGTGACATTCCCCGCGATCGCCTGCCCGGCTTTCACTGCTTGCGTAGTCGTGACCTCACCTTTGCCAATGCGACCGACATCATAGCGCAGAAGCACACCCTCTTCCCCGCGCACAACGTAGAACGCGTCCGGGTTCACGACGTGTCCGAATCCTTCCGTGTCAATTGTAAACAGATTCGGATTAAATCCAGCGACAGTCGCCGTGGAAATGAGCGTCCATTGATAAAGCCCGCGATTGTCGAAACCCGCGAGAGGCGCGGGCTTGTCGTCAAAAAGTCCTGTCGCAACCGAGAGCTTGATCGGGTTCAATGCCGTGGCGAGAAGATCGATGCCACCACTTACGACAAGGCGGTCGTTCCCTGAATCCATCACAGATCGGAGATCCCATTCGTAATCGACTCCCCCCATAAACCGAGCGGTTTGGGCCGAGAGAACGGCGACCGTATCGGGTCCGCCAGGTGACAGCACCGATCCCTCTCCAAACGTGGCGTCAGAAAAACTTCCCGCGCCCGCTAGGCGGCTACCTGTCCCGACCTCGACATCCGTAGTTGGAGCGACGCCGTTGATCTCGAGTGTGCCGTCTCTCACGGCGACCACTCCCGAGTAGTTTGGAGCATTTCCGATTGAAAGCGTGCCTTGGCCCAGTTTATCGAGACCCCCGCCACCGCTCAACCCGCCTGCCAGTTCTAGGCGGTCCCCGGAGTATACATAAACTCCAGAGCCCGAACCGATCACGTTGACGGATTGCACAACTTGCTGGGAGCGTGAATGCCCTTTCGACGTATTCGGGCTAAACTCCAAATCCCCCCCGTTGAGCGTCACTGGTGCTGAAGTCGAACCGAGCGCCAAAGTGGATCCAAAGGACACCGTGCCGCCCCGGATCTCAAGGTCGGCGGTGAAGGTGTTAGCCCCACCGAGGCGTAGGCGGCTTCCTTCATCCACGATCAATCGGCCCGCGCCAATGATTGTGCCGTTGTAGTCGCTCGTCGCGTGGAATGCCGACTGCAGCCGGAGTTCGCCACCGCCCAAATCGATGACTCCAGAGCTATTCACAGAAGTGAGCGTCTGCCGGTGTCCCGCGAGTTCATAACGTCCAGAGTTGATCGTCAGACCTCCGGTTGCGGGAAGTGCATTGTCCAAAGCGTTCCGCAGCACACCTCCGCCGCTCAAGTAACTTCCCTGCGTGTAGGTTGCATTCGTTGCCATCACAACCGTTCCACCTCCCGAGAAATCCAAGCGAGCATTACCACCAACTTCACCGCGCAGCGTCAGAGTCTTGGATGTTGAAGCGCCAAGTGAACCGCCAGCGACGATTCTGCGGGTTGTATCGACGTTTTCTGTGACAACGAAACTTCCGCCGGACAAAACCAAAGATGAACCAGCCGCACCCAATGCCGTGTCGGAAGCGACATTGAGACTGCCAAAAACCGTGGTGTTCCGAGTGTAGGTGTTAGCCCCGGTGAGTTGCACATTGGGACCCGGAGCGATCACGACGCCACGGTCTCCGGTGAGAGCAGCGGTGACTTTGAGGGTTCCAGACCCGCCTCCAAAGCGGTAAAAATCCCCTTGGGGAATGATTTCAGCCGCAAAGTCCGTGAAGCTCGTTGTTCCGATTTGCACGGACTCTGAAAAGCCGGTGAGGTCGATGGTGCCGGTGACATTCGGAGCATCAAATCCGATGGTTCCCGCAGTGGATGCCTTGTCGAGACGATCAATAAACTGCTGAGGATTCCCGTTGTTAAATCCGAGGCCGATATAGCCGCCCGCCCGTGAAGTGAAGAATCCTTGGGAAGGGAGGGAGCCGCTATTCATGAAGAGAATTCTTCCCCCGGACTCAGCCACCACGCCCTGCGTGAACGTGTTCGTGCCTTCGAGCTTCACGAGTCCGTTCGCGACGTTTACGGAGCGCTCACCGACCAGATTTGCAGCGATGGTCAGCGTACCTCCTCCGAGGATGGCATCTCCCCGCCCGAAGCGATAGGTCGAGCCCGGCGGCGTAAGATTCACCCCGGCACCAATACTGCTGTCATAAGAAGCACCCAGTCTCATACCTGCTCCAAATCCAGTGAAATTGAGATTCTCCGTGATTTCACCAACGAAACCGAGCGTGCCATTAGTGGCCGCCTTGTCGAAACGATTAACGAAGGCTTGGGTCATTGCAACCGCAGTTTCGGTGTAACCGCCCGCTTCGGTGCGTATCAAGGCGGAGCCAGGCAAGGCCGCATCCGATTGGAATGTGAGCGCCGTCCCTGATTGAACAGTGATTCCGATTGACGCCCCGGTGTTGTTTCCGCTCAGCGACAAAAATCTCGTATCGTAGTATTCGGAGCCGGTGCGTAGGGTCAGACTTCCCGCCCCCGTCAGGTTTCCACCAAACGATCCGCCGGTCACGGAAAGCGAGCCTCCTCCCAAAATCAATCGTCCGCCCGCACTTCCGTTCAACGCTCCGATTGATGCGTTCCTCCCATTCAAATCGAGAACGCCGTTCGCACCAACGTTGAGTTGCGAGAGGCCACTGATCGCCGCTTCGGAGTTCACGAAGACCGTGCCCTGAGCCACGCCGAAAGATGATGGCATGGAGGGTGATGCGGTGAATCCCGATCCCGCCAAGACGAGGTTGCCGGAGCCGGTCTTGGTAATCGACCCACCCATCGTTCCAGAAAATGTCCTGTCGCCCTGAGTCTCAAGGTTTCCATCTCCTGAAAGCATCCCGCCAAAGTCAGACGAGATTCGCAATACGCCGCCGGAAAGATTAATATTCGACCCCGCTCCGAGCAGGGCTGCGTTCGGTGCAAAGGTGCCCGATACATTAAATCTACCGGTGAATCCACTCACATTCGTACCCGCGTAGGCAAACGTGCCGCCCAAGATTGCAATTGAGCCGTCACCTGAGAGGCTTCCGTTCCACGTGAGCGTGTCACCAGGACTGACTGAAACTCCCGCGCTCCCGTTTACGGACAACGACTGCGATGCGGTGAAGCTTGCAGACGCAGCCAAGTATGCCCCGCCGGAGAGGTTGACGCTACCGACACCCAGCGCGGAAGCGCTGCGCACACTTACCCCGCCTCTCGTTGCAGTGACGCTACTAAAGCTGTTCGATCCGTTCAATACGAGACCACCGTCCTCCACTGTGACCCCCGAGAGCGTGTTTGATCGGTTCAACACCAGACTGCCGCCACCGGTTTTCACCAAATTCCCCGCGCCCGACAGAACGCCGTTCATGGTAAGCGTTTGGATGTTATCGACGAAAATTCCACCCGTTTCTACTTGAACCCGGTTGTTGACTGTCATGGATTCGGAAAGCGCAAGCGAACCTCCCCGGAGGGTCACGACGTTCGATGATGCACCCCACGACTGCGGCGAGCCAAAAGTCAGGTTTCCGTCAATTACAACAATACCGCCGGTCAGGCTTGTATTATTGCCAGTCAGGAAAAGGCTGCCAGCCCCTGATTTGGTGAGTTCGCTCCCACCGTTTAACCGCCCGCTCGCCTCCAGCTTCGCGCCGCCAGCGACTGCCCAAGTCTGCGCTGCGGGCAAAATCAAATCATTCGACACGGCAAAGTTAGCGTTCTGAGCCACGGTGACTCCGCTTTGAACCACCAGTTGTTGACCGCTTAACGCATAGTTCGTCTCGGCGCTTGTATTAAGAGTTTTAACATTCCACGCCTGATCCGCGACGGACGTGGATGTGCGCGCGCCCGGAATAAACCTTACATCCGCCGTGCCATCACTGGGTGGCCGAACACTGGGCGGCGAAACACCTTCCCAGTTGCTGTCGGACCAATTGTCGGTTCTAGCCCAGCCGCGCCAAGTGCCGGGTTGAGGCGTTGGAGTCGGCGCAGCGGCCACAACGGCCATGATCTGCCGGTCCTGGTAAACAACGTCATCGGATACCGACGGACCAAGTTGCCCCCGTCCCGTCGAGGCGCTTGAGGTTGTAAAGTCCCAAAAGTAAAACCCGTCACCCGACGAAACACGAGCACCGACCCAATACTGCGTGTTCGCAGACACTTCAAATGGATTGGACAGTTTGTAGTTGTAAATCCCGCTCGCGAATGGATTGCTCTCTCCCGAAAACGTCCGCAGTTGTTGCCCTAGAGCCCCAGCATTGTCCGCATAGAGCCCAAGCGTGAAGTTGCCATCACCAACTGTCCCACCCAACTCATCCGAATAATTCAGAATCGAAATATACACCGATTCCAGATAAAATGGCTGATTAGCCGAGAAACTCTGCCCTGCAGTAGGTGTTTCTGAAAAATACACCTCCGAGAAGCTGTCGACTGTTTGAGTAAGATTCGAAACGACGACGTCCTCGGCCGCACGCGCATGCATGCCAAATGATGCGAAGGCTGCGGTGCAGACAGCCAGCATAGCCGACAGTGGAACTCGCTTCCACAATCGCCGATTTACCAGTTTCATCGACTTCCGGACAGTAGCATTTGCTTTTTTCATAATGTGTAAGGTGGACTCGTTTTCGAAGGGGGAATTTTTTATTCCGTTAAATTGTTAAAACCCTGCCTGACTGGCTGAAGGCGCATTGTCGCGGGAAGCCGCTCCCGCCGGTGCCGCGATACCAACGGCAAAGCCCGCCGCGGATGATGAGGGCGTAGCTCGATGGCTCGGGGATCACATTCGCTGTGAGGTTGACCGTGATTGGCCTTGATATCGGTGTCACCCGGAGTCGGTTGGCCATTGTTTGGATAATTGGGGTCGATGCTCCACTGGGTCGGATCGCTCCAATTTCCGTCGCCTCCGAGCCAATCAGCGTTCGTCTGGGCTTGTGAGGTGGCGGCGGCAAGCAGCCCAGCGGCGGCTACGTGAAGACGGATCCATCTAAGAAGCTCATTTTTCATAGTCTGGTGCGCTTGTTCCGTTGTGCGTGATATCCGGTTCGCCCAGACGCGTCCATAGGGCCGACTCCCTATTTTTGCGTATTTTCGGTGTGGATGAAGGGTTGCATGGCGTTCAAAAAACATAGTCGACTCCGGTGGTCTCCCAGACGGCATGAGAAGCGGCAACGAGGTGGAGCTCCTTGCCCCTGCGGAGCTTGAGCTTGGCCTTGATGTTCTCCCGGTGGGAGGAAATGGTTTTTTCACTAATTCCCAAAAGCGCGCCCATTTCCCTGCCGGATTTCCCCTGTCCGATGAGTCGAAAAATCTCCATCTCTCGGAGCGTGAGGACGGACAGGTCGACACTGCCCGCAGTGGAGCCCGGACTCGCGCAATCGCGTGTGAGCGGCGGGAGTGGTCTCCCATCCAGGGCATCAAAGACCAATCGAGCAAAATCCTGTCGATTCGTGCGGCGGGAGAGCACACCTCGCGCACCCGCTGCATAGAGCCGTGGGACCATCCCTGCGGCCGTGGGCGAAACCAGGATAATCACCGCGAGATTGGGTTGATGCATACGAATCTCTGGGAGCAATCCGAGGGCGCTTCGCCCGCAGGCGAGCGTGAATCCCATAACGAGGACGTCGGCCGCCGCGAGCGACTTGAGAAGCTCTCTCCCCGTGGTGGCTTCGCCTGCAATGCGGAAGTCCCCACCGAGGGTCGTCGCAAGACCGTGGAGAAAGATGGAGTCGCTGTCGGCAAGGAGAAGCCGATGGGCGGAAACCTTCTTGGCTTCCCTGCAATCCGCTTTGTTTTTTTCAGATGCCCCGTGCATGACGGGCGCATCTATGAATGGACGAGATAATTCTGCCTATTCCCCAAATCGTGGGGTCAAACCGGACGGAGTACCGCACTTGCGCGGGATGTCGGTGGAGCAACGGATCAAAGAAGCTCTTTCGCTGAGCCAGCGGTTCCGAGATTTCATTCCAAAGACCGAAATGGTCTCTCGCGCAGAGTCGAAGTCTTGACCTGGTGAAGACCGGCACCGCTACCACAAGATCACATGAGCGCTCCCTTGGTTTTTTCCTTGCCGTCGTTCCTGCTATTCATGGTGAATGCCTCCGCCCCGTTTACGGTTCATGTCCTCCATCTCCGTTTCGGAATTTAGCGATGAGTTCCGGCTGGGAATGGACATGCATAATCCGGAACACCTCTTTCACGTAGCCATTGATCGTGTGGAGAGAGAGGTTGAGGTGCGTGGCGATCTGGGTGCGACTGTAGCCTTGAAGCAGCATCTCGTGAACAAGCCAGCATCGGCGGGAAAGCGTGGGGACTTTTGCGCAGCGATCTTCGGGCCAGCCCATCTCGTGAAGCCAGGGCACCTCGGTGAGTAGAATGTGCATGATACGGGCTTCGCGGTCCGTGAAAAGGGGGCGGCCGGTTTTTCGATAGAGCCCGATACCCGTCGCGGATCCGTCCTCAAGCGGATGAAAGGCAATGCAGCGCGGCTGAATGCCTGCCCGGCTCCACCACTGGCCCGCCTCTGAAGCGAGGAAGTCGTCATACGAAAATTGATCTTGGACATTGCGGGTCACGAGGCGGCCTGAGGTACGCATCGCCGTTGCGAGCGGGACGGTCCACCGAATCATATCCGGGTGTGTCTGGATCTGGAGAAACTCGGCCAGCTCGGCCTCGGAAAAGCGCCCGCTCTGGAAGCCCACATAGACGGGAAACTCTCCTGGTTCGAGTTCGGCAGCAAGCACCCAAGCCCAATAGTCCGCGTCCACCAAGCCGCAGAGGCCCTCCATGAGATGCCGT
>Ga0247831_1006306_pt1 | contig 14138 bp, 10 predicted proteins | sample LaCruzMarch2015__9_FD_192406 | JGI IMG/M metagenome (GOLD analysis project Ga0247831, IMG submission 192406) | Freshwater microbial communities from meromictic Lake La Cruz, Castile-La Mancha, Spain - LaCruzMarch2015_1m | ecosystem: Environmental > Aquatic > Freshwater > Lake | place: Spain...
GGAGGGGGGGGGGGATGAAAGTGTTGGAAGTGAAAGTGTTGGAAGTGAAAGTCTTGGGGGTTTTAAGGGTTGGCGTTTACGTTTATTCGTTTTACGTTTTTTAGCCGGTTTACGCTTTTTGGTCGACTTGATAAACGGAAATTCCATTTAAATCGCTATATATATATAATAATATTGTAGGGTAACCGTAGGGTAACCGTAGGTTCCCTACATTGTAGATAAATAGTAAAACCCTATATAATATAATGAGTTTATTTATCATTGTAATCATAGCTTTACCAATGTTAATAGTGGTATTTCATAATATGGTAAAGTCTTCCTTTTACGATGTAATTATACAGAATAAAGCAGACAAAAATAAAATAAAAAAAGGTGAACCACCCCGGGTCGAAACGGACCAAGAAAAAATAGACGAATATTTGAAAATATCGAATCAAGTTAGGTGTATAAATATGACGGTCAATTATTTAACCGCATATTCAGTATTTATTACGGTTGTTTACTTAATAACCAATTTATGATAATAATACAAACTTTTTAGAGACGAATTTAAATATTTTATAAAATGTAAAATATTTATTTAAAAAAAACTAATAATATATAATGCCAACCCCAAAAGATTTAAGATCTACTGTAAATAATGTTGATAAAGATATTCAAAATTCAAATGCTTTGCCACGTTTGTCACAAAGAGCAGTGGATAAAGCGAATGAAAAAGGAATTGCAGAATTAAATAAAAGAATATCTAATCCACTTAAAAAAAGTACTAGTTTTAAAACATTATTTATGAATTCTCACGGGTTTTATAAACCCTCTACTGGAGGTACCCGTTTTAACAAACAAACTAGAAATAATAAAAAAAATAATAAAACACGCCGTCGTAATAAAAAACGCACACGAGGGTTACGAAGATAAAAAAATACTATTTTTCAACCCGCTTTACAAAAGGGAGGTTCCCTACATTAGACCTCTGACCATTTATCCGTATTGAACGGGTTCAAAATAGTATATTGATCTTTATGATTCTTCCAATAATCTACTTTAGCTTGTAAAATAATCTCTTCTTTCGTTTTAGGCATAATATTATTTTGTATGGCATTCATACGCATTTTATCCCCCCTACTCGGGTCAGGTTTAACTCCAAAGCAATTAATACCAAACCGCAAAGAAGTGTCATTTACACGTCCACCATTTACACCAGTTCTACCGCAACTATTTTCCGCCCCTTTTACGGTTTGAAGCTTATCATACGTTGCTTTCTGGGTAGGAAACAATACGTGTCTATCCGCACTCCAAGAATTCACACACCAATCCGCCCCTTTATTATAGGCATCATTCAGTTCATCCACGGTCGCCAATCTTGACCCGTACGCCTTACAAACGGCTTGGGCATCCTCGTAGGTATATAAACTATTGGCTATATTAAATACTTCGGCTTTCTTGTTGGCGGCTGCTGCGGCAGGTTTAATATTATTATTACTAACATCTATCTTGTTGCGACTAGAATCAAATGGTCTATTGACGGTTTGAATATCGGTTTTTAGTTTATACCAATTATCTACAAGCCCTCCATTCAATCCAAAAATAATATCTATAATAGGAATCCCGAGGACATATTTGAAAAAGTACACAATAAGAATACTGATTAAAAGGAGCCACGTTTTTTGTTCAATAATGTAAATGGACAATGGACGGGTTTCTTTCGTCATAGGAACCCCGCACAAATAAACAAAACAGTAAAACAGCAAAAGAAAAACAAATGTGTTTAAAAAAGAGAGTGGATTATTATAAAAATCCTGTGTCCAGTTCAATAAATATCCTACTAAATGCTGTTTTTCGTGTTCGGTCAAGTTCCAATAAGAATAAATAGTTAATATGATTATTAAACCAAATATGAAAATGTCAATTCCACGACTAAAGGCGACTTGTTCTTTCAATGGATCCGCCTCGTTTCTATAAAATGTCTTTATGACATAGTAAATAATTAGATATATCACTAAAAACCACAGGACAAAAAGTATATTATTGAGGCTAAAAAGGTCATTTAAATCCCCGGTTAAACCTTCTATAGTGGTTTTGTCTATCCCGAAAAGGTTGAAACTTTCTGCGGTGGTTGCATTCTTTGTATCTTCTGCATTCTCGGTATCTTTTGCATTCTCGGTATTCTTCTTATCTTCTGTATTCGTTTGTGTTGAATTTATAATAGGTGCAAATATCTGGCCTGTTAATAAATCATTAAAATTCATTGAATATATTAGTTATGATATATAGTAGGTGTAGGGAACCTACAGCTTGTAGGAAAATTAAAAAACACGTAGGAGAAACCGTTGAAAAAAGGGAGGGGTCGTAGGGGAACCGTAGGTTCCCTACACATCTAGGATACAATTCGATAGAATAAACAGTAAGCGGCGGGGGTAATAACATTCGTCACCCCCTTTTCCACAACTTCGTCATTATAATGAATCCATTCATCTAAATAGTTCAATACAAATGCGGTATAATGCCCCCCGTTACACCCCCCGTAATGATTGCAAACCCCGAATAAGTCGTATTTATATTTTTGCGGATTATATCCACAAACATATTTTGAAAGATCCAGCGATTTAATAGGAAAATCTACTAAATTATTGCGTTTTCTTTGACCACACGCCGAAAACCGTTTAATAGAAATGACCAATATTTTAGGAAAGTTCCAAAATTCTATTTTTTTATAAACCCTTTCTTTCCTCCCGGTCGCCTCATTAAACCAAGAATTGTCCCCTTCCAGCGTTTCATTTTTGGTAAACAGGTCAAAACAGTCATATAAGGTATATTTCATTTGTGACTCCAAATATTGTGTGGAAAACATTTGCGGCGGTAACGGGAGCGAGGAAATGAACATATTCCCGTCCTTCCCGTCCTTCCCGTCCACCTCCTCCCCCCCGCACGGAATCGGTAAATCTAATATAAAAAAGTTTTCAGGAATACTGGAATGTAAGGTATGTTTTTCATCCATACCAACTAATTTGGAAACATAAATCCCGTAAAAAAGGTCCAATATTTCACTATATTCATTTTTATATACCGCCTGTAAATAACCATAACACTTTACGGCCAACATATCCGTTTCATTTTGGGCGGTGCCATTAATAACAATATCTGTATTACGTGAAATACTTGTATGTAAAGTGTCAATAAAAAGGTGGATGAATTCGTGAATGTCGTTTTGAGCAAATCCGGCAAACATTTCACGGTTTTTAATATTGGCCAACTTTTGAACTACTTCCACAAACCGGGCGGGGGATACCAGTCCGTCCTTATTCCAAATTAGTATATATAAATCAATCCATTCTTCAAAGAAATTGGTATCGGGGGTGCCCTTTTTTTTATATTTATCAAAGACGGTGGTGTAAACCGGGGTTAATTCATATATATGATTGATGATTTGAATACAGGAATTTAAAAAACACGTGTTTCCCAAGTTTACAAATCCCGTATATCCGTGGCTATTCGGTAGTACTTTCACAAGTGAGTTTGTGAATGGATGTTTAAATTTACTCATTGTCTTTTTGAGTAATGAAATAAAAAAAACAAGGACACAATATAAGTGAATTAACAATTTATGTTTATATTTTTGTAGGGAACCTCCTGTGTAGGGAACCTACGGTTCCCCTACGACCCCTCCCTTCCATAAGTTTTCTTTAATTTACCGGAAAACGACCGTTGGAAAAAATACGGACAAGCATACAGAGGTAGTATTGTAGGTTCCCTTACAAGGAGAAGGAGACGGGGGATGGACGAAAATAATGTACAGTCAAAGAAATATATATTTTATACAACAATATCAGCAATATCAACAATATCAGCAATATCAACAATATCAGCAATATCAGCAATATCAAGATTATTAACAATATTAACAATATTAACATTATTAACAATATTAATAATATTAATATTATCAACAATATCAATGCAACGGCATACAACACGAGGGGAAATATTTGGAGTGGCTGTTTTTTTATAGTTACCACACACACGGCAATTGGACGCACGTAACTGTGTCATAAAGAACGTCCATACCCATTCTTCCTTTTGGTTCTCATTCGGGTTTTCATAGTTTTTTCGGGTAACACTATTCATAATAGAAGTATTTAACAAGAAAACCGGATATATATCAATCGAGAGATGAAACAAGGAGTAACATACTTCTTCGATGCGTTCAAACGCATACTCGTTAATGATACGAATCAATTCCACGGGCAAATTTCCTATTTTGCGAATGACCCTTTGTTTTTTCAAAGAAACGGTGTAACGGGGAAACTTGGTAGCATTTATATGGTCATAGGAAAATTGAGCGAGTAACTTGTTGGAGTTTTTCAAAATGTAATATACCATTTTGTGGTGAAGCCGAGGGTTTAAATGGTTAATTTTTATACCATTTTTAAGGGCATAAAATGTTTCACGGGTCATCATATTTTTCATATTCATTGCGTGTTTCGTCTTTTTTAACTGATGTTGAAAGACCGCTTGGGCGGCGTTGGCCTCGTATGATTCAATGAAGTTATCCATTTTCTTTCACAATATACACTATTAAATCTGTATAGGACGGTACTGAAGTGGTCAGGGGTAAATTATGTATTATAAGAAATACGAATACCTTCTTTGAAAATTGTAAAAAAAGAAATCAATTTTATTACAAGCTACATTTACATAAAGATGTTGTATATTAATAAATTTGTATGAAAATTGATTGGGGTTGAATAATACATAAATACTATTATACAATCAAACAATTGACATTTAATATTCAAAGAACAATCAAAGAACAATCAACCTTTGAAAATGAGTGAAATACAACAACTGAATACTACTACTACTACCACCCCCCCGGATGAGAAAAGAATTATTATTATCAAAAAAACAAAAAAAGTAAAAACAAAACAAACTGCAGTTATGAGACACGACGACCACGAAGAAAAAGGCGTCTTTACTAACCAAGTATTACGCAGGGATGTTTTGGTCAATATGTTGGCAAACACAAATTTAACAGGGAAAGAACTATTTGAACTGATCTTGCAAAAAAAGACAAATAGTGATATTGTGCTGCAAGGCTTTGTTTTTGAAACACTTTTTCAAATCCTAGTTATTTTAAAGTGTGTCGAAAATGTCAACTACACAGAAATTAATGAAGGACAAATACAAAACTTGAAACAAATAAAAAATGTGAATTCCTTGTTAAAGTGCAATGTTCGAAAAGGCGGGAATGTGGTTGATATGTCTATAACAGAGGGAACTACCATTATTTATTTTACAATTAAATATCGTGAAGAGTTTTGTGAAACGGATGCACCAGGAATAAACGGCACAGTAACAAATCAAAAAATAACAGATGACTATAAAATAGCGTTGGTTGTCAAAGACAAGGAAATTTATATTAAACATAGATACATAAATGATCAAGATGAAAGAAAATTAATGGTTGATAGAATTATGAAAAACGGGTTATTATTTGACGAAAAAGATGTCATCAAAGGGTTAAGTGTGTTTTGTCAAAGATTTTCAACAAATGTACTCGCTATTGACGGTTTTATTGATTTCATTAATACAGAATATTTACTATCCCCCCGACAACAGTTAACCAAAAAACTACATCAAAAAATGACGGAACAAAAATTCAAAGACTCGTTTTTAACAAATCATCATAAATTTTGGTGTATTGCCCATAAACCAAGGAGCGGTAAAAGCATCACTATGTTATTGATTTGTAAATATTTATTAGAAAATGGTTATCAAAAAATACTAGTAATGACCTCTGTACCAGCCACTATAAACAGTTTTATGAAAGACCTAGACAAGTATATCGACTTTAAATATATCAACTACAAACTACAAAAGGATTTTGATACCATCGACGAAACCTTCAACGGAATCGTCTTTTGTAGCGTTCAATATCTCAAAGTACACGGAAAAAGCAATAAAAAAGACTTGTTAAAAAGAATGCGGTTTGATGCCATTATTATCGATGAAGCACACCAAGGGTCCAGCACGGATAAAACCAAGAATGGTATTTTAGAGGTGGATAGCGGGGTGGAAGAAATCCGCAAAAATATCAAATTGAATATATTCGCCTCTGGAACCGCCGATAAAACGAAAAAATACTACCGCATTCATAGCTCGTGTGTTTATGAATGGGAAATCGAAGACGAGGCATTTATGAAAGAACTGATAAAACCAGAAGTAAAAAATAGGGAAGAAATCATCAACTATATGGTGAGTCGTCACGGAAATACATTTACCAGCTGTTTAGAAGACGACACCCTGAATAAAGATTACTCGAAGCATCCCACACAGGTATTGATGAAACACTCCATCCCGGATTTGTTAATCAAAGAAATAGACGAATACAATAGTAAATATAGTGTTGACCCGAAGTTCGGTTACAGTTGCCATTCACTGTTTGCGTTGAAACAGACAACCAATGCAAAGAAGGAAGTAGAATACGAGGAAGAATTCGAATTGTGTAAAACAACAGACGGGATAGATATTTTGAAAGGCTTCTTTGACTGTATTATCTCCACAAACCGAATGAGAAAAACCATTATGAAACAGGTCGAACTGACACAAACCAGCCGTGGGTCAAGAAAATCCACCGTGGAAGCCCCCCTCCTCTTTATCATATATCTTCCTCTCCATACAGGAAATAACACTATATCATTATTACAGAAAACGTTCAAACGGTTTTTAGAAACACATCAATTATGGAAGGAGTATAATATAGAATATTCCAACTCCATCGAAGATACTGGAAATGTCAAAGAAGAATACAATGAATACATTCAGTCAATAATGAATAAAACGAAAAGAGAAAATAAAAAAGGTTGTATTTTGCTATTAGGCAATAAAGGGACTCTAGGTATTACCTATAATGATTGTGATGTTACTATATCACTCGATGACGGCCACAATTTGGACAATCAAAAACAACGGTTTTCAAGAGCGTTAACGGAAGCCGAGGGTAAAACAGTCGGTATAAATGTAGATATGAATATTCAAAGAAGTTATTTATATTTGATTGATGTCATTCAAAAACATAGGAGAAATACAAAAACAACAAAAACCAATGCGGAAATTCTATATTACTTATTTGAACACAATATATTCTTATTCGACCCACAACAAATTAACAACGGGAAAATGACAACCGTCGAAATAATGAACTATTATCAACGGGAAGCGGAAAACATTATAAAAGAGATTGATGATACCCCCTTTTTAGAAAATTTGATTTGCGATGACGATATGCGTAATTTTATAAAAACCGATTTTCAAAAAACAGAGTTGAAAAAAATAAACAAGGACTTGGAAGGGGGGCAACAAGATTGTCCAAAGGGGGATAAAACAGGCGTTCAAATTGACGCCCCCGACAAAGAAGGAGAAAAAGAGGAAGGAAAAGAGGAAAGCAACGAAGAAAAACAAAAAAAGGAAGAAGAAAACGCCAAGATTGAACTTTTGATTAACCAGACATACGAAATGTGTAAAAGCTTCTTATTTCCATTATTAGCGTTAATTTCCAGGTCATACAAATTGTTCGATTTCAAAGAAATATTTACAAACGAAAACACCAAAAATTTGATTATTTCATTGCTACAAGACAAAAAAATTGAACTAAATAAAGATAATTATGTTATTATATTAAATATAATGAACAATATAATCGATAATAATGCGGAAATCGTTAATAATATTCGGGAAATTTATAGCATAGCCCCTGCAAATAAGTTGCGTGAGCTTATTGAAAAACATTTTATCCCTACAAACGACGAAAAAAAGCAAAACGCAGAAGTTCCAACCCCGGTCAAGTTAGTGGATGAAATGCTCAATGCAATCCCGGCAGAGTTTTGGAAAAAGCCACACAAAGTGTTTGAACCGTGTTGCGGCAAAGGGAATTTCGTATTAGGTATATTTGACCGGTTTTATAAAGGTCTTGGAGAAATGTATCCGGACGAAATTGAAAGGTGTCGGGTTATTATGAGCGAATGTATATACTATGCCGACCTAACCACGTTGAATGTTTTCATCACTACTGAAATATTGAAATGTCACGTTCAAAGTTATTGCGGGGTGGATGAGTTGAATTTCGGGTTCAATCATTATACGGGCGATACACTAGCGTTGAATATTCAAGACAAGTTGAAAATTGACGGATTTGATATGATTAGTGGAAACCCGCCCTACAATTCCAGTGGAAATACGTCCACAGGAAATACTATATGGCAGGAATTTACGAAAAAAACCCTATGTGAATGGCTGAAACCAAACGGGTATTTACTATTCGTCCATCCTCCCGGTTGGAGAAAACCAAACACGGAAAAGGGGAAATTCACAAAAATGTTTGACTTGATGACGAAACAAAACCAAATGTTATATTTGGAAATCCACGGAATAAAAGACGGACAAAAGGTGTTTAATTGTGGAACTCGATATGATTGGTATTTAATTCAAAGAACGAGACAATACACAACCACCAGTGTGGTAGATGAAGATGTGAAAAAAAATGAAATAGATTTGAGTGTATTGTCTTGGTTACCGAATTCTAATATTTTAGAAATCAACAAAATATTAGCTGGAGAACACGACGAAAGGTGTCCTATAATACAAAGTATGTCAGCGTATGAACCGAGAAAAAAATGGATGTCTTCCAAAGAAACCGACGAGTTTAAATATCCGTGTGTTCATTCTACCCCGAAAGGAGGGATTAGATATATGTATAGTACAGTAAATGATAGGGGGCATTTTGGAGTGTCAAAAGTAATATTCGGGGATAGTGGAATATATAATCCGGTCATTGATATGGAAGGAAAATATGGAATGACACAACACTCTATGGCAATAAAAGTGGAAAATTTGGAAGAAGCGACGAATATTAGTAAAGTGATTGAAAGCCGTAAATTTGATAAGATTATACAAAGTTGTTTATACTCATCGTATGCGATTGATTGGAATATTTTCAAAGAATTTAAAAAGGATTTTTGGAAGGAGTTTATTTAGATTAGATTTGTAGGAAACCTACAGTTCCCCTAAAATAATTATATATCATTCTTCTTTGACACTACCCATACCCTCCTTCAAATAAATAATTATATTTCATCCTTCTTTTGACACTTGAACTGTTGTTTTTTTTATAATAAACCACCTATCACCCCCATTTGTTTCTTTATAAATATATTTAACTTTAAAGAAATTACAAATTTCCATTAATAAATCGTCACTATAAACATAATGATGAAGACACCTATTATTAAAATTATCTAAACTTCTTTTTGTAAATTGACATAAATCACCCGCAGGTAGATCCATAGTTAAGTCGTGATTTAATAATATTTCTGGTAATGTGGATAAATCATCTTCCCCCACATTTTTCTCATATTGTGTCAATAATGTTGAAAAACTGGAATAGTTTCGTTTATGATCAAAACATTGAGATTTTTCAGGAACAATAATAACTATATGACCATCATTTTTAATTATTCTTAACCACTCACGTATTGCCTTTAACGGGTTTGCTATATGCTCCAATGAATGTGAAGAAAAAACGAAATCGTAACATTCGTTTTGAACAAGTGAAATATTTACAGCATCATTTACTATAACTTTACCCTTTTTGTTATAGTAATAATAATAATCATCTGTATGATTGCTCCAAATCGTATTTTTTTTAAAAATAACATTATCCATACTTTTTGCGTTTTCATACAAAACGTAGCCGGATGAGGAAGGCCCGCCAATTTCAACCCCTATTTTATTTAATGTAATATTTGCTAAAATATTATTTAGCATTGTATATATTTTTTAATATTAATAATATATTGCAAAATAACGCAATTCATTTTCAATTGTTAACCAAATTGTTTTATATATATTATTTACCCTATACCCGAGTAATATAGTTATATTTGTATTATTTCAACAATATTAACCAAAATAATTAATTATATATCATTTTTCTTTTAAAGAAACCCGATTCAAATAATTATATAGCATTTTCAAAGAAGAACACAACAAAAATAAATATATAAAAACAATAACCCTATTTTACAAATGTCCTTTTCTTTGAACACCCCTACCCCCCCAACCATCCCTACCTATCCCATTTTATATAAAAATAAATCGAAAGGAAAGGTCACCAAATGGGAAATAAAAATAATACCGGTTTATGAAGCCACCACCAACGCCGACGCCGACCCCCCCGCCACCAATTCCACTATATCCAAATATAATATTTCTGTTTCTTTCGGGGAAACCGATGGAAAGCAACAAACCCACAATACATTGATTGAAAAAGGAAAATCAAATAGAACTATTGAACAACAAGCTATATTGGAAGCCAATTCAAAATGGAAAGAAAAGAAGGAAAGGGATGGGTATAATACATCTTCTTCTTTGACAAATGTTCCCACCACGACATCCACCTCCTCCGCCACAACCACACCCTCCGCCTCCTCCGCCTCCTCCGCCGCCTCTTCACTCCCCCTCTCCAATATGTGTATTACCAAATTCAGTCCTATGCTGGCAAATACATTTAATGACAAGTTATATACAAAGACTTCCACTTCACGAGGCTATAAAATCCCTTTTCCAGCATTTGTTCAAAGAAAATACGATGGAATAAGATGTATTTCCCATACCAACCAGTTGAAAAAGGTGATTATGGAATCCCGTAAAGGACTACCCTTTCATCATATTACTCATATTGAATTCTTTCTTAAACTTTTCTTTGAAACAGCGGGGCTATTGTTACAAGGCCAAGCCGGGGAAATGTCCCCACCCACAAATGTGTATTTTGACGGCGAACTATATTGCACCTCATTACCATTTGAAACGATTAACGGATGTGTGCGTCTTACTAAAATATTTACTGAAGAAGAACGGCTAAATATCAATAAACTACAATATCATATTTATGATTGTTATTTAAGTGATAAACCGGGGGCTTCTTTCAAAGAAAGAATGGCGTTTTTAAAACGGGTCTTTGAAAGGGTTCGAGAAGAAGATACTACCGGGGCATTTGCAAATGTGATTTTTGAAGTAGAAACGGAAGAGGTGGCCAATATGAAAGAAATGAAAGAAAAACACGATGAATATGTGCAAAACGGTTTTGAAGGGATTATGCTACGTGACCGGGATGGAATATATGAACCCAATAAACGTAGCAAGTATTTACAAAAATACAAGGAGTTTATGGAGGAGGAGTTTGAAATCGTTGGATTCCACGATGGGGAGGGGATTGACAAAGAAATGGTAATATGGGATTGTATAACAAAAGAAGGACGCAAGTTTTCAGTGAGGCCGAAAACCAACTTTGAAGAAAGAAAACGTCTTTTCAAAGAAGCTGGTATGTATGTAGGGAAACAGCTGACGGTGGTGTTTCAAGAATATTCGCACGATTTAATTCCACGGTTTCCCGTGGGAAAGGCGATACGTGAAAATGTGTAAGCCTTTTGTGCGAAAATCTTACGGTGGTGGATTTTTCATATTTTTTAATATTTTGTTGAAATATATTAACCAATATAGCAAAGTATAATTTTTATTTTTAATCATTAAACATTAATCGTTTTCGGGATTTTTATAAACTTTAAATATTTTATCTTTTATAAAATATTTAAAACCATAATTAATTTAAAGTATTTACAACGATTGTTAAATTATAAAAATTGTTTACCATCATATACGACGGTATAACCAGTTAATGTTAATTTACACCATACAAACTTCAAATATTTTATAAATGGTAAAATATTTGAAGTTTGTAAAAATACAGAAAACGTTTAAGGGTTAACTAAATACAAAAATACAATCTTACATAACCGGATTGAGCATTACTGCCTAGTCTAGGTGAACCTTTCCCGACTAACAAATTTTGAATACCATCATTTTTTTTACCTAAATTTTTAAATCCATTATCCCCCCCTCCTGTAAAAGTGTATTCTATTAGTCCTGTTCCACCTTGATAACTTACAAAACCTTCATATCTTCCAGGACCTCCTACATCAGCAGCACCCGTGCCACCAGCTCCACCAAAAACATTATAACTTATTAAAAAATATTCTTCATCATATGTGGGGTTGAGACCTCCACCACGACCTCCATTTACATACATATTAAGACCATTGTATTTTACATTTGAATCTTCACCAGTTCCCGCATTATTATACTGTCCTACTTCATCGTCTTGTCGGTCAAATCCCCCATTTCCAACTGTTACACTAATCGATGAACCTCCAGTTACATTAATATTTGCATAAGCAGACCCTCCTCCACCACCAGCTGCATTATGATATTTATTGCACCCCCCCCCCCGGCAATTAAAATTATGTGTACTTTTGTACACCAATCGGGAATTGTTACTAGAGAATCAATAATTGGCGCGGTAAATTCTTCATATTTTGGATAAAATTTATCTGAAAACCCCGTTCCATTAATTTTAAAAGTATTAAGATTACTAGAACCAATATTAAGGTTATCATTAACCGACTTGGCTTTAAATACATTAATAGTTGAATTATTTATTTTATAACCGGTAGCTTCGGCTGTACTTATTGCAAAAAAATCTGTTATATTCGTTGTATTATATGTATAACTCATAATATTTTAATATATGTATATATTATTTTTATACATATTAATTAACACTTTTATAAAAACATAACTATTGTATGTAAATAAAAAAGGGTATTACATAACACAATAGGTGTCGTATATACCACTATATTTAATTTAATTACACAACCCCACAAAAACCTTTCATCCACTCCAACCACGGCCGCCTATTCATCATCCTCATACAATTTAATATTAAACACAATCTTGTCGTTCTTTGCAAATGTAAAGAACCCCGAACCACACGACATTGCTAAAAACATTTCGTCATTATCGGCCGTATTATATTCAATAATATAGGTATAATCAGTAAACGGACACTCTTCCATTTCAACCACTGCGTCCTTTTCCCCGGTAAGTTCCTTCATCGCCAGAATGTGGTTACGCACGGCTTCCCCACGTTGAAGGGCTTCGTCGTCGTAGTAAAACATTGCCACTTTCAGCGACATCATTCTTTGGTGGATTGCTCTCATATCAGTCATTGCGCTCATTTCGTATTTGTATATTGAATTAGATAATATGCAATAGTAAAATATTGAAAAAAATGAAATCAATTTTCCATAAAATACCAATTTCCTATAAATATATTTAATTATATTATTAACAATAACAATATAATTATAACTTTATAATACGACTTTTTATATTTATAAAAAACAGTTAACATGAAGAAAGGGAGGGGTCGTAGGTAGGTTCTCTAGAGAAATTCTTTGAAAAAATCATTGATTAATTTATATAAATCATTCTTCTTCAGTTTATTCCCCGTTTCTTTGTCCCCCTCCAACAACCCTAGTTGTTCGGCGATGGCGGTCAACTCATTTATTTTATACGAAGCCATCGCATTCAACGGCTTTTCCACATTTTCTATATTAAAATATGTTTTGGATTGTTTTATTTTTTCTTGGTCGGTTAAAATAGAATATTTGTATTTTTTATCACCGGCGGGGGCGGGGGCGGTATGGGGTGTGTTGGAGGCGGCGGAATGTGTGGAAGGTATTTTTAAAGAAAATTCTATATAATGCATATTATTGTCCTTTTGAACTTCTGTTTGGTCTTCCTTTTGGACTTCTTCTTCGTTTCCAACAACCGTAAAATACACGTGCTTGTCGCTATAGACAAACGCCACATTTATTCTGTAATAATAGCAATATAATATAACATTTTTGAAATCCACCGGTTCATTGGAAAGAATTCCCGACATTATCATTTTCATAGAAACCCCCGTAATCTTATTCTTTTTCAAAAACGGTTTAATGGAGGTATCGTTTACTTTCAAAAAGTTCACCAGTTTTTGTTTTTCATCCACAATCCGGTTAGTATAACGACCGGTTAAATATTGGTATTCTTTGATTCCATTCAACGAAATGAATAAACACCAAAATAATGGATCGGCTTGGGTATGGATGGAAACAAATTGGGGGGCGGGTTCATTTGGCAACTTATGGACGTTCTTTGCAGGGGGGTGAGGTTGTGGTAGTGTGGGGGGGTAGTTGTCTGGA
>Ga0247831_1006311_pt1 | contig 14133 bp, 12 predicted proteins | sample LaCruzMarch2015__9_FD_192406 | JGI IMG/M metagenome (GOLD analysis project Ga0247831, IMG submission 192406) | Freshwater microbial communities from meromictic Lake La Cruz, Castile-La Mancha, Spain - LaCruzMarch2015_1m | ecosystem: Environmental > Aquatic > Freshwater > Lake | place: Spain...
CCCTACTTCTTCGGCGGAATGACTTCACACAATTCCAACCACCCACACTGCCCTTTCCCTGTCCCCGCATTGTTATGTTCCAACAACTTTCTGGTGCTTAATCCACAGTACCAGTCTGCACCAACTCAGTACCATTCTGCACCAACTCCTCTGACTCTTCTCCTTTGGATTGTTCCTTGTCACTTTCAACATTAACAGATGACTGTTCAGCGTCCAATACTGCAAATTGTGCTGGACGCTTGTGAGCGTTAGATGGAAGCTTCCAGCAGTCGCTTCTTCCCAATAGCTTTCTCAAGAACCGACTGCTTCCTCTTATTCTTCTTTGGCCTACCAGCTACTTCAGATGCCGTCCAGTCAGGGCAGTAACGTAGGTTGTGATTTGGCTCGTTAGCTGCCTTGATGCTGTTGATGGTAACTTTTTGCGTTACAAGTGGAAGCTGTGGAATCTGCTCACGCCAATGGCTCCTTGTCCACCAATATGGGAAGATGTTATGACGAGTAACATCTTTCACACAAGAACCTGCTGCCACCACAGCCATGTGCTCACAAGGAACAGCATCACGCTTATCAACACCACAAGTGCATGAACCAAAATATGAGCCACGAATAGGTATCTTCGGAATACACACAGTATGTTCGGGACCCTTATCTTCTATCCGTTTCACAGAGCAGGACCAATGCTCCTGCATCTCAGCAACACCAATCCTGAATTGACGGTGATTGAGATTGTTGAATGTCTCGTCAAACTCGATTTGTCCACGCGGAGAGAATAAACTGTTGATCAACCATGCACTCTCGTTTGCTTCCGCCTCACGTTTGGTGCGCATGGTGGCAGGATTAATGCGACTTGTATTGGCCATGCCAACAAAAGCCAAAACCCCCTTTGCTCTTCTATGTGGTATTTTAAAAACGATTACACGCGTCTCTCAATTACACGCGTCTTTTATGATGACCAATAACCGCCTCCCGACACAGCCAATACGCCATCAATAGCGCTCCCACAACGTTTACACCCCAACACAGACAAAAAGCCCCGATTTTCCCACTGACGACGGGAGAATGGACGAATCTCCCCACACACGCGTGCTACAGACTAAAGGAGGGTACCAAAAGAAGCGCAAGACAATGCACTCTCTGATGTATCATCGGCGGCCGTCAAATTCTACCACGGCGACCAACACGACGATAAGCTTGGAAGTAGCTTGGAAGTAGCTAGGAAGTAGCTAGGAAGTAGCTAGGAGAGAAAAAACAAGTTGTTACCCGACTCGTAGTAAAAGTGATACAGCAATGCACGGTAATTTAAAAGGGATACTCTATAAAAAACAGTAAACTAAAAGCCTATTCACACGTAATGGCAATTTAAAAGAAATGGGCATAAAAACAAAAAGCTTGGTGCTGCACTAGATGAAAGCCCAATAACGGTCGTTTTGGGGTACTTTTAAAGCCATTTGACAGCGGTCGTGGTAATATAAAAGTCAAATCATCGGTAGTGGCACATGAAAAGTCCTTTGCTTAATCCAACAGTAGGATTATTTTTCACCCATATATATAACATCGAAGTGTGATCATACAATACGCTATTGATTACGATATGGTATGGAAGCACAGTTAAGGAGGGTGGAAATTGAATAACCCTAATTAATTTTGTCTCCATACCCAAAATCTCTCCTCATCCTCGTCCTCGTCCTCGGCCCCTTCCATTACCACGTCGTCGACCTTGTCCCCTTTGATTGGATGGACTCTTTCTCTGATATCTTCTATCAGTATGAACACGTGGATTTTCCAGAATTTGAACAAATAGCTCAGGAGTTACTCCCGATTTAGCAAAAAGTTGAGTTTTGCCCTGTTGAGGATGCTCCAATGATGTTTTTATTGTTGCAGTGGTGTAGTACCAATCTAATTTCACCAAACTATAATCATCATTGAAAGTCTTCTCAAAGAATTCCACACGAGATGTTGGATTGCTCCCAGTGAAAGACCATCCATAGTTAGATGCATCTGGAAAGCCTCCCAGACGACCGGTGTTTTCATATCGCATTATTTCCTCAGGTCTCTTTCCGTTGTAGCGATATCCAGTATCTTCTACCAGGCGATTCTTCATTGCGAGTGTCATTATTGCTAACTCATCGACATGTGCATCTTCCAATGAATGCATCGCTTTTTGCAATTGAAGTAATTCCTGTTCATTTTCTTTACGAATTGCTGCATAATTATTCTTCGGATTTGGATTACTGGTCCAGCGATCACCTCCGATACGACTCTTCACTTGATCACGGGATTCCCATTGTGGTCGCAAGATACCTTCGAGTTTGTTCATTTGACGTTGAGCAAGATCTGTGTACCTGTCTTTTACACGAACAATTGAATGAACTGCGACATGTACAACTTCGGAATCTTGTTCTAAGGCATCTCGTAGCTGTTGAATACCGCTACTGTACCCCACATTTTCGAATTGAAAGTAACGGGAAATCTCACAGTCCGCAAGGTGCATTGCTTCACGACTTTTCGTAATAGCATTTACCAGCGATTTACATGCTTCAGTCCACTCGCGAGCATCGGCTTGGAACTTACTCAAGTGAGCCCATAGATCACTGATGGTGATGCGAATACGAATAAAAAGTCGTAGTATAGACATGGGTATCGTAGGTTGGAGTAATACTTGATCCCCCGCTTCATCCTCATCCTCGGACGTCTCATCATCCGCATCTGCAAAGATACATGCATATGGGTTATTTATGCTAACGCCACGAGGATCACTTCGCGTCGCGGACCTTTGTACAGGCTGAGAAGGCACCCAATGATGTGCGGCTATATCACCAGTAATTACGGAAGGTTCACGCATGGGTGGCAAATCCCATTCATCATGTGAAAGTGTCAATATCCAATTTTCCAACTGACACAAATAAGCTATTGAGGCGGGGTGTCCTCTGCTATCATCACATCGTAGACATTCGGCGGCCCTTTCAATTGCTCGCAACCATGTATCAGTCGTCATCGTCCATTCCTTTCACACACTTGATTGGTTGGCGGGACATTATCCCAGGACGGACAGACGTCACCCGAGAGCTCGTGAAAATTGAAAATGAAGTTTTTGCCACTAGTCCGCACCGACGGCGTCATTTCGCCGGCGGCAAGATATGGTCTACCTTGTGGTCCTGCAAGAGAAAAGAAAACAATGGTAAAAAAATAGCGATGATGAAGAATACTTTACGTATGCCCTAATGATTGTGTAATACGTTTTCATTGTTCCTGCTTTTGTCTTATATTAATCATCATTAAGTAGGAACATTTAGCAATATCACCTACATTATGCATTCGCGGGATGTAGACCAACCTTTTGCAATAGTATCCCCTTGAACGTATCGATTAATCTATCTCGTGCCTCAGCCTCGGCAACTGATTCTTTCAACCTCGCAGTGACAACACGAATCTCTCGCTTCAGACCGTGAGATGACTCTCGTGACCCACGTATACGTTCCTTCGCCTCATCGAGGGACCGTAACGCTAGTCCTAGCTCACGTTGGAGTCCAGTTACCTCATTTGTTAGGATATCGATCTCAGCCTTGAGACGATATTCGGTACTTTTATGTGCCTGCTCTTCTATCTTTAACTTTTGCCGTAGTTGAGTAATGCTTTCTGTCAACGTTGACGAATCCATCGTTGGCCGATTCTCAGCTTGGCTGTCATTCTTCAAGACGGCAATGTCTATTTCACATGCAGCCGGGACGGTACCTTCAGTTTCGTCTGTTTCGTCCAAATATCGAGGAAGGACTGAATTGCCTGTGACCTCCTTTACGTTTGTCTCCTCGATGGGACTCAATTGTGGAGTGTCCTTTGGTACAAAGTTATCATTATCATCACCACCATATTGCTGTCGTGGCGACTGTAGCAGCTGATTCTTCTCCGTAATGGCATCCTTCAACTGTCCAAGTAATTTCTTGACGGTCTTCTTCAACGACTTGTTTTCCATCTTTATGTTCGAATTCTCAATTTTCAGTTCGGCAATCTTTTCAAGCTTTGACATCCTCTTCTCTGATGATGTTTCATGCGTCTTCGTAGGTCTATCTGGTGTTCTTGACATTGACGATAGATCTGATCCAGCATCACCCCCTTCTGTACTGGTCATAAATGAATCAAGACGACGAGTCCCCGAAGCTGTCTTCATTTGACTGTCGTTCGTGCTATTCTTTGATTGCAATAGTTCAATTAGTTCCGACTTTTCGGTCATCCCCCGTGCCTCTTCCTCCAGACCTGCATGCTGTATCGCTTCTCTTAATTGCCTCACACTGAGCTGTTGTTCTGGCTTCGTCGTCGCATGATTTGTTTTATTGCCATCGGGAACTAATTTGACACGTCCAGACTCGACAAGCAATCTAACTAATGAGTTGTTCGTTCGTCGGCTTTTCCCATCGTTGATCGAAAAAACATCTTCGTCCCCGAGCGCCATCGGCGAGATGACCCCCGCAAGACTCATAACAATTCGTAATTCGCTTTCATTCATGGAACGCAATTCCTTCAAAGAATACTCAAGCGGCAATTCCTCGTCAGAGGTAGTTGTCGCACCACCCATTCGAGTACCGACAGAATTACACCTTTTACTGCCTATTATTTGTTGATAGTTCCTCCTCCGTAATCCCTCCACCCCCTGCACCGACGACGTTCCACGCATCCGAATCTGTTCATAATTCCTCCTTATTCTGCTGCCCCCTTTAGTCGAAACACTCGCACTGTTAGATTCTATCGTGTCAGCGAGGCTATCAACAACGCTACCAGCATCATTATCGACATTATGTTGTGCTCCGCTTCCTCCCCCAATGCCAAGGAAAGTAAGATTTAACTTCATCCTACCCATGATCCGATCAGAAACAGATTTTTCCGACATTGAACGATCGCCGAGTGTCATGTTGTCATCGGCACTGCGACTGCGACTGGTCCGACTGGGGGTTGATGAGCGTGCGAATAATCTTGGCATTGTGTTGGAAATAATATGGATGATCTATCTATCCGAGTTGATCAATGATCAACCTCCAGGACTGTTTTAATTGTATGTACGTAAGTACTTATTATAGACAGTCATTTGGGAATGACTTTTTGCGGGGGTGACTCGGATACCTCCTTGCATGCCGAATTGAAATGGGATTTTCTAGGTAGGGAGAACGACACTCGATGAAGCGACACTCGATGAAGCGACATCAATGAACCCACTATCGGTGACTGCAGTGAAGGCTAGGAGAAGACGGCAAACTCTACCGTCGACGATAACAACATACACCATCTCGCAGAAATCCATGTCATCGTGTAGTGAAGATAGTTCTCGGTCAACGCATTCGGAAGATCTCGACGAGAAGTCTGATCCGGTCATTCTCACACGTGGTCGTGAACCTATGCTCGTCGACGATAATAACTCCGCAGACGATGTAGCCATGTATCTATCATCCTCGAAGTCTTCATCGGCATCAACATGTTCAACCCTTTTGTCCGCATCGACGCCGTCCTTAGATGATAATTTAGATAACAATAAAGACCGATGGCGTCGTACGATGCAACAGTCCCAGAAACGACAGGAGGAGGAAGTCCAGGCGATACTGGTCAAGATTGAGTCGCTCGGTGCAGACAATGATGAAGATCATCTCGATGATGACTCGTCTTATGACTCGTCGTCGCACACAAGGAAGGAATATACCGTTAGACATTATCCAAATGGTAATCTCTTCAGTGGCAACATTGACATTGAGACGCAATTACCAATATATGGACGTATGACATTTGCATCAGAAATGATGGTATATGAAGGTCCATTCCGTAATGGTGAACGACATGGAAATGGCGCGACATGTATAAAGGTCGACGGGTCTGCCAAGTTCCTTGGTAGATATGACAGTGGACATATGCACTCGGGGACATTGATTGTTTCATCTTACACATATACGGGTACATTCTTGAATGATGATTTCCATGGCGTGGGCACCATGGTGTCGTGTGATGGTAGCATATATCAAGGACATTTTGTTAATGGACAGTATCACGGAGTAGGGACGCTTCGGACCATGACACGTCTTGACTCTGACGAGGACTCAACACACCGAGGGAATAATAAGAAAGGTGAGGAAAGTTTGTATATAGGTGACTTTGTCGAGGGAGTATTTCATGGACACGGTACATTGACTCTGTCTGATGGCTCATCGTTTGTTGGGTCATGGCATGAGGGTGAACGTGTGATGGGAATTGAAACTCTGTCGAATGGAGATGTCTATAAGGGGTCATACGTGAGTAACATACGAGAGGGGCGGGGCGTGCTAACGACGAAAAATGGGCGCATGACAATGTCCGGTGTGTGGAAGGGAGGCAAACTCACTGACAATGTCGAGTTGAGTTTGGTCTTTGCTAATGGTCATACTTATTGTGGTGATCACGTAGAGTCCATTCCCCATGGCTTTGGTAGGATGAATTATGTTGATACAGGCACTGGCACATCTACCTACACTGGATGGTTCGTCAATGGTGTCCGTCATGGCATGGGACGATGCTTCTTTCACAAGACGGGTGAGGAGTATGAAGGCGAGTGGGTATGTGATGAGCCAATCGGGCTCAAGATTTTTCAGTTTCAAGGCCCTTACACCGAGAGATCTCAATTAGAAGACAGAGGGCAACAACTTGTACATGTTCAAAGTTGCCCCTCGATCTCGAAGAAAAATCATAGACGTAGATCCACAGGAAGCTACGATATATTGACATGTCCATCAGTGATAAGTCTCTCAAGTCTATCATCACGTGACCTCTCGCCAGTGACGAGAGTTACGGTAAATAAACAAGTTGACAACTCTCATTGCAAGGATGTAAGAATCGATCCCAAGTACAAGATGAAGGAAGTAAAGCTAGTCTCGAACGAGGACATTCGAAAATGCGATCTTGGGGGGCCTCCACTGCACGTGAGAACATTTGAGTCGGATATCATGTCGTCGTTAATTTCTGATATGGCATTTGACTATACCGAGGAAATCAAATTGTACAAGTATGACAATGGTGATACTTTTGAAGGGTATGTCGACAAGTTCAGTGGTTTTCGTCAAGGATCGGGCGTGTACACTGAGCATCGTACGAAGAGTATTTACAGTGGAGATTGGAAGGACTCGAAACGTCATGGCGCAGGACATCTAAAGCTTGCCTCTGGAGTTGAGTATTTGGGCGAATTTTTAGACGATAAAATTCATGGTGAAGGAAGGTTGACTGTTAGGACAATTGTTTATACGGTGAGCATTGTTGATTGGATGGTCTATTAGTATTGAATGACACATTATGCAGAGCTCTAACGTTGCGTGTCATACCCGAAATAAAATAGGGCTCTTTTTGCAATGGCCTTCTCCATGGTCAAGGCATGCTCGAGGACGAGGAAAGCTCTGGTCGAGTATACTTTGGAGAATTCGAGAATGGTGAGAGGTCAGGTGAAGGAGAGGAGACATATATGGATGGCAGCCAGTACAAAGGACAATTTAAGTTCGGAAAGAGATCTGGATTTGGAATACAGTTCGACAGTGACGACTCTGAGATCTACCGCGGTGAATGGGACGACGACCTTCGACATGGAAAGGGCATTTTGCTGGTTACTTTCTTGCCAGGAGGCATGTATGACGGCGACTTCTTCCAGAATAAATTTAGTGGCAGTGGAAGATTCAACTTTGCTGATGGAACAAGCATCGATGGGCAGTGGCTTGACGACGTTCCTCAAGATGGTGATTGGTCAATATTGTACCCTGATGGATCGAAGTACTATGGCTTTGCTACCTTTCAGCCACCGCTGAAGAAAAGGTTGTCAAATGATTCACTGTCAATAGATACAACAGACAAGTCTCTTGACCTTCTAAGAGTACCCTTGCCCCATGGTTTTGGTAGCTTGACCCATCCAAATGGACAGCGATTTGTTGGATCATTTTGTTTTGGAAACATGACCAAGTAAATTTTGGCATATACATCACAATTTGCAATAGAGGATCAATCTACTTAGACTTAGAGGAATTAGGCATCGTAGCTGCATTAAAACTAACTAAATCACAATTTTGACGTAACCTGATATCATGGCATATATTTATTATTTATCCCTTACCACACAGCCTTGATATTACAAAAACAAAGAAACAGCACCCATCCATGTTGATAAGAAAAACATTCTTCAGCACAGGAGAATAATCTGAACACCACATGAACCACCCACTTCATACTCATATCAGATTGACTTTATACATATATAAAAATTTCAGCACCTTATAATGTGGCCAATGGTCATAAGGATGCAATCCCACACTGATATTTGCTTGGTCTCCCAGTCAAAGTGGCAGTAGGATATTCTGTCGGTTTCTCACTTGGAATGTACTTTATGTTATGATTGAGGCACCCCACACACTTCTTACTCTTATCAGGTCTGCTTCATACATATACATTGTGTTTCAGCACCTTCTACTGCGGCCAGTGGTCACAAGGGTGCAACCCCAGCGTGATATGCTGGGATTCACAGTCACAGTGGTGGAAGTAGGTGATTCTCTAGCTCTAGAGGCGTCTCACTTGGAGTGTACTTTATGTTATGAATGAGGCACCCCACCCAGTTCATACTCATAGACGATCAAGTTCATATATATAATGCGTTTCAGCACCTGCTACTGCGGCCAGTGGTCGCAAGGGTGCAACCCCAGCGTGATTTATGCTGGGATTCACAGTTAAAGTGGCAGTAGGAGATTCACTTGGTTTTTGACTTGTATCGTGCTGCATGTTATGATTGAGGCACCCCACCCAGTTCATGCTCATAGCAGGTCTACTTCATATATATATAATGCATTTCAGCACCTGCTACTGAGGCCAGTGGTCATAAGGATGCAACCTTAACCTAATATATGCAATAGAAGGTAGAACAGTGACAGTGGGAGTGAGTGAGTAGGAGTTGTGCTGATGCTTATGTTTGAGGCTGCCAACCCCTGTCATACTCATAGCAGATCTTCTTTATACATATGTTAAGACTTTAAACACCCTCTACTGTGGCTAGTGGTCATAAGGATGCAGCCCCACATTAATATCTGCACTAGGAGAGTGTTAGTACTAGCACTGCAGCAGTTGGTTTACAGGGTAACCAACTGATAAAAGAATCATCCCACCCCTGTCATTGTCATTATCATAGCAGGTCAACTTCATACATATATAAAGTGTTTCAACATCTTCTACTTTGGCTAGTGGTCATAACTGCACAACACCACAATGATATCTGCTATTAGAAGAGATAGAGAAGTGGTAGTAGGTGATTCACTTGGTTTCTTGCTTGCATCATGCTGTAGTAGGTTATGATTAAGCCACCCAATTCAATTCATTTTCATAGCAGGTCTACTTAATACCTATATAAAGGCTTTCAGCACCTGCTACTGTGGCCAGAGGTCATAAGGATGCAACCCAAGCCTGAACCTGAATGTTGGGTCTCACAGTCACAGTGGCAGTCGTAGGATATAGGATATTCTCTCGGTTTCTCCTTATAGCTTGGTGTAGGTTATGATTGAGGCACCCCAGCACCCTCTTCATACTCTCGTTAGGTCTTCTCCATACACATATAATTTGTTTCAGCATCTGTTACTACGATCTGGGGTCTTAAGGATGACACCCCAACCTCATGTAGAACCCACACACTCTCATATTACTGCCTTAGTTTGGGTCAAGTCAAGGCGTCAAGGAGGGCTTGGGGCTTGGGGGTAGAAGTAGGAATAACAATGACACCATGGCATTGTGAGATGAAAACAAATTCAGAGTAGACTATTCTTCCAACTTATATTTACATAAAGTGTTTCAGCATCTTCTACTTGTTCCACTTGCTATTATGGTGCATGTTATTGTTATGGCCATGGCCATGGGCCCAGCTGCTGGCACCAGGATCTATGGATCTCTTAGCTGGGAATGTCGCGTGACATGTTGGCCCGACATGGTGATGTCGGCAATTTTTTCCAGAAAAGGCATGTCGCGGCGCGACACACGACACGCAAAAAGAGGCCCCGACACACAGTTTTTGTGTGTCTTTTTGCCAACATCATACAGAACCGCCCACCAGCCCACCGAAAGAGGCCCCGACACACAGTTTTTGTGTGTCTTTTTGCCGACATCATACAGAACCACCCACCAGCCCACCGCACATGCCGCCAAAGAAGAAGAAGAGGGGCGGCGGCGGCGGCGGCCCTACTACGACCACTGCCGCTGCTGCGGCGTCTGCCGCCGATGACGACGATGACATGGTGTCGCTTCCTCCTGTATCCAAGAAAATGGCCCTTGCCAAAACAAGAGCAATTGATGCTGTCAGCTGCCGCGACGTCTGCTGCCGCGGCTCCTTCTGCTGAGCCCTACTTTGGGGCCTCCCGGGCAGCCACCACCTGCCAGCCACTAGTCTTCCTTGGTTGTCTATTTTTCAACGTATGAATGATATGGGGAGGAAATCAGCGGCGCCGGCGACAGTGTCAGTACCCACAGAACTGGTGGTTGCAGCGGCGGCAGGATGAAAAGTGACAGAGTACAAGGTTTGGATTTTAGGGTTGACAATGTTTCCTTTGGAGATGACGATATAAACTTCAATCTTGAGCTGGAGAAGTTTGGGGTAGACATGGAGGCGTTGAAGCATGTGCCAATTCGTCGTGTATTTTGGGCGTGGGTTGAAGATTGGGAGAAAGAGGCGAGGAAGAGAAATGACGCCGTCTATGAGGCCAAGTTGCTTGCAAAGCATAAAGGTCTTGTCTTTCGTTATCCTGATAATAACAACTGTGATATTTAAAGTTTGGGAAGAAAATTTGGAATACCGTTCGGGACGTGGTGGTGGATGGTTTGTGATTGCGGAGTGTAACGATGATCCTGAGAACCCGCTCCAAGAGCCGTTCACACTGGAGATAGCATGTGAGCTTATAGGGGAAACAGAACAAGAGGAGGGAATTCAAGTAATAAAGCAAGATGGGGAGTAGGTGTCGGGAGGGAGTGAAGGTTGAATGGGACGTGGATCGGGTTTTCCTGAATGTACTATCCTTTTCCCCGATATATTAAATTAGTAATACTTTTTTCCAATAGAACCATTCTCCATATTCATTTAAATCCAAAAGCGGGCCAGTACATTGTTGAACGGAGGCTTCGAAATGGCCGCACAGGAGGAGCACGCAGGGAAAAACGCATGGATTCGCACTTGGAACCTCTGTTACTGCTTATGATTGTGACCCCCCATCCAGTTCATACTCATAGCAGGTCTTCTTTATATATATATAAACTATTTGAGCACCTTCAACAGTGGCTACGGGTCATAAGGGAGTAGCTCCAGCCTGATATATGCTCTCATGGACCTAAAAGTGATGTTGATGGATTCGCACTTGGATCCTCTGTTAGTGCTTATGATTGAGACCCCCCATACAGTTCATACTCATAGCAGGTCTTCTTTATATATATATAAAGTGCTTGAGCACCTTCAACAGTGGCTACGGGTCATAAGGGTGTAGCTCCAGCCTTATATATGCCCTCATGGACCTAAAAGTGATGTTGTGCATGGATTCGCACTTGGAACCTCTGTTAGTACTTATGATTGAGACCCCCCATCCAGTTCATACTTATATCAGGTCTTCTTTATATATATATAAAGTGTTTGAGCACCTTCAACAGTGGCTACGGGTCATAGGCATGTCACTCACTCCACACCCCAGAAAGACCCATAGCTACCATAGAGTTTTTGTGTTTGGGCTGAAACAACAATCACGAAATTACCGAAATGTCGGGAATCCCCGACATGTCGTCAAATGTCGTGTCGTTTAGACACTCTAGCCGACATGCAATGTCGCCGTGTCGGCGACATGAACGACGACATGTCACCGACATGTCACCAACACGACATGTCTGCAAATGAAGGCTTGGGAAGACATAACAGATTAAGACATTCCCTGCTAAGCTGGATCCTGGATCTGGGTCAAGGTCAAGGGCCAAATAGAAATATTGACACAATGGCATGGTGTGAAATGTTAACCACTTCCATCTCATATGTATAGAAAGTCTTTCAGCACATGCTACTGCTACTGTGATTTTGAGGCACAGTATTGTCTGGTCCAGCTGACTGCTGATGCTGACACTGACAGATCCTGTATCCTGGGTCAAGGTCAATGGCTGGATAGAAATAATGACTCCATGACATGATGTGGGGTGTAAACAGAGTGACTGTACTTCCAACTTATATATAGAAAGTTTTCAGCACCTGCTCTGTGATAAGGATAAGGAGGCACAAGGGATCCTTACACTGTCATGTCTTGTGTGTGTCAGTGTCACATTCACATCTGGATCTGGAAAAAAAACATATACATATACCATTATTACCATGACACAGTTGAGGTTGAGTGCACCACTTAAAAATAGACTAGTTATACATCTATCTTATTCTATTGATTGATTGATTGATTGATTAGTATCCTTATTTTCACGACTCTTAGTCTATGACCTAACATAGATGCGCCTTTCAAGGGCGGTTGCGTCACTTTAATTTCCTCTGTATGCTTAAATTGAAAGAGAGGTCCAAGTGGGTCTCCTCTTCAGACAACCTCCCTCTCTTCCCTATTCCCCTTTGCTAGAAAACTCGGGGAAACTACACAGGCAGGTACCGCGTTCTTTGCCACAGATTGTTCCTTTGCCTTGATATATCTCCTCTCTTGGCCCTCACTGCTAACTGCTAAATCCTTGGTTAAAGATATATATCGAAACACAATCAAACAGGGCTGATATTAATGCTGCTTGATTGCTGCTATGTGCGGGCCTTTGTGTAAGCTATGGGTTAAGCCATTGCTTTGGATTGCTCCCGTCACATGCTAATGTACAAGAGAGATTATTCTCTCTCTCTTGCCCATCAAAAATACAAGTCCTGACTCCAAGTCCTGGTCTGACTTTCTATCTCCTCCTCTTTCTCTCTTCTCCCCCCTCTCTCTATCCTCTCTCGAAATTCGCTGGCGTCTCTTACGACGTCTCCAAACCATTTCTTCTGGAGGTAGAAGAGGAGAGAATTTCCCCTTTTTTGCGCGCTGCGCCCCCTTTTTTCTCGTAGTCTTAGTTTCGACCAGATTTGGTTGTATTTCGATGATCTCTCCCGCAACCAAGACGGTTTAAACTACAATTTCGCTTCGGGTTCTTTAACTGTGCCTCTTTTACTTTAACGAAATTGGCCGTAGCTGGCCTAAGTTCAAAGAGTCTATCTAGTAATAAAAATTACCAGAAAAACCTATCGCTAGAAGGTGCTGTTATATATATAATATTTTAAGATGGATATATGTATAGTCAATAAAAGAACAAGTTGGTCGATTTTGTGCCTAATAACGCCATGGTACGCAAAGAATGCTCCTATGCACCCTTCAATGAACCACCCAATACCCTACAAACTACGTCTACAACTCCTTTCGGATAGCACAATGAGTGTTGCTAATAAAAATGGCGTGTCATCATGGGCCATTCTCGTTTAAACATACATACCGGGTATATCGATTCTGTGGGAAGCTTAAGGAAAAAATCGTGCTATGTGCGGGCCCGAACGATTGGTGTAGCAGTAGCACGCCTCATACAGTACGTTTGGGGGCATTATGCTGCGCAATTTGGGGGGCAAATTCAGCGTGACCCCCCGTCAATAAATTCACAATTTTATGGTTGGAAGGAACCCTGTAGCCTGTAGTGATCGAACGAGTCCTTCCGCACTCGAAATTACAAGTTGCATCGTCGCAAGGGGCCTCATTTTTCTCCCCCAAAATTTTGCTCAATTAGTATTAGATTCCACTGTCGTTTTGCGTCACGCACTCAATAAGTAATTCCTATTTAATTTTTAATGAGACTGTCAATGTGCGTCATCCAATTTCTTTTACACTGTATTTTTTACCCTCCATATCTCTGCCAATATTCGACTTGCAAGAAAATGCTAGCATACAAAACTCATTTTCTCGATCTTGTCTATCATGATGTTGTTTAACCCTTTGTTCACCGGACGTACTTAACGTAGACAATTTAGCTGTTTTTTCCCGCTAATTTCGGGCGATGGACTTTGACCATGAATATCGCCCCTACTACGATGAGTTAGGTCCTGGGTAGAAATGCGATTAGGTAGCTCCGATAGTCGTCTAT
>Ga0247831_1006313_pt1 | contig 14130 bp, 13 predicted proteins | sample LaCruzMarch2015__9_FD_192406 | JGI IMG/M metagenome (GOLD analysis project Ga0247831, IMG submission 192406) | Freshwater microbial communities from meromictic Lake La Cruz, Castile-La Mancha, Spain - LaCruzMarch2015_1m | ecosystem: Environmental > Aquatic > Freshwater > Lake | place: Spain...
CGTTAGCGTTTGTCTCAAAACTCACCTCGATATTGCGACCATCTGCCGCTGTGAGCGTAATTCCTTTGGCATCCACACCCGTATCGATGGCCTTGACGCCAGTTTTGTCACTGATTAAGTTGATGGCACGGACCACATTGGCACGCGTTTCACGCGAGTTATTCAATACGGTTGTGATATCTGCACTGGCGTAGCCATTGATAAACACGGTGCCCTTGACGACCGAGGTACCTGACATGGCGCGGCCGGACATCACGTTTTCATTGACTTTGGCAAATACACCCGTGCCTTCGGAGGAGATGAAGTGCTCGGCCGTGGTGTCCACAATTGCTGTCAAACCCGTAGCACCCGTCGCAATGACTGTCTCAGGCATATTGCCTTCGCTTGGCGCATATTTAATGGTCACGTTGGAGTTACCAGGTGTGTAGGTGACGGTACGCCCCGTGCTTGCCGCAAACAAAGTGCTCGCTTGGAGCGCAGCAGCAATTTTGGTGGCGGCTGCAGCCGTGGTTGTGTCAAGGGCTGTCAGCGTCACGCTCACACCAGCAACTGTCAATACGCCCGGAGCGGGCGTACCGCTCAAGGTCAACATCTGAGTTTCGCCTTGTGTGATACCTGTGGCAGCTGACATACGGTTGATAGCTGCGGCCTTGGCGATCGCGCTACCTGCTGCATTGCCCACGGGGGAGACTTTGTCATCCGTGGCGTAGGAGGCGCCAATGTCGATACCGTTGATTTTTAAGTCACCCGCGCGCAGAGCTGGAATACTTCCCTCAACCGAGACGCTGTAAGAAAACGCGCGACTGGACAAAGTGGCGGCTGTGGAGTCCGATTCTTTGAAGGTGTAGACCAGATCATCAGAAATGACTTTGGCATTTGAGCCTGAGTCTTTGATAAATGTGATGGAGCCTGCGGGTGCGCCTTGCGTCACCACCACACTGGGCAATGTTCCGGAGCCGCTGATTGGCATATTGGTAACGTTGGTTCCTGTGGATGCACTTGTAAAAGTGACTGTGCTGGTAGAGACCGCACCTGAAGCAAATCCTGAAAGGGTTCCGCTAAAACTGCCATAGGTTGTTACACCTGCTGTTGCACCGTTAGACAAAGATGCAAATGCAGCTGCAGCTTGGGCAGCAGTATTTGCCGCCGTCGCTGTGTACGTCAGCCCACCCAAAGTAATCGATTGACCAGATGTCATCGCATTAAAAGTTACGGCAGATGTTTCAGTCACCGCGCTGTTGTTCAAGATGCCTTGCATCGCGATGGTTTCACCGGTTGAAGTCTCGAATGAGGCAGTCACAGCCCCAGCCGTATCGGCGCTCATGGTTAAAGCACCGCTGTTTAAAAATGCACCGTTGGCCTTAAAGCTCTCACTGCCTTGGGTAATTGCGTCTCGCGTGGTGCTGACAGTGGACGTAATCCCCGTTGCCGCTTTTGGATCAAAACTTGTGGCACTCACATCACCATCGCTTGCTGCGTAGGTGAAAGTCAAGGTGGCGCCCGATACTGTCACAGTGCGCCCCGAACTGGTATCAAAGGCAGCGTTGTTACTGAGTGTTTGCTGAATTTGTGTTGCCACTGTAGAGGCAGTAGCAGCGGTTGTTGCATCAAGCACAACGTCTACGCCACCTACAGTTATTGTTGTAGTTTCTGACCCCGTCAAGGTTGGCATGGTGCCCGCTATGAGTATGGTTTGCACTTCCCCCGAATCTGTGCCCGCGACCGTGCGCGAAGTAGTAGGGTTGATAAATACAGATCCGAATTGGTTCTCAGAGGTAACTTTAAATACGGGCATCTCACCGACGCGCTCGCCTGCGGTGCCGTTCAAAACGGGAAATCCATTCCATTCGGTGTTGTTGGAGATTTGCACAATTTGCTGCTTGAGTTGCTGGAACTCTAGGTCCAAGTAGCTGCGCTGCGCGTTGTCATTGGTGTCGTTGACTGCTTGGATGGCCAATTCACGCATGCGTTGCATCATGTCTGTGATTTCGTTGGTCGCCCCCTCTGCTGTTTGGATCAGGTTAATGGCATCACCCGCATTACGCACGGCTTGGTTTAAGCCGCGAATTTGCTGCGTCATTCTGGTGGCAATGGCCATACCGGCGGCGTCATCTCTTGCTGAGTTGATGCGCTTGCCTGTAGACAATTGCTGCATTGCCAAGCTTTGCGCCTTACCAGAATTGGTAAGTGCGTTCTGCGAAAACAATGCTTTGACGTTGGTATTGATAACTGCCATTTTTTTCTCCTGACCTAACTAGGTCGAATAAACTTACCACTGGTTAAGCACAACGCGTGCCAACTCTGTTTTGTTCATCTGAATAGGTAAAAACCTGTTTTTCTACAATTTTTTGACATTTCTTTGAACATAAAAGTACTCAGTGGCAAGGTTTTGTCGCTTTATCGGCAAGCGTTTGCCGCTTGTCCGTTGTGGGCGACTTGTTGCCGCTTAGTGCGTCATTCCTGAAGGTGTGGGCATCATGGACTGGCTGAAATCGTCCAAAGACAACTTCTCAGCTTGCAATTCCAATTGCTCGGGATAGAGGCTCAAACCGTGGCGAGCCACAGCCAAAGCGCGCTCTGGGTCGAGGTTGCAGCGCAGCGCGCGAACCAACATCACCAGAGTGAACGGAGGGGTTTTCTCGCCTTGGATTTCGACGAGTTCTTCGATCAATTCCACTGCCAATTGCCAGTCTTGGTTGGTCATTGCCAACAGGCCGCCAATGGCTAACATATCTTCGCTCTGGGGGTAGATGCTCAAACCAGCGTCTCCCAAGGCGCTTGCCAGTTCCATTTGCTCCGTTGCCACCAAAGATTGGATGGTTTCGCGAATCTCCGCAGGGCTAAAACGCTTGATGGTTTGGGCGTTTAGCAATCCACCATGGGTGGCCTGGTTCATCAATTCTTGGATAAGTGTCATTGCAAAGCTCCTGATTAAAAAGTGTCAAAAATGTTCCTCCCAGCGACTGAATTCATGGGCGGCTCATTTGAACTAAGCAAAACAGATGCCAGTTTTTTTTGGTAGGAATATGTCATGCGGTTGTAGTTAAACTACAAATTCAGTCCATTTATTAAGACGCCACTTAATGCCACTAGCAACTCTCTTCAATACCTGCGAACAACTGCAAAAAGATGGAAAGACTGACGAGGCGTTAAGCACTTACAAGACTTGGTTGGATGCATCTAATGATCCCAACCGCTACATGGCGTGGTTTAACTATGGCTCGTTGTTGCAGTCCACAGGTAACCCCACAGCGGCTGAAGACGCGTACCGGCAAAGCCTAGGCATTCAACCTCGCTTTCCGCAGGCTTTGATTAACCTTGGATTGACTCTAGAAAAACTAGCTAAACGTGACGAAGCCTTGCAGCAATGGGCATCACTGGTGAGCCAGCGGTATCTGCAAGACCCCCCGCCCTCTAACATGCTCACTATGGCACTCAACCATATTGGCCGAGTGCAAGAGGAACTGAAACAGTATGTTTTAGCGGAACAGGCGCTCGAGGAAAGCTTAGCCATCGACCCCAAACAGACCAATGCCCTGCAGCATTGGATTCACATACGCCAAAAGTCCTGTGCATGGCCGGTTTATAAACCGCTACCGCACATCTCTCAACATGAGATGCTCATGGCCACTTCGCCTTTGGCCATGTTGGCATTGACAGATGACCCGGTTCAGCAATTACTCACTAATTTTGCTTTTGTAGAACGCACATACGGTTTTAAACAAGAATATTTGAGCAAAGGTCGCCAATACCACCATGAGCGGCTTCGAATTGGTTTTGTTTCTGGTGACTTATGTGTGCACGCCGTTGGTTTGCTATTGGCGGAAGTGCTTGAAGGTATTGACCGCAGCAAGCACGAATTAGTGGGCTATGACTTCAGTCCAGAGGACGGCACCGCCCACAGGGCCCGGCTAAAAAAAGCATTTGATCACTTGAGGCCTATCCATACCTTGACTGACCGCCAAGTGGCTGAGTTAGTACTTGCTGACGAAATAGACGTCTTGATTGACCTGCATGGCCTGAGTTCTGGCGCTCGGCCTGGCATATTTGCGTTGCATCCCGCTCCTAAACAAGGCACATACCTTGGTTTTATTGGGACAACGGGGATGCCTTGGTTTGATTTTGTGATTGCGGATCGTGAAGTCTTACCCCCTGACCTATTGCCATACTTTAGTGAAAAACCGCTTTATTTAGACACAAGTTTTATCCCACTATCAAGAGGCTCCACTCGATTAAGAGATGCAAAAAGATCGGAGTTTGATTTACCTGAACTAGCCTTCGTGATGGCTTCTTTTGGAAATGTTTATAAATTAACACCAGAAATTTTTGATTGCTGGCTATCTTTACTTCGCGAAATTCCTCGCTCTGTTCTCTGGTTAATAGACGACAACCCGGTTACAACTGCCAATTTGAAAGCCTACGCAACAAGAAAGGGGGCAGAATTATCAAGAATACTATTTACACCACGTTCAACGCATATCGAATATAAAGCCAAATTAAAACTTGCTGATGTTTTCTTGGATACTTACCCCTATAACTGCGGTTCAACCACCAATGATGTTGTGTCTGTAGGTACACCAATTGTCACTATGTTTGGAAAAACAATGGTCTCAAGAATGGGGAAAAGTATTCTAAATGCAGTCAATAGAGGTGAGTGGATATCCGATTCAATTGAAAGCTATAAAAACAAAGTCAAAGATATTGCAAAACTTCAAAGCGAGGAGCTTGTAGCGCTAAAGAATAAGTTACTTGAAATCGAGCCTAAAAATCCTAAATTTTTTAATTTTATATTTGAGCCTTGTAGCCAATTACAACAAGAGTTACCTAATTTAAAGTTGTCGCACCATCAACTTAAAAAGGAACAAAATAAGCTAACACTTATTACCCATCACTACAATGGGCATCAGGCTCTACAAAACTTAGTAGATTCAATTAAAAAATGGCCCTCATCGATCAAAAACCAAATACAACTAGTCGCTGTAGATGACGGTTCAGAAACAGAAACTAATATAGAAGCAACTGGAATTAACCTAAAGTACTACCGAATAACTGACGATATACCGTGGAATCAGGCTGGCGCAAGAAATCTAGGGTGCTTGATGGCTCAAACTGAGTGGGTCATGTTTTTTGATGTGGACCAAATACCAAACGAGTCAGGAATAAATAATATATTAACTAGCCTGAACAATCTATCCGATGAGACGCTATATTATTTTTATGTAGAAGATTTTGTTGATAGTAATCTTAATACAGAAATGAAAGTGCATCCCAACACACTACTCGTTAATTGCCAACGATTCAAAGAAACATGTATGTATGACGAGGATTTTTCTGGTCATTACGGATTTGAGGATATCTATCTTCCACATGTTTGGGAGAACCAAGGGGGCAAACGCTCTTTGTATGGGCATTTTGCATTTTTTAAAGACCAGAAGTTTAAAACAGCAAAACTTGATCGTAATACTGAAATAAATCATAATTTAGCTAAATTAAAAATTAGTCAAGGCTCTAAAAAACCAGTTAACTTAATTAGATTTAATTGGAAAATTATTCAAAGCACAATGTGAGTGAATTTTTAAAACGTTTTGATGGCGTTCAAAGTCGAACAGTCTTTTGTTTTTGGACAGGTTCTGAGGCTATGTCCATTAACAGAATACAGGCCTTATGGACCATCTTTAACAACTTGTGCTGCTCTACTTCCTACGATTCATATATTAAAAGATATGTAGGATTTTTAGCCGAAAGATTTTTCAGTTTTTGGATTGATAAAAATAAACTCAGGTACTTTGAAGCCCCAATGTTAATGATTAATTAACCCTCTAATAAGTCACGAAATATGAAAATTACTGAAATTCCTATTATTACGATATCATATAATTCACCTGATTTAATTTCTGACTTAATTGAATCAGTTCGAAAGTTTTATAAAAACCCGATTTATGTTATCGATGGCTCAGATTCTGAAATTGGCAATAATATTAAAAATATTGTAAATAGTTTTAATAACACCTTCTATATTGGATTTGGCTTTAACATTCATCACGGACCAGGTATGGCATGGGCGATAAATAATTTACCGCTATCAGGCCCCGTTCTTTTCATTGATTCTGACATGACCGTAATAGAGGGCGGTTTTATTGAAGACCTATACATACATCTCAAAGAAAATATGTATGGTGTCGGCAACATCATAGAAGTTAATCGGGACGGATTTACTATATTTGATCAGGTGGTTGACTCTAATCCTATTAAATATTTACATCCGGCCTTAATGCTTTGTAATATAGAAATAATGCGTATGTGGCCTCTGCCAATAAAGCACGGCGCACCAATGACAGAGACAATGGTAGCAATCCATGACGCCGACCATTCAGAACTTATCGGGGTAGTAGACTGGGTTTACGATGTTATTGAGAAGTCAGACAATGTTCCCTCACGTTTTTTGCTTCACGAAGGTAGGGGGACTGTTAATCGTTCAGGCAGTTATAACTTGGACGAGTGGCTTAAAAGTGTTATTGAAAAGCGAGACTTTAACACCAAGAGCCTGAAGTATGAGAATAAATCCCTTGATTTAGGATGTGGATTATCCCCAAGAAATATTTTTAATGCTCAGATTGTTTACGGTGTAGACGTACAGGATGATTTAGAAAAGAATATAATTAAGGCTGATCTTGTATTGGAGCCTATTCCATTTGATGATAATTTTTTCGATTTTGTAACTGCTCATGATTTTATAGAACATATTCCTCGAATTATTTACAACCCCACAAGGAAGTTGCCATTCGTAGACTTAATGAGTGAGATTTGGCGAGTGTTAAAAATGAATGGTAAGTTTTATTCTTCAACTCCTGCTTTCCCTCATGCAGCTGCATTTTGGGACCCTACGCACGTCAACATAATTACTGAAACTACATTCCCATTATATTTCGATAACGTTAACACTATGGCTAAAAACTACGGGTTTAAAGGGGGTTTTCAAATTGAAAATCAATTTTGGAATGGCCCCCATTTAGTTTCTATTTTAATTAAGGTATAGTAGATAAATAAATGTACTATTTTTATGCGAGGCTTTGGTTAAATATTAAATAAACCAATAATGTATAAATAATTTACTTTTTTAGCTAAAATTAACAAATTAGCTCTCCTTGCAGTAATACATACATCGAACTTATGTAATGACCTACTAAAAACCCGCACCACTGTGCAGACGCAGTTTCAATCTTGATCTTGGCTAGCCCCCTCACCTAAAAAGACGCTCTCAGGTATTCGCAAGTTAATAGCTGATGTTGCTGAAGAAATGACTGCTTCAGGAGAATGCGTCCCTATCTGAAAAACGCATCCCATTAGGTTATTATTTGCAAATCCGAATTTTAAACTTGGATTTGCAAATAATGATCCCTCGTCAAGCCACCACAACGCTTCAACGCCTTGCGAAAGGTTTTCCAATCGTGGCCATCACAGGGCCACGCCAATCTGGAAAAACGACATTGGCAAGGCATGTCTTTCCAAGCAAAACCTATGTTTCGTTGGAAAACCCAGAAGAACTCGAATTTGCCATTAGCGACCCTCGTCGATTTTTGGCACGTTTTGACAATGGCGCGATCTTGGACGAAGTACAACGTTGCCCTGCTTTGCTGTCGTGGATGCAGACCCTGGTTGATGAACGCGCCGTTATGGGTGACTTTGTGCTGACCGGCTCCTCTCAGTTTGAATTGATCGCGGGTATTACACAATCGTTGGCTGGGCGTGTCGGACGCGTCGAATTGCTACCGCTCTCAGTCAATGAATTGGGCGCATCTGGAAAACTACCCAGCGAACTCAACACACTTTTGTTGCAGGGCGGCTACCCAAGCCTTTACGACCGTGACATCAGCCCTCAAGATTGGTTGGGCAACTACATCGCCACATATATTGAACGAGATGTCCGACAACTCATCGCCATACGCGACTTGTCGCAGTTTCAACGCTTCGTCAAGATGTGTGCAGCCAGATCGGGCCAGTTGTTAAACCTCACGGGGCTGGGGGCTGACTGCGGTTTATCCGCCACCACAGCACGCGAGTGGCTGACTGTTTTGGAGGCCAGCTACTTGGTCATGCGCCTGCAACCGCACCATGAAAATTTTGGCAAACGATTGGTCAAAAGTCCAAAGCTTTACTTTTTAGATGTGGGCTTGATGGCGTGGCTTCTGGGCATACGGGATACCAACACTTTGGATACCCACGCATCAAGAGGCGCCTTGTTCGAAACATTTGTCGTGAGTGAATTGGTTAAGCACAGGTTCAATCAGGGCGAAGCGTCCGACTTGTATTTTTGGCGGGATAGCACAGGCAACGAGGTGGACGTAGTGTTTGAAACTCCCGATGGGCTTCAAGCGATCGAAATCAAATCAGGTAGTACTTTTGCGCCGGACTGGATCAATGGACTCAACAAGTGGCAGTCCATCGCTGGTGTCAGCAAACGACAACCCCAGATCATTTATGGGGGTGCGACAAGCTATGAGCGAGAAAGCTGCCAAGTGGTCGGGTGGCAAATGGGGGCGAGTTCACCATTTACGTGCTGCAGTTAAGACCGGGCTCGACGTTGAATAGATTATGTATACATTGAGATTATATGTATATAATGAGTAACATTATGCCCGCTAAACTTCCACATACCAGTTCCGCAGTCGCAGAAAGAATCCAAATCCTTGGAGGAACAATTCGTGCACAACGGAAAAATTTGCATATAAGTGCGCAAGCAACTGCAGATTGCGCGCATATTTCACGCGTCACTTTGCACCGCATAGAAAAGGGCGAGCCATCTGTCACCATGGGTGCTTATTTCACAGTATTGGATGCTCTGGGCTTACAAATTCAAACCAAGTCAAAAGCCGGTCTTGGTGAGGAGTCGCAAGCAGGTTCTAACACCTCAGTCATACCCTCTGAAATCAAACTCACTGAATACCCTCAGCTAAAACAACTGGCTTGGCATATTCATGGACTAGACGCACTCACGCCTATTGAAGCTTTCGGTATTTACGATCGTAATTGGCGTCACTTGGATGCAACCAGCTTGACACCCCTAGAAAAGTCCTTGATTGACGCTTTAAAACGGGCTGATGCTGCTGGAGAACTATAGATGTTTAAAAGACCGCACCATCAGCGTATAGCCACTGTCTTGCAGTCATTGAACAGCCAGCTTATATAAGAGCTAGAAAATCCAGGCATGTCAGATCAACTCTGCGGCATTGCTACCCTGACCCGCTTGGATATGGCCAGCAGCAAACTTTTAGCCAATGCCGATAGATGGGCGGACGCATCGGTTTTCAGCCGGGATGTTATTGATTTAGCCATGATGTCGCCTTCTTCAGAGCTATTAATAACCGCCATTTCTAAGGCGGAACTCGCTTATGGAAATGCAATTACACGTGATCTCAACAAGGCCATTGAAAAATTAACCACTCAGAATGATTGGCTTGATCGATGCATTTTGGCAATGGGTATAGATACGCCTAAAGTATTGATCTGGAAAAATTTACAGCGGTTGAAACAGAGTGTTTAATCAATGTTTTTCTCGCGATGGTCCACCGAACCCTCGCGCATTTGCATTAACTTTTAAAAAAAGTAACCGTCATTGGGAGCGAGGTGACCGCACCCCCCACGGTCCTGCTTTGGTATTACTTAATGTCATCCAGCACAACCCGCAAGCAGTTATAGCGGCTTTGAGTTCTTAGTCAATCTTTTTGAAGTTGGTGTCTGCTAAGTTGGCACCTTAATAAGATAGCGCCAATTAAATCAATGACTTAGCTGTGATTTGCAGGGATGGTATTCAGTTTGACTGAAAAAACTCATCCCATTAGGTTATTGTTTGCAAATCCGAACTTTTAACTTGGATTTGCAAATAATGATCTCTCGTCAACCCACCACAACGCTTCGTCAAGATGTGTGCAACCAGATCGGGCTGAAATGACGCGGTAGACGAAACCCTTTGTCCACCAAGTTTGCACTTTATGCCTTTTACTGGGTTTATTTTTCTAATATAGACATTTATAATGGTATTTGCTTATAATAGAGTAATGCCCAAGAAGCCGCCCATTATCTTTCCCCAAGAGCAAAAGCTGCTATCCGAACTCGGAGAGCGACTTAAGCTCGCCCGTTTACGCCGTAAATTAAGCAGTCTGGTTGTTGCTCAGCGCGCAGGCATTTCAAGATCATCCTTATATAAAGTGGAAAAAGGTGACCCAGGGGCAACTTTGGGAAGTTATGTGCGCGTTCTGGCTGTGCTTGGCTTGACAGCAGACATTTCTGCTCTCGCTGCTGACGACAAAGTAGGCCGCAAACTACAAGACTTAGCCTTAGCGCACTCAAAATCATGAGTGCCAAAGAAAATAACTTAGAAGTCTGGCTTGATTGCGATTTGGCAGCAGCTTGCCTAGTCGGTAATCTAGCGCATGACCGAGGACAAGTGCGCTTTCGATATGCCCCCACCTGGCTAGAAAACCCACGTGCATTTGCACTTGACCCTGATTTGTCGTTAGATTCTCAGCCCTTTTTTCCTAAGCCGGAATTGGGGAATTTCGGTATATTTTTAGACTCATCGCCTGATCGGTGGGGGCAGACACTCATGAAACGCCGTGAATCACTTCAGGCCAAAGATGAAGGGCGCACACCGCGCACTTTGTATGCATGGGACTATCTCATTGGGGTTCAAGACATCACACGACAAGGTGGTTTGCGTTTTCGTATTACAGGTACTGAAGCTTTTTTAGACAACGATAAATTCGCAGCGCCTCCGGTTACAACTTTGCAAGAACTCGAGGCATTTGCGTATCAACTCAGTGATAAAAGAATAGATGACTTAGACGCCCTACGTAAATGGTTAGCAGTCTTAGTAGCACCTGGGGCATCACTAGGCGGCGCAAGGCCAAAAGCGAACTTCACAGATACAGATGGTTCACTATGGATTGGCAAATTTCCCGCACGAGATGATGTCCGCGATATGGGTGCTTGGGAATACGTACTGCACCAATTGGCTATTGAAGCTGGGATTTTTGTACCCGCTGCTAAGTTGGTTAGGCTAAACAATGAATTCCATACTTTTTGTATTCAAAGATTTGATCGAATCCATGGTCGGCGTAGGTTTTACGCATCTGCCATGACTTTACTGCGTAAAGAACAAAGCGAAGGAACCAGTTATCTCGAACTCGCACAATTTTTACGTTCTCAGGGAGATGGGGAGCACACTTCATCTGACTTGGAGCAATTGTTTCGCAGGGTTGTTTTCAATGTAATAGTGGGAAATAGAGATGATCACCTACGAAATCACGGATTTGTGCTTGAGGCAACAGGTTGGCGGTTAGCGCCTGCTTTTGATGTCAACCCGAATATCGATAAATCAGAACATGTTCTCAACATTGATGACTCGGACAATAGGCCAAATCTCAAGACGGTTTTAAGTACATCTGCGTTTTACGGGCTTAGGACGGATCAAGCTCAAAAAATTATTGACGACGTAATTGCAGTGGTCGCTAACTGGCGGCAACTTGCTAAAACGATTGGTGTTAGTAGTGCGGATATAGAACTTACTGCTGTCGCTTTTCAGAAGTAAATTAGTTAACTAATTTTTCGTAGAAAGCCATCGTTTGCCTCAAAACGGTCAAAGTGATAGCTAGAGAGTTTTCCCATTTGGAAACTTGCAACCGAAGCCGCCGAAAAAGGCGTGAGGATTACCCAGTTGGTGTCTGCTAAGTTGGCGCTTTGATCAGCAACTCAATGCCCACCACCTATATGCACTGCAATATCCATTGCCCCATGCAATATACGAATAATCAAAACACCGTCGTCTTCTGCCTTAAAGAAAATAACGTATCTACCAAATGCACAAGACCGGATGCTCTCCCCGAATTCAGGTCGGCATTTATATGTCATAGGTGCACTTGAAATTTTTCTGCATTGGTTTCGAATTTCTAAGACAAAGCTATAGGCACGAGTTGGGTTATCTTGCGCGATGTAATCGCCAATAGCTTCTAGATCAGAGGATGCGAGCGGTGTAAACCTAATTGCCATCAGTTTTCAAATTGGGGTGTTTCTTGTATTTGGTCTCTAAGCGTTCAAACACATCTTCTGCTGAAATGCTTACTCCGCTGTTGATCCCAGCCGTAATTGCGGCACGTATGGCTTCATTTTGAAGTTGTAGCCTGTTTTGTTCGTCCTCTAAAAGGCGTAATCCAGCACGCACAACCTCACTTGCGTTGTTGTAGCGACCAGATTCGACTTGATCACGGACAAAAGACTCAAAGTGGGCACTGAGGGCAACACTTGTTGGCATTTAAATCTCCTAACTATTAATAATAGTTATTAAACAATACTCCTTTAGTTGTTGTCAAGTTCCCCACCTGGCCCCAAGGTGTAGACGCAGTTTCAGTCTTGATCAAGGAATACTAACTTCGAAGATTTACTAGATTTGAAAGCGTCGCAAGCAATTGAGACAAGTTCCCCTCACTTTCTTGGCTAGCCCCCTCTCCCCGAAAACGCGCTCTCAGGTATTCGCAAGGTAGTGGCTGATGTTGTTGAAGAAATGACCGCATCAGGAGAACCCTCGCGCATTTGCATAAACTTTTTAAAAAAGTAACCCAAACTCAAAAAAATTTGGCGACAAAAAATGAAAATCAATTAAATCTTTAATTTTATCTTTTGCCGTCCCATTGGATTACAATCTTAATCTCTTAACCATCGCAGAACTGCCCAACTTTATTAGGCAAGCTGAAAAATTGCTGGGATATCAAGAACGTCAAGACGTCATTAGCTATCTTGCAGAACACCCCAAATCGGGGGATTTGATCGAGGGAACTGGTGGCGTGCGCAAACTTCGTTGGGGAAGAGGAAGTCAAGGAAAAAGCGGTGGAGTTCGGGTTATTTATTATTTTCACAATTCAACTATGCCTTTGTACTTGCTCACTCTTTACGCCAAAAATACGCGCTCAAATTTGAGTAATTCTCAGCGCCATGAGCTATTTGAACTAACCTCTCAACTCGTTAACGTATGGCTAAGGAAAATATATGGGGACTGAATTTGAAGAAATCAAAAAAGGCTTGCTTGAAGCAATTGAGCACGCTGAAGGTCGTTCACCTAAAACACGTATATCCCGCCCGCATGCTATTGATGTGAAGTCTGTGCGTACAAAAATTGGCATGACGCAAGAACAATTTGCTGCGCGCTTTGGCTTTTCGACGGCCACATTACGCCATTGGGAGCGAGGTGACCGCACCCCCCACGGTCCTGCTTTAGTATTACTTAATGTCATCCAGCACAACCCGCAAGCAGTTATAGCGGCTTTGAGTTCTTAGACATTTTGTTTGTTTGGTAAACCAATATTTTTTCAGTACCCCTACTCAAAACGGATTCACAACAGTCACACTCTCCATCGACATACCGTTTTGCATATCTTCTGAAAACAAGGTGCCCGCCCCACACAATATGGCAGTTGCGACAATATTTGCGTCATAAAGAGAAATCTGAAACCGCTTAGCCAGTCCAACCGCTTTTTCATGAGTAGCCAGTGTTACTGGCAACACTTCACAAGTGGATTTAAGTGTCTCTAAAACAGCGTCAACGTCTTCCCAAGTCATTTTGAGTTTGCGTAAGCATACAGATGCAACCTCATTGAGCACTTGAACGCTGATCGAACCGCCCGATTGCAAAATCGATTCGGCACGATCGGCTTTTACCGTATTGCTTGAGAAAAGATACAGGACAACATTGCTGTCGATGAAAGGCTTGGCCATAGAAGTGTTAGCGGGCGTTAGCCTCAAAACGGTCAAAGTGAAAGTCTGCAGGCAGTCGGCCACGGAACTGGCGCAACTGCGCAAGTAACTCTTTGGCACCGGCTTTCTTGCTCACCTCAAAAGTACGTGCGCCAATCAGGTGAAGCTCAACCTCTTCACCCTCCTTTAAATCAAGCGCCTGAACTAAGCCTGCAGGGAATCTGACGGCCAAAGAGTTGCCCCATTTGGAAACTTGCATCGTATTTTCCTTTTATGATATACAAATTTCATTGTATATCTTTTGCTTAGATAGCGGCCGTAATTCCATCAACCACTAGGATGAAAAACGCATCCCATTAGGTTATTGTTTGCAAATCCGAACTTTAA
>Ga0247831_1006328_pt1 | contig 14109 bp, 10 predicted proteins | sample LaCruzMarch2015__9_FD_192406 | JGI IMG/M metagenome (GOLD analysis project Ga0247831, IMG submission 192406) | Freshwater microbial communities from meromictic Lake La Cruz, Castile-La Mancha, Spain - LaCruzMarch2015_1m | ecosystem: Environmental > Aquatic > Freshwater > Lake | place: Spain...
TCCACGAGACGCTCGACGATCCGCGCGGCATGGTGCACGTCAAGGATCTGCTCGGCTGGATCGCCAGCGGCGCACGCGACCAGACGGCGGTGATAGCGCCCGCCGCGACACCCCAGACATCGGCCGCCGTTGCCACCACAGCGCCGGCCGCGTTGCCGGCAGCTGATCTCGCGCTGGCGCGTGCGCTCGCTGGCGCCGACCTGTCGACGCCAGTGGCCGCCACCAAGCTGCGTCGACAGGTGCTCTACGTGCCGCCGTCGATGCCGGCGATGAACTTGCTGATCCGCATGCAGTCGACGCGCAATCACATGGCGATCGTCGTCGACGAGTACGGCGGGACCGACGGCTTGGTCACCATCGAGGACCTCGTCGAACTGATCGTCGGCGACATCGAGGACGAGCACGACGAGGCCGACGCTTCGCTGATCACCGAAGATCCGAAGCTCGGGCTGGTCGCCGCCGCCCGCACGCCGGTCGATGAACTCGAAGAGCGGCTCGGCCTCAAACTGCTCACTCCCGAAGAGGCCAACGAGATCGACACGCTCGGCGGGCTTGTGTTCTCGATCGTCGGGCGGGTGCCGGCACGCGGCGAACTGGTGCGCCATGCGGCCGGCGTCGAGTTCGAGGTCCTCGATGCCGATCCGCGACGTATCAAGAAGCTCAGAATCCACGTGCGCCGCCCCGAGGGCGAGCAACCACCGGCCGGTGGGAAGCCGTGACGGGACGAGGTTCTGCGCGACGCGGCGTGGCGAGGTGATACGTGGCGCCGATCGCGAATGACCGACGCCCGGCCGTGGTGATGGGCGCCGCGCCGTTGCGCGCTGCGGTTCGCCTGCGTGAGGCCGTCGTCCGACAGCGCGGCCCCAGGCGCGTGGCGCTCGCCATCGGCGCCGGTGCTCTGAGCGCGCTTGCCTTGGCGCCGTTTCATTTCGCGCCGGTGCTGCTGTTGACGCTGCCGGTATTGGCTTGGCTGATCGCGGGGCCGCCTGGCGATGCGACGGCTGGCGTGACGCGTGCCAAACGCCGGCCGCTGCGCGATGCGGCCTTCGTCGGCTGGCTGTTCGGCTTCGGCTATCACTTCGCCGGGCTCTACTGGATCGGCTGGGCGTTCCTGGTCGAGGCCGAAAAGTTCGCCGTGCTGCTGCCGTTCGCGGTGACGCTGATGCCGGCCGGCCTCGCGCTGTTTTTCGCCGCCGCGACCGCTGCAACTGCAGCGACGCCTGAGCGCGCGACGACCCGCGTGCTGGCCCTCGCGCTGGCGCTCGCCGTTGCAGAATGGCTGCGCGGCCATATCTTCACGGGCTTTCCCTGGAACGTGCTCGGCTACGCCTTGACCGGCCCGCTGGTGCTGATGCAGGCGGCCGGCCTGTTCGGCGTCTATGGGTTGACGCTGGTTGCAGCGCTCTGTGCGCTCGCCCCGCTCGTCGTGATGGCCGACGCCCTCGCCAGCCGTCGCGAGCGGCTGTTGGCCGTGGCTCTGCCGCTCTTAGGGCTGGGGCTCCTCGTCGCTTATGGAACGATGCGGTTGGCTGCACCCGTGCCGCCCGATGTTGCCGGCTCGCGCCTGCGCATCGTGCAGCCCTCGATCGCGCAGACCGACAAATGGCGGCCGGAGAAGCAGCGCGAGATCTTCGAGCGCCACCTCGCCCTCTCGCTGGTCGATGGCGACGGCCGGGCGACCGGCCTCGAGGGCATTACCCACGTGGTGTGGCCGGAGGCGTCGATGCCGTTCCTGCCGCTCGATACGCCCGAGGCGCTGGCGGCGATCGCGCGCCTGCTGCCTGACGGTGTGCAGCTGATCGCCGGCGCCTTGCGCGTCGAGCGTCAACCGGTGGCTGGCGGCGAGACACGGCGCCTCGCCTACAACGCCGCCATCGTGCTCGACGGCGAGGGCCAGCTCGTCACACGCTACGACAAAATCCACCTGGTGCCGTTCGGCGAATACCTGCCGTTCCAGGAGACATTGGAGGCGATCGGCCTCGAGCAACTGTCGCGCATGAAGGGCGGTTTCCAGGCGGGCCGGCCGCCGCGCGTGCCGATGCGCATCCCGGGCCTGCCGCCGATCGGCATGCTGATCTGCTACGAGGCGATCTTCCCGGCAGCCGTCGTGCACGGCGGCGAGCGCCCGGCGGCGCTGTTCAACGTCACCAACGATGGCTGGTTTGGCCGCTCCACGGGCCCTTATCAGCATCTTCAGCAGTCGCGCGTGCGCGCCGTCGAGGAAGGCCTGCCGCTTGTCCGCGTCGCCAACAACGGTGTGTCGGCGGTGGTCGACCCGTATGGCCGGCTGCGCGCGACGATTCCCCTCGACGTCGCCGGCACGCACGATTTCGCCCTGCCGGGCTCGATCACACCGCCGCCCTACGCACGGTTCGGCGACCTCGTGTTCTTCGTCATGGTGCTCGCGGTGGGAGGGGTTCTCGTCAGGCTCGCGGTCTCGGGTCGCCTCGGCCGTCGCGGCTGAATTTCAGGCAGCGGTCGCGATGTCGCGTCGGCCGTGTCGAATTTAGCAACAGGGTGACCACAACCTCCTGGAGCACCATGCTCGCCAGTTGACGCTCGAAGGATCGCAGCCATAGGTAAGCCCCAAGGCTGCGTGATGGGGCGGGTATTTTCGATGATCAAAGATGATGTTGCGAATTTGCCCGACGGCGACGAGCGCGGGTCGCGCCGCCCCAACCCCGTCGTTACCCACGTCGGCAGCCGCGTCCGCCTCCGGCGCATGCTGCTCGGCATGAGCCAGGAGCGGCTGGGCGAACAGCTCGGCCTGACGTTCCAGCAAGTTCAGAAGTACGAGAAGGGCATCAATCGTATCGGTGCCAGCCGGCTACACGAGTTGAGCCGAATCCTCGGTGTCGGCGTGCAATTCTTCTTCGACGACGCGCCTATGCCCCTCGACGCTGCGGCGCGCGGCGGGTTCGCCGAAGAAGCGGCCGAAGGTTTCGTCGTCGATTTCCTGGCGAGCAAAGAAGGCATTGATCTCAACCGGGCGTTCGTGCGCATCGCCGATCCGAAGGTGCGCCGCTCGGTGGTCGATCTGGTGCGTGCGTTGGCCGGAGACGACACAGCCGGCTGAGCGGGCCGGGACCGAGGTGAGCAGCGCGTTGCAGGCGGTGGCCAGCAAGCCGCCGTAAGCGTTTGCCCTCAATCGAACTGTGTGGGGCAGCGGCCATCGCCTTGACCCATCCGGCAAAGGCTGCCAGAACCCGGCGCCAGAATCTCGTTTTGATACTGCAACACAGCCTATACGGGGAACCGATCGTGGCACGCAAATCCTATCTCTTCACCAGTGAGTCGGTCTCCGAAGGCCACCCCGACAAGGTATCCGATCGCATCTCCGACGAAGTGGTCGACGCGTTCTATCGCGAGAGCATCGCCGCCGGCCTCGATACCTGGCACGTGCGCGCCGCGTGCGAGACGCTCTGCACCACCAACCGCGTCGTGATCGCCGGCGAATATTCCAACACGCCGAAGTCGGTCACCGTGGCGATGATCCAGGACCTCACCCGCAAGGCGATCCGCGAGATCGGCTACGAGCAGGACGGCTTCCACTGGGCCAACTGCAACATCGAAGTGCTGCTGCACGGCCAGTCGGCCGACATCGCGGCCGGCGTCGACGCCAAGCAGCCGACCAACAAGGAAGAGGGCGCCGGCGACCAGGGCATCATGTTCGGGTATGCCTGCCGCGAGACGCCTGAGCTGATGCCGGCGCCGATTTACTACAGCCACAAGATCCTCGAAGACCTTGCCCACGCCCGCAAGTCCGGCAAGGGCGACGCCGCCAAGCTCGGCCCAGACTCGAAGAGCCAGGTCACTGTCCGTTACGAGAACGGCAAGCCGGTCGGCGTCGCGGCCATCGTCGTTTCCCACCAGCACATCGTCGAGGATCTGACCTCGAACCAGGTGCGCGAGATCGTCGAGCCGTACGTCCGTAAGGCAATTCCCGACGGCTGGATTTCCAAGGACACGGTCTGGCACATCAACCCGACCGGCAAGTTCTACATCGGTGGTCCGGATGGTGACTGCGGCCTCACCGGCCGCAAGATCATCGTCGACACCTACGGTGGCGCGGCTCCGCACGGCGGCGGCGCATTCTCCGGCAAGGACCCGACCAAGGTCGATCGCTCGGCCGCCTATGCCTCGCGCTATCTCGCCAAGAACGTCGTCGCGGCCGGTCTCGCCGACCGCTGCACGATCCAGCTCTCCTACGCCATAGGCGTCGCCCGTCCGCTGTCGATCTATGTCGACACCTATGGCACCGGCAAGGTCGACGAGGCGGCAATCGAAGTGGCGCTCGCCGAGTGCATGGATCTGACGCCCGGCGGCATCCGCCGTCATCTCGACCTCAACAAGCCGATCTATGCGCGCACGTCCTCTTATGGCCACTTCGGCCGTAAGCCGGACAGCGACGGCGGCTTCTCCTGGGAGAAGACCGACCTCGCCGACAAGATCAAGAAGGCCGCTGGCGGCTAATCGGTCACGCTCCTGACGGCAGATCAGCGGCGGCCGCGGTGCAAACTGCGGCCGCCGTCGCTTTGGAGGAACACGTGGCGGGCGGCGACGGCGACGACGATCACTGCGGGGACGACGCGAGCGTTGCGACGGACCGTGTGGATGCCGTCGAACTGCGCTCGTTCGGTCGGCGCAAGGGCCGGCGGCTTTCCGCGCACCAGCAGCACCTTGTCGACGATGTGGCGCCGCGCCACCGGGTGTCGCTCCATGTCGCGTCTGCCGAAACGCCATGGCTCGCAGCGGATCAACGCTCGATATGGCTCGAGATCGGTTTCGGCGGTGGCGAGCATCTTGTCTGGCAGGCGCGCGCCAACCCCGATGTGACGCTGATCGGCGCAGAGCCGTTCCAGGACGGCGTCATCAAGGTGCTGGCGGCGATCGAGGTCGAGCGTCTCGCCAACGTCCGCGTGCATGATGACGATGCCCGCGATCTGCTGCGCTGGCTGCCGCCCGCCTCGATCGCCCGCGCGTTCATCCTGTTCCCGGATCCGTGGCCGAAGAAGCGCCACACCAAGCGGCGGCTGCTCAACCCGCACACGCTCGATCTGCTCGCCCGCGCCATGCAGCCGGGTGGCGAACTGCGCTTCGCCACCGATATCGCCGATTACGTGCGCACGGCGCTGCTGGCGCTCACCGCGCACGAGGCGTTCCGCTGGCCCGCCACTGGCCCGGCCGACTGGCGCGAGCGTCCCGCCGATTGGCCAGAGACGCGCTATGAGCAGAAGGCGAAGCGCGAAGGGCGGCGCTGCTATTACTTCTCGTTCCGCAGAGCGTGAGCACGGGCTCACACGCCAGCAGACCGACGGGCGGTCGTCCCGTGGGCTAAACGACACATGCACAGCCAACACTCAAAACTGCCAAAAAACTGTCAAATTGTGCTTGCGTCGGCGGCGCTGATCTCCTAGCTTGAAGTTGCTCATGATCATCTCAACTCTGAGAGTGGGTCCCCCCGGGGACTCGCTCTTTTTGTTTTGATCCGGGCGCTTGGTCGGCTAGGGTCCGCTCCGCAAGCCGAACCAGAGACAGGGCGCGCCGGCCGACACTGGGCAGGCGCCACCGATGTGCGCGGCTTTTCATCACGACGCAGTTACTCAACACGACCCAGTTACGAGCAACAGTTCAGAGGCCGATGGCTGACGCCCACGACGACCCCACTGGCAACGAGACGATCGCGGCGACGCCGTCCGAGGCGACGGCGCGGTTCGTCATCGAGACCGGCATGGCCGCCCGCATCGCACGGCTCGTCGAGCCGGTGATCGAAGGGCTCGGTTATCGTCTCGTGCGCGTTGCGGTAACCGGCCGCGAGGGCCAGATCCTGCAGATCATGGCCGAGCGGCCCGACGGCAGCATGGTCATCGAGGATTGCGAGACGATTTCGCGGCAGGTGTCACCGCTGCTCGATGCCAACGACCCAATTTCTGGCGCCTATCGCCTGGAGGTGTCGTCGCCAGGAATCGACCGGCCGCTCGTCCGCCCGTCGGATTTCGAGACCTGGGCCGGCTACGAGGCGCGCGTCGAAATGCGCGAGCCGGTCGCCGGCCGCAAGCGGTTCCGCGGCATCGTCGACGGTTACGAGAACGGTGAGGCGCGGCTGATCGTCGAACTCGACGATGTCGGCCGGCAGGTGATCGGGCTGGCGGTGGCGGGCATCGCGGAAGCCAAGCTGATGCTGACGGATGAACTGGTGCGCGAATCGCTGCGCCGCGCCAAGGCTGCCGGGCGCGCGCACGGTGACGGAGCCGAGATCGACGAGGACGAGATCGAGGTGGCGGACGGAATGCCCGACGAGGCACCGGTCCGCAGCAGCGGTGGCGGCAAGACCAACGACGGCAAGGCATGACGACGTGCGCCAGTCCAGGTCTGGACGGGCACGGCGGCGAGTAAGCGAGGAAGGAACGACATGGCCATCGCAGGCGTGAGCGCCAACCGGCTCGAGCTGCTGCAAATCGCAGACGCCGTGGCGCGCGAGAAGCTGATCGACCGCAAGATCGTCATCCAGGCGATGGAGGACGCCATCCAGAAGGCGGCCAAGGCTCGCTATGGCGCCGACAACGACATCCGTTGCGAGATCGACCCGCGCACCGGCGAGACGAAGCTGACCCGAGTGCTCGTCGTCGTCGAGACGGTCGAGAACCCGGCGACCGAACTCGACGTCGAAGGCGCCCGGGCGCGCAAGGCTGACGCAGCCGTCGGCGACATCATCTCGGAGGGGCTGCCGCCGCTGGACTTCGGTCGTGTCGCGGCGATGAACGCCAAGCAGGTCATCGTGCAGAAAGTGCGCGACGCCGAGCGTGATCGCCAGTTCGACGAATACAAGGACCGCATCGGCGAGATCGCCAACGGAACCGTCAAGCGCGTCGAATACGGCAACGTCATCGTCGATCTCGGCCGTTCGGAAGGCATCATCCGGCGCGACGAGATGATCCCGCGCGAGACGCCGCGCTATGGCGACCGCATTCGCTCGTTCATCTACGACGTGCGCCGCGAGCCGCGTGGCCCCCAGATCTTCCTATCGCGCGCGCGGCCAGAGTTCATGGCCAAGCTGTTCGCGATGGAAGTGCCCGAAATCTACGACGGCGTCGTCGAGATCAAGTCGGTCGCCCGCGATCCGGGCAGCCGCGCCAAGATCGCGGTCGTTTCGAAGGACAAGGCGATCGATCCGGTCGGCGCCTGCGTCGGTATGCGCGGCTCGCGCGTGCAGGCCGTGGTCAACGAACTGCAGGGCGAGAAGATCGACATCATCCAGTGGCCGGGCGAGCATGACGCGGCGGCCTTCGTGGTCAACGCGCTGGCACCCGCCGAAGTCGCCAAGGTTGTGCTCGACGAGGATACCAACCGAATCGAAGTGGTCGTCCCCGAGAGCCAGCTGTCGCTCGCCATCGGCCGGCGTGGCCAGAACGTCCGTCTCGCCTCACAACTGACCGGCTGGGACATCGACATCCTCACTGAGCAGGAGGAGAGCGAGCGTCGCCAGAAGGAATTCCACGAGCGCACGCAGATGTTCATGGAGAGCCTCGACGTCGACGAGACGATCGCCCAGCTGCTGGTCACGGAAGGCTTCGGCTCGGTCGAGGAAGTCGCCTATGTCGACGGCGGCGAGATCGCCAACATCGAAGGCTTTGATGGCGGCACGGCGGAAGAGATCCAGGGCCGTGCCCGCGAACATCTGGAGAAGCTCGAGACGGAGCGCGACACCAAGCGTCGCGAACTCGGCGTTTCAGACGATCTCTCCAAGGTCTCCGGCGTGACCACTCAGATGATGGTGACGTTCGGCGAGAACGGCATCAAGTCGCTCGACGACCTTGCCGATTGCGCCACCGACGATCTCGTCGGATGGGTCGAGCGTAAGAAGGAAAAGGGTCAGGACGCCATCAAGCACAAGGGCATCCTCGACGGCTTCGAGGTGAGCCGCCAGGAGGCGGAGGAGATGATCCTCGCGGCCCGCATCCTGCTCGGTTGGATCAGGCCCGAGGATCTCGCCGTGACGCAGGCCGAACTCGATGCGTTCGAGCACGGTGGCGATGAAGCCGAAGCTGAAGGCGATGTCGAAGTCGAAAGTGGCGAGGCCGGTGCCGGTGGCACCCCGGCCGCACGCTGAGGCCATGGCACGGAGCGGATCAGGACGCGAATGGCGCGACGGCACGGAAAAGTTGCGGGCCGGCCCGACGAGGGTACGGCCGAGGCGGTCGCCGCAGACGGCGCCGGTCCTCGCCGCACGTGCATCGTCACGCGCCGTGAGGGTGCGCCCGAGGACCTGATCCGGTTCGTGCTCGATCCGGCCGGCGTCGTCGTGCCGGACATCGCCCGCCGCCTGCCCGGTCGTGGCGTATGGGTGACGCTCGACAGGCGGTCGGTCGCCGACGCGGTGGTTCGCAAGGCGTTCAACCGGGCGTTCCGGCGCGAGGTGGCAGTACCGGCCGACTTGGCGGCGCGGGTCGAGGAGTTGCTCGCGAGGCGGGCTGGCGAGGCGCTGAGCCTCGCCAACAAGGCTGGCCTCGTGGCGACGGGCTTCGAAAGTGTCCATCGCGGCGCCGAGAGCGAGGATGTCATCTGCGTGGTGCACGCGAGTGATGCGGCCGCGGACGGAACCGCGAAGATCGATAGGAAGTATCGAGCGGTGTGCAGGGACGACGGCCGGGAGCCGCTGATTCTGACAACGCTCACGATTGATCAATTGAGTTTGGCCATCGGGCGGTCACCTGTGGTACATGCCTTGGTGGGCACGGGACGTGCCGGCGACAATTTCGTGCGAGCGACCGGGCGTTTGATCCGCTATCGGTCGGGCGCGGTTCTACCGTTTGGCAACAGCGAGGCCTCGTCGGGCAGTGACGAGGCATCGATGGACAGCGATGAGGCCGGGACAGGAGTCGATCGCGAGGCCGCGATTGCGCACCCGTCCGTCGGCGAGTGATGCGCTGAGGGCGAGTGCCCGGGGCGAGACGAGACATTCGGTGGGCGCGCCAAGCGGCATGGTGTTCCAGACTGACAGACGTTCGGGCCGAGAGACGGAACAGGTATGAGCGATTCGAAAGAGACGACCGAGAAGACCGGCGCGAGCGGCGGCCGCAAGCCGTTGAGCCTCAGCCGCACGGTCGAATCGGGACACGTGCAGCAGAAGTTCAGTCATGGCCGCATGAAATCCGTGCCGGTCGAGACCAAGAAGAAGCGGACGCTCACCACACCTCAGAGCCCGGCGCAGGCCAAGCCTGCCGCCGCAGGGGGCCAAGCGAGTGGTTCGCGCAATCTCTCCGACCAGGAGATGGTGTCGCGGGCCCGGGCGCTCGCCGCCGCACAGGTGCGCGCGGTCGAGGAAGAACGCCTGCGCGCCGAAGAAACGCGCCGCGCCGCTGCCGAAGAGGTCGAGCGGCTGCGCAAGGCGCAGGAAGATGCGACACGCGCCGCAGCGGAGGCCCGCGAGGCCGCGATCACCCGCGCCCGTGAGGCAGAAGCTGGCAAGGCACAGGACGCCGCTCCACCTCCCGCGGAAGCAGCCCCTGTTGCTGCAGCGCCTCCCTCCGCTGCTGCTTCTGCCCCGCCACCGGCCGCAGCGCCCGTCGAAGCGCCGCCGCCGCCGCCAGTCGCGACCACGACAGCACGGCCGAGCGCTGCGCCGCCGGCCGCTGATGCGCCGCCGGCTCGTACCGGCTATGTCGCGCGTGAGCGTGCTGCCCCGACGCCGCGCACCGGCGAGGCGCCGGCGAGACCCGTCGGCATGATCCGGCCGCAGATCGTCACGCGCACCGACCGGCCGAGCCCCAAGCCGCCAGAAGCCAAGAAGGCCGAAGTCGAGGTGCCGCGCCGTCCAGCGCGCCAGGCACCCGGCACCGGAGTGCCGGCTCGGGCCGGGGACGACGACGAGGGCGCCAAGCGCAAGATCGGCGGCAAGATCGTGCGCGCCAACACCCCCGCCAAGGGTGCCGAGGATAAGCGCATCGGCGGCAAGCTGACCCTCGAGAAGCTGCTGAACACCGAACAGCGCGAACGTTCGCTCGCATCCCTCAAGCGCAAGCGTGAGCGCGAGAAGCTGAAGGCGATGGGCATCGTCCAGCCGCGCGAGAAGATCATTCGCGAGGTGATCATTCCCGAGGCGATCACCATCCAGGAACTCGCCAACCGTATGACCGAGCGTGCCGTCGACGTCATCAAACTGCTGATGAAGCAGGGCGCGATGCACAAGATCAACGACGTCATCGACGCCGACACGGCCGAGTTGATCGTCGCCGAGTTCGGCCACACGGTGAAGCGCGTGTCGGAAGCCGACGTACTCGAGGGCTTCATCTCGACGGTCAGCGAGGGCGACGAAAATCTCGAACGGCGCCCGCCGGTGGTCACGATCATGGGTCACGTCGATCACGGCAAGACGTCGTTGCTCGATGCCATCCGCAAGGCCAACGTGGCGAGCGGGGAGGCCGGCGGCATCACCCAGCACATCGGCGCCTACCAGGTGACGACGCCGCTCGGCGACCGCGTGACGTTCATCGATACGCCCGGCCACGAAGCCTTCACGGCGATGCGCGCGCGCGGCGCCAAGGTGACGGACATCGTCATCCTGGTCGTCGCCGCCGACGACGGCGTCAAGCCGCAGACTGTGGAAGCGATCGCGCACGCCAAGGCGGCCAAGGTGCCGATGATCGTCGCCATCAACAAGATCGACAAGCCGGGCGTCGATGCGACGCGCGTGCGCACCGACCTGCTCCAGCACGAGGTCGTGGTGGAAAGCATGTCGGGCGACACGCAGGACGTCGAAGTGTCGGCGACGAAGCTGATCAACCTCGACAAGCTGCTCGAAGCGATTTCGCTGCAGGCTGAAGTCCTCGATCTCAAGGCCAATCCAAATCGGTCGGCCGAGGGCTTCGTGATCGAGGCCAAGCTCGAGCGCGGTCGCGGACCTGTCGGTACGCTGCTGGTGCAACGCGGCACACTGAAAATCGGCGACATCGTCGTCGCCGGCAAGGCATGGGGCCGAGTTCGTGCGCTGATCGACGGGTCGGGCGAAAACGTCAAAGAGGCTGGCCCCTCGTTCCCGGTCGAGGTGCTCGGCTTCGACTCCGCACCCGAGGCCGGCGACCAGTTCGCCGTCGTCGAGAGCGAGGCGCGTGCCCGCGAGATCACCGATTACCGTGTCCGCAAGCGTCGTGAGACGCTCGGACCGGCGGGCGGCGCAGCGCGCACGCTCGAGCAGATGATGCAGCAGCTGAAGGACTCCGGCCGCAAGGAGTTCACACTCATCGTCAAGGGTGACGTGCAGGGCTCCGTCGAGGCGATCGCCGGTGCACTGAAGAAGATTTCGACCGACGAAGTCGAGGCGCGCATTATCCACTCGGGTGTCGGCGCCATCAACGAGAGCGACATCGGTCTCGCCAACGCGTCGGGCGCGGTCATCGTCGGCTTCAACGTGCGTGCCAACGCCCAGGCCAAGGCCCACGCAGAGCGCGATGGCGTCGAGATCCGCTACTACAACATCATCTACGATCTGGTCGACGACGTGAAGGCGGCCATGTCCGGCCTGCTGGCGCCGACGGTGCGCGAGGTGTTCCTCGGCAACGCGCAGGTGCTGCAGGTGTTCAACATCTCGAAGGTCGGCAAGGTCGCCGGCTGCCGCATCACGGAAGGCAAGGTCGAGCGCGGTGCCAAGGTGCGCCTCATCCGCGACGGCGTGGTCATCCACGAGGGCTCGCTCAGCGTGCTCAAGCGCTTCAAGGACGACGTGAAGGAAGTCACGAACGGCCAGGAGTGCGGCATGAGCTTCGCCAACTACCAGGACCTGCGCGACGGCGACGTCATCGAGTGCTTCAACATCGAGACGACCAAGCGGACGCTCTGACCGCGTTCTGATCATCTCCGACCGATGCTATCATGCGGCCCGCCGGGAACGAGCGGGCCGTATGCGTTACAGTGGTGTTGGAGGCGAGTTGACGCCGCGCCCGGGCAGTGGTGCGGTGCACGGTATCCCGTTTCACAGGAGCGAAGTCGATGGCGACCGATCTCTCAGAACGCAGGTGGCGCCTGACGATGCCGACGTTCCACGCCTTCCGGGACGAGCGCCCGAAGGAGGAGAAGTGGGAGCTGATCGATGGGGTGCCAGTCATGATGCCGCCGCCGACGCTGGTTCATCAGAGGATTTCACGTACCATCGGTGAGATGCTCAATGCGCGATTGCGGGCTGCCGGCCTGCCGTGGATCGCAGATCACGAGATCGGCCTGCTGCTGCCCGCCGACGAGACATTCAATCCCGAGCCGGACCTGACGGTGATCGATCGCGATGTCGCGCTCGACCAGATCTACGCGGAGCGGTTCTACATCGTCGTCGAGGTGCTCTCGACCTCCGACAAGCCGGGCGTGATCGCGGCGAAGCTCGACTATTACAAGTCCCACGCGCCGTGCCTGGCGGGTCTGTTCGTCCGTCAGGACCGCGTCGAAGCGACCCTCCATGCACGTGAGACCGACGGCTGGTGCGAACGCGTCCTGAGCGACGGGGATGCCCCGATCCTGCTGCCTGAGGTCGGCGCCATCGGGCCGCTCGGCGCCTGCTATCGCGACACGCCGCTGGGGCCGCGCTGACGCGAGTCGCCGTGTTGTGCCACGCCCACCGCCACCACGCCCCAGCACGGGCGTTGTCGGCGGGGCGCATTGAGGGTATGCATCGGGGAAGTTGCACTGCGCCCCGGCCGGGTCCGGGGCGTTTTTGCGTGCGCGTGCGCGCGCGCTCACAAGGGACGGACGGGCAGAAGGTGCCGGCCGGCAAGGAGCTGAGATGGCGAACGTGGTGGTGGTCGGCGCCCAGTGGGGCGACGAAGGCAAGGGCAAGATCGTCGACTGGCTGAGCGAGCGCGCCGACATCGTCGTGCGGTTCCAGGGCGGCCACAACGCCGGCCACACGCTGGTCATCGGCAATGTCACCTACAAGCTGTCGCTGCTGCCGTCGGGCGTCGTCCGGCCGGGCCGCCTCGGCGTCATCGGCAACGGTGTCGTGGTCGATCCGTGGGCGCTCCTCGCCGAGATCGAGCGCGTCAAGGCACAGGGCCTCGCCATCACCCCCGACAATCTGAAGATCGCCGAGAACGCCACGCTGATCCTGCCGCTGCATCGCGACCTCGACGTGCTGCGTGAAAGCGCCGCCGGCGAAGGCAAGATCGGCACCACCGGCCGCGGCATCGGGCCCGCCTACGAGGACAAGGTCGGCCGCCGCGCGATCCGCCTGCAGGACCTGAAGAACCTCGACACGCTCGGCCCCAAGGTCGACCGCATCCTGGTGCATCACAACGCCATCCGGCGCGGTCTCGGCGAGCCCGAGATCGCCAAGGCGCAGGTGATGGCGGACTTAACCGAGGTGGCGCCGAAGGTGCTGCCGTTCATGGACGTCGTCTGGGAGCGGCTGGACGAGGCCCGCAAGTCCGGCAAGCGCATCCTGTTCGAGGGCGCGCAGGGTGCCCTGCTCGACATCGACCACGGCACCTATCCGTTCGTCACTTCGTCGAACACGGTGGCGGCGCAGGCGGCGACCGGCTCCGGCATGGGGCCGGGCGGCATCGGCTACGTGCTCGGCATCGCCAAGGCCTACACGACGCGCGTCGGCTCCGGCCCGTTCCCGACCGAACTCGACGACGCCACCGGCGAATTGATCGGCCAGAAGGGCCACGAATTCGGCGTCGTAACGGGGCGCAAGCGCCGCTGCGGCTGGCTCGACGCGGTGCTGCTGCGCCAGACCATCAAGGTCGCCGGCATCGACGGCATCGCGCTGACCAAGCTCGACGTGCTCGACGGCTTCGACGAGATCAAGGTGTGCGTCGGCTACATGCTCGACGGCGAGGAGATCCACCGCCTGCCGGCCGGCCACAACGCGCAGGCCCGCGTCGAGCCGATCTACCAGAGCTTCGCCGGCTGGACCGGCTCGACGCGCGGCGCCCGCAGCTGGGCCGACCTGCCGGCCGAGGCGGTCAAGTACGTCAAGACGGTCGAAGAGCTGATCGAGTGCCCGGTCACCTTGCTCTCCACCAGCCCCGAGCGCGACGACACCATCCTGATGCGCGACCCCTTCCAGGACTGAGCGGGCCAGGATCGGGCGCGCCGTAGGTTGGCGTCAAGGCCCGCCCCTTG